>Ga0307479_10004178_pt1 | contig 13200 bp, 16 predicted proteins | sample atmos_gasesECM4C_FD_203743 | JGI IMG/M metagenome (GOLD analysis project Ga0307479, IMG submission 203743) | Hardwood forest soil microbial communities from Morgan-Monroe State Forest, Indiana, United States - atmos_gasesECM4C_515 | ecosystem: Environmental > Terrestrial > Soil > Temperate...
CCGACTGTTGGGGAATGCGGCTGACGCAGAGGATGCAGTGCAGGAAGCCCTGCTGGCCGCATACAAACATATAAACCAGTTTAGGGGGCAATCGCAGATCTCCACTTGGTTGACGACGATTGTCCGCAACTCCGCTCTGATGCAATTGCGCAGGCGACCACGCCAGATTCATTTTCCGTTGGACACAGAAGTCGGAGAGGAACAACAGCGATGTCTATGGGAAGGGCTCGCGGACGGGCGGCCCAGCCCGGAAGAGGAGTGTCGAAATTCCGAACTAACGTCCCGCTTGCGAAAATGCACGGCACTGCTGTCGCCTACCTTGCGAAGAACGTTTCAGCTGCGCGTCGTGGATGGTTTCTCAATCCTTGAGACAGCCCGAATCTTGGGATTGCCACACGGAACGGTCAAGGCACAGCTGGCCCGCGCGCGAGCAAAGCTTTCGCGGCACATGCGGCCAGTGCTTGCACCCGGTCGTCGTAGATCTCAGCGGCTGCACAAGTAGTTTTCTCCTTGAATCATTGCGATTTCGCGATTGCTGAACATCAAAGAATCATGGCTCCGAGGCGCGTTCTTGTCTGTGACAAAGATTCGTCAGGCAGGGCGGGCGAGTCATTGACGGTAGTGTCATGACACCGCTGGCGCAGGGGGATTCCGGGAACGGATCGAAGCGGGAACTGTCCTTCATCGGCTTTCTGTCCAAGGGCGATATGGCCTTTGTCGTGCATAAGCTTTTTGGCGAACTTCCTGCGCGACGCGAGGTGAAAAGATGAATGTTCAAGGTCAACGAAAGTGCGCCTATTCGGCTTGCCAATGCACAGTCACAGTTACGGAGACCTACTGCTGCGTCTATTGTTCCCAAGCCGATCGCGTACAGGAGACAGAAATTCAATGCGATTGCAAGCACCATCCCTGCGCACTCGACTGAGCATGTCCGACGCAAGAAGACCGCGCGGACTCGGCCTGTCGGTTACGGATCATTAATCATGGCATTCCCGGAGCGACGTACTGTCGACACTGTGCTGACGACTGCGTTGTTGGCTGCAGTCGCCGTCGGCGTCTATTGCGCTCGGCGGGTCATCCCTGATCTTTGTTTTTGCAAGCCAGTCTAGCCCATCACGTTCGCTGCGAGTGCGGCTGGGAGTGGTAACGACGGTGGCAATCCGAATCGGCATCGCGAATATCTCATGCAGCATTCGTCTGCTCCGCTAGCGATGCGTGACATCAAATTGACACGTCAATATCGTTCGACTCTACCCGCAGAACAGGCGCTGCCCCGGATGGTACGGTACGTGCTTATACAACGGTGCATTGCTGATGCATTGACGTGATGCACTGACGCAGGCTACGAACGAGATTGAGGTTTTGGCTATTGGAGCCAGGCCGCCAACTCGAATTGATTCACCTGCAGCTCGGCATCGCGAGCACAACGTTCTAAAGGAGAACTATAAAGATGAGACTTGTGAAGTTAACTAGTTTCAGCATTCTTATCACACTCTGTGTTTTAGGCACTCTGATCGTTCCTAATGCCCGGGCTGATGAATGGGACAAGAAGACGACGCTGACCTTCAACGAACCGGTTCAAGTTCCTGGGACCACGCTGTCTGCCGGTACCTACGTTTTCAAGCTGGCCGACAGTAGCGACCGCACAATTGTGCAGATATGGAACGAAGACGAGACGAGGTTGATCACCACCATTCTGGCGGTCGCCGACTATCGCGCAAATACACCGGATAAAACCATCGTCAGTTTCGATGAGCGCCCTCCCGGGCAACCGGAGGCGCTCAAAGCATGGTTCTATCCCGGGGATAACTCCGGAGTGGAATTTATCTACCCGAAGCAGAAAGCGACAGAGTTGGCACTGGTAAATCAGCAGCCAGTGCTTTCGGTGGGCGAAGACGCAACGGATGCCGCGTCGATGAAAACTGCGACCGCAGAGCCTGTGGCTCCTCCCCCGGTTACGGTGGCATATAACCCTCAGGAGTCAGGGGAAATTGCACAAGTCACAGAGGTGGAAACTGAGGAATTACCGCAGACGGCAAGTGCAATGCCCTCGATTGCGATGGGCGGGATCCTTCTCCTGGCTGGAGCATTCGGGATCCGCCGTTTGGCGCTGAACTCCAGATAGTTCTGCCTTCTTACATCTGGCGCATCAACCAGTGCGCCAGATGTAAATCTTTGCCTTCTGATGACCTCGAGAGGAATCCATCTTCGCTGCGTACTGGCTTGGCTGGAACGTGCGCTCTGGACCGCAGGATGCTGCGCTCTGGGTTATTACGTATTCACAAGTATCGATGCATCACTCACGCAAAAGAAGTTGGCACGATCATTTGAGAAATCAAGAACCCACATTGCTGTCACGCCACAAGCGACCTTCGATTATTCAACCCCGGATATACATGAGGCTCCTGCTCGGCCTGGGATCAGGCTTATCGGCCGTCTGGAGATTCCTAAGCTCGATCTTTCGTCAGTTATTCTGGAAGGGGACGGGTCTCAAACTCTGCGCGTTGGCCTCGGACATGTTCCAGCCACGCCCTTGCCGGGGCAACCAGGAAATGTGGTCATCGCGGGTCACCGTGACACTTTCTTTCGCCCACTCCTCAAGATACAGATTTGCGATGAAGTGTCCATCGATACGACTGCCCGTACCTATTATTACCAGGTACGGTCGTTCGAAATCGTTGATCCTCGCAATATCAACGCGTTGAGATTTCACAACAAAAACGAACTTACGCTCATCACTTGTTATCCGTTTTCCTACATAGGTCCCGCTCCGAAACGATTCGTCGTCCACGCCGAGCCTGTATTTGCGGCAGAAAAGTGCTCACAGCCGTGAGTTATGAGATTCGTCCGGCTGAATACACCCGCGGACGCTCCTCCTCGCGTTGCGGCTAGTGGAGACGAAAGCCTCAGCGAAGTTCGCGAAGTAGAACGCTGCGTCACTCAACGAGGCTCTGCCGCGAGTTGTCATCAACAAGTGCCAACAAGAGGTCGAGGCTGTTTCTGATCGCAGGGATTGTCCTCGCCCGTGCTGTCATCAGCTCTTGACTGTCACCTGACAGTTTGACGTCTCGACACCAGCGCCGCCCAATCTCTCGACCGAAATCCTTTGTTTCCAGACATTAAAAGTACACCCTGTGTCCTCCTTGTTTGGAATGCCAGTTGCCTTTAGGTCAGTGTCGAAGGGCAGAAACATGACTCAGCAAATCAAACCGGAGCACGAGAATTTTCAAACTGAACGCGATCTGGTCAGCCCTTGCCTCTGGTCGTTCAATCGCAAGCTCATTCTGCGCGATCGGGACCGACAACGGAGATTTATGAAACGCGTACTGGCCCTGGCCGCCACGATTGTCATTGCATTGTTTGTCACCACATCAGCAATCGCACAAGAACAACAGCGTGCGTGCAGCGAGTAAACGTATTGGTTCGACGGAGCCTTTGAAAACGGACATGCATTTTCGAGCACTGTGGGTGCGAGAAATTATCAGTTCGAGAGCCGCTACGAACGGCTTCTCTACTATCGCCCGCCCTTCGCGGTGCGCTGGGTTTTCGACACCGTCCCTGTGGCACTCGTCGGCGATCCGCGCACCCGCGATGGTCACCGTGCGTATGCCTACGGTGTCGGCGGCAGCCCTATCGGTGCACAAGTGAACTTCGTACATTTCCGCCGGATCGAACCCTTTCTCACGAGCGGTGGCGGCTTCCTGTACTTCAACCATCGAATGTTTGGAACCACCCAGCAATTCAACTTTACTGCTCAACTTGGTGGTGGTGTGCAGTTGTTCACATCCAGGCGCCGCACTGCCATTGATCTTGGATACAAGTATCACCACATCTCGAACGCGAATCTGGCAAATCAAAATCCTGGATTGGGCTCGCACATGTTGTTCGTCGGGTTGTCGTTGTTTCGGTAGAGAGGCTAGCTTTGAAACGGTTATACATCGATCTCGGTGCCGCAATCGCTGTGGCGTTAGTCCTTTCCCTTCCGGCGTTGGGCCAGATCCCCCAAGCTGAACCTCGGACAGCAACCGTCATGGGCACCGTTACCGATGTCAACGACGATGCGATCCCAGACGCGACGGTCGTTCTCAAGGAAGTCGAAGGCATTGACCCTCGTACGATCGTGGCGACCGGGAACGGGATGTTCCAGTTTAACGATGTGGCACCAGGCATTACCTATCAGCTCAGCATCAGCGCCAAGGATTTTGCAGACTGGACATCTCCCCCGATCATGGTGAGTCCGGGCCAGTTCAAAATTGTGACCGGTATCCAACTGCGAATTGCAAGCGCGAGCACGATCGTCGATGTTCATTACGATCCTATTGAGGTGGCGACCGAGCAGTTCAAGGCCGAGGAAAAGCAACGAGTCTTCGGAATCATTCCAAACTTCTACGTCTCCTATCAGAATGATCCTGCACCGCTCACCGCGAAGATGAAGTTCCAGCTCGCCCTCAAGGTGTCAACCGATCCAGTGACTGCTGCGGGAGTATTCGCTGTGGCTAGTGCCAAACAGGCCGGCGACACTCCGAATTATGGGCAAGGTTGGACAGCGTATGGAAAACGGTTTGGTCTAACCGCTGCGGATGGCTTCTCGGACATCATGATCGGTGGCGCTATCTTGCCGTCCTTGTTGCATCAGGACCCGCGCTACTTTTATCAAGGGACTGGCACAAGCGGTTCTCGAGTTCGTCACGCAATGTTTAGTCCCTTTGTCGCCAGAGGCGATAATGGAAAGTGGCAGCCGAACTATTCAAGCCTCGGTGGCGACCTGGCGGTCTCAGCCCTCGCGAACCTTTACTATCCCCGATCCAATCGTGGTGCCGGGCTGGTTTTTGTCAATTTTCCAATCGGAACGGCTGAACGGATTGGCACCAGCCTGGTCCAGGAGTTCCTTCTCGGCAGATTCACTCGAAGAGGCGGTCACGTCAAAGGCAGCGAGTAGGAGAAATTGTCCGTCCTCAGGGCGAGTGGCGGAGTCAGCGTTTAAACGACGAAGACTAACAAAGAGGGAGCCTGTTTCGTGTCTACGATTACGACGAAAGATGGAACAACGATCTTCTATAAGGACTGGGGCAAGGGCCAGCCGATTGTTTTCAGTCACGGGTGGCCACTGACAGCGGACGACTGGGACGCGCAAATGCTGTTTTTTGGCCAGCGAGGATTTCGCGTCATTGCCCATGACCGGAGAGGTCACGGTCGCTCTACGCAAACCTGGGACGGCAACGACATGGACACCTATGCCGATGATCTCGCGCAATTCGTCGAGAAGCTGGACCTACGAGATGCGATTCACGTCGGTCACTCGACCGGAGGCGGCGAAGTCGTTCGTTACATCGCTCGACACGGCTCAACGCGTATCGCAAAGGTGGTTCTGATTGGGGCCGTATCTCCAATCATGCTGAAGACTCCCTCGAATCCTGGCGGATTGCCAATGGAGGTTTTCGACGGCATTCGAAACGGCGTCGCAACGAACCGTGCAGAGACTTTCATTGACATTACTTTGCCCTTCTACGGCTTCAACCGTCCTGGAGCAAAGGTTTCCGAGGGAATCCGCCAGCGCTGGTGGCTGCAAGGGATGATGGGCGGAGTCAAGGCTCATTACGACTGCATCAAGGCGTTCTCTGAGACCGATTTTACGGAAGACCTCAGGAAAATCGATGTCCCTACGCTCATTCTGCACGGCGATGACGATCAGATCGTCCCCGTTGGAGACTCTGCCCTCCTGTCGGCAAAGCTGGTAAAGAACTCCACGCTCAAGATCTATCCCGGTTTCCCGCATGGGATGTGCACGACCAATCCGGATGTGATCAACGAAGATATGCTCGCTTTCTTTTCCGAAACTGGGCTAAAGAGGAATCACGGCAGCGCATAGATTCATAACATGCTTTTCAGTTTGACGTTGCTGTTGACCGGGATCTTCACTGCGGTAACACTTGTTCAATCTCTTGGAGACAACATCGAAAACCCGAGAAACTCTGCCGCGTCGCAGCATTGATCTTAGCAAACTGAAAATTCAAACCGGTTATCTTTTTGACTGTTCGTGGCGATCAGCCTGAGAGAGCAAGGGTTCGGAAGGGTTCGAAAATGTTGGGTTGTGTGCGACGAATTCTGACTCGCTCTCCGCGGCAACCACCGGTTGCAGAAGTATTGGAGGCAACATCCAAGAGCACCCGGAAGAGAACCATCTCAACATCCTTTGGCAATCGCTCAAACCCAGACGGGAAATCGAGGTTCACCTGAATTCCGCTACGTTGCGAAAATCCTTCCACATAGCAACGGACGGCTGAAGCGAGGCCTGCTTCGTCTGGCAGAGGCGGGTGCAATCGATATGAGGTCGTGCGCATTTCCTGCAGAGCCTGATCAGCGATGCCGGCAATGTCAGCAAGAGCCCCGGACGTGAGTGGGTCGTTTTCAAAGCGTTTCTGAAAACTTGCTACATTCATTTTAAGCGCAGCGAGTGTTTGGCCCGTACTGTCGTGCAAGTCACAGCAACCCTGCGCCTCTCTTCGTCCTGCATCCTCATTAGCCGCTGCGACAGGTTGCGAAGCGACGCCGTGCGTTGCGCTACAAAAAATTCAGTGCGGCATTAGAATCCCGCGACTTCTTCAAGGACTTCAAGAAATTGGGAACGAAGGGAAGTCGCTTCTTCCTCCGTATTTCTTCGAACACCCGCTTCACATCTCCTTCGCCTTGCTTTCTGAAACCACTGGAAGATGAGCCATACTTCATCTCTATACGGTTTGTAATGGCGATGCGGAACAGCCTCTCGAAAAGAGGTCTCGTACAACCTACTCTCCGCCATGCCGGTTGAATTACTTTTTCCACTTATGACAAGCCGCTCTGCTATCCAGCCAGTCTCCTTCTGTGCAGCGCTCCTGCAATATGTCAGCATTCGTTTAAGGACAGCGGCGCAATAAGTCTAGAGTGCGGAGCGCGTCTTCCATAAGTTGTCGCTCTTCACGATGGTCGCTATCGTACTGCAAATCCCGCAGACGACTGTGAACTGCTGCTTCAGTTGCATTCACGCGCTCCATGAGCCGCTCGGGGTCTAGCTCTACAACGGCAGAAGCATATAGCTGATACCATTGTTGAGATTCAGTTTCATTCATGCAATGCCTGATTTCTGGAAAGCAATATTGATAGGGGTGCTCGTGTACTTAGAGTGCGTTTGTTCAATACTGTTCATGAAGGACCTAATCGTGAAGAACGAGTACTCGCAACATCTCTTTTCTTTTCTATCGATTCTGAGTAGTGTGCAATCCATAAGGGCGCCCGCGGTCGCCATGCCCGCAGGGTGAGCGGACGCAATGCACTCCTCTCCGATGAATTCTCCCGGCCCCACTCTAGGGCGATGATCGCTTCCTTGCCACTATTGGAGACGACGGTAAGTTTCACCCTGCCTTTCTGACTATAGAAGACAGCGTCAGCTGGCTTACCTTGTGAAAAGCGGCGGCTTTCCGTTTCAGATTAACAATCGTCTTGCCGACGCCGACTTTTGCGAGAAAGGTCTCAGGGGCAAAACTCGTATTCAACTTCTTGATTAGATTGGAGGAATTCCCGATTTCGGCTCCAAACGAAAGGTATGTGATGTCGTTCTCATCGTTTTGTCCTCCGATCTCCATTGACCCGCTTGTGAGGCTGTGTCCACTGGGAAACTACACTTCTGTGGCCTGCAGGATAGTGTGCTGCACTTGAAATAAGCGTGGTATCGGGGATGCTGCTAGTAATGAATGGCTTTGTCCGGGAAACCCCTCACAAGAGACGGAGCTGCAGTACATATCGGCCAGGGAGGCAGACAAAATTCCTACCGAGCTGAGCGGCTCGAGTTAGCTCTCCAGCGACTCTGCAGACAATAGCCCCATTCGGATGGCATACTGGACCTCACTGCGCGTCCGAAGTTCGAGCTCCTCGGTCGCATGGTTGAACTCGACCCGCGCAGGCATCCGCATCTCGACCTTAGCTATGCAATGACCAGCCACTCCAGCCAGCGGCAGACTGCCGACGGTGTCCTGATTCACGTGGACACCGAGTTGGGCGCAAGGGAAGCCGAGGTCCAGTCTGGGTCAAGACTCTGCGACCGCATTAGGCGGCGGACTTTGCCCGCTCTTGACACAGACCTCAGAGGCCTCGGCTTATCATTACCGCTATCCGGGGAATGTCATACTTTCTTGTAACAGCTTCTGTTACTTCGGTCTTCGGGTCTTCGATCCTGTCACTGTCGACACGGCAAATCTATTCGAGGTCAGTAACAGGTAACGTCCGAAATCCATTCCTAAGCGGAAAGCTGTTTGGTGTACGGCAGACGATAGCACCACTCGATTCATGGTCTTAGGGCAAGAGAAGGAAGAACGCCGCAAGTGCAGGCCTGCCTTAAGGTTGCGACAAGACTGGCGTGGAGACCGTATATGTGGGTTTACTCTGACGATGACCGAAGTGATGTCGTCTCTCGGGTTCGTTGCAGGCGAAGCGCCGGGACTGGCAGGTGGCAAGGGCTGCGCCACTTCTGTTTCTAAGCAGTCGTCTTCGAGAAGAGCATGCTTGTTTGCCTTTCTCTAGATTTGAGCCTCAATGTGAGCGGTTTGGATCAGACAGTTCGACTTCTTGCCGGGTAAGGTTGAGTTGTTGTTTCACTTGGATGTTCCAAATTCTCCAGCCGGAACTCTGAACGCACAAGAATTCGACAGAGAAATCGGAAGCACTCAAACCCAAGCGGAATTCAGACCGCCGCAAGGCGAGACTTCTCGGAGGGTTCCATGAAGAGAGTATTCCTGCTGATCGTCGTACCGGCGCTGCTGGTCGTGCTGGGGTTTGCACAGACTCCCGCGGCGAGCGGCAACACAGACCAGGTCAACATTAAAGGTTGCTTGGGTGGCTCTGACGGTAGCTACACCGTTGCGGAAGACAACACTGGGAAGATTTTCAAGATCACTACCAGCAGCGCTGATCTCAAGGCGTATGTGGGCCAGGAGGTAAACCTCGTCGCTCACAAAGCAGGTACTGTTGAGAACAGCGTTACCATCACGGAAGTGAACATGATCTCCGAACACTGCCACGCGGCTGCGGCTGCACCTGCTGCGACCGTCAGTGCACCTGCCGAGACTATCAGTACACATCCTGCGGCCGCCGCGCCTGCCGCGGCTGCACCTGTTGCGACTGTCAACACGCCGCCCGAGAGTGCCAGCACGCCTCCTGCGCCTGCCACCGCCGCGGCCGCGACTGCCCCTGACGCGACTGCCAGCACGCCGCCCGAGAGTGCTAGCACGCCTCCTGCGCCTGCCGCCGCACCGGCCGCGACTGCACCGGTAGCGACTGTCAGTACGCCGCCCGAGACTATCAGCTCGCCTCCTGCGGCTGCGGCCGCACCTGCCGCGGCTGCACCGGTTGCGACTGTCATCGTACCTGCGGAAACTGCCAGCGCACCCAGCGCTGCCGCGCCTGTGCACAAAGCGCGGCCGTCAGCACGACCTGAGAAACCGGCAGCAACACCTGCTGCCGCGGCAAAACCCGCTGAGCCCGTCAGCACACCGGTCGCGGACGCGGCCGTACCTACCGCAGCTGTACCTACCGCGTCCGCTGGCCCATCTTCGGAGACTGCCAGTACCCCTACTGCGCCTGCTCCAGTTCCTAAGGCGCCTACGGGCCGGTCCACATTGATGTTAGGTTCGATTGTGGTGGTGGTGGTCCTCATCGGGTTAATGGTCCCTCTGTTCCAGCGGTGGAGAAGACGAAAACTGGCGGAGGAGACGCGTGGTCAAAATCTCTCTTTTACGAAGGATGCCAAATCCGATCCGGGCAAGACCGACTCGACGGGAGGGCGTAAAGCTGCCTAGGTTGAGTGCGTGTAACGGTTCTACAAGGCGATCGCCTGGCAGCAACTGCTGCCATGGCGATCACTTTTAAATTGAAAAGGTTGCGCCGCGATTTTGAGCACCGGGCTGAGATGGGAGAGAGTTTTGCCGTCAAGATCGAAACCTATCTCGAGCAGGGCTCGCGTAAAGCCCCCCCCAGCTCATCGTTGAGCGGTTCGGCAATCGGGAGCATCTGACTGGAGTTGCCGTCTATAACTCGCCAGGCCAATCGATTGGCATGACCCCCCCGGACTGCCGGTTCGCCTCACCGCCGAACCTGCGGTCGTCCGGCAAGCAGCCACGAACGGCCAAAGCGCAGCGGAATACATCCGTGTGGAAGAGGCTTCAGCCTATATTTATGCGGTCTTTCTTCATCAAGATGAAGGACTGGCCGTTCCTGACGCAGCGAGCGGGTTCAAGGCAGCGTCGGGGGCGCCTCCTTCATCATCCATTCGCGACACTGCCTCTGCGTCTAAGTGCCGCTGAGTGGATGAAAATGATTCTGAGGCATCAGCCTTCTGTCTTCGCCAAGAGATGGTCAGCAACAAGGCACTCTCTTCAAGCGCTTCGACGTCGTGCAGTACGCCACAGTCCATCACTAGCAAATGACCGCCTGACACATTGACCTTTCGATCGGCCAAATGGACACAGACGAGCCCGTTCAACAGTTGAACGGAGACCCTTCCTTCCGCCTTGTGCTGGCGCATTCGCGTACCGCTCTTCATCAGAATCAGAACGATTCGGAAATCTGGATATTTGGCGATGGTTTGGAACTCCGCCCGGTCTCCCGCTGCCAGGAATCTTCTTGCCGGAGTTGCTGCAGTTCCCGTTCGAAGTCAATTTGCAACAGAGGTTCTGCTAATCCGGGTAATCGATTTAATACTCCAATGCCATCGCCGGGATGGCAAGCGCTGAGATTCGTAGACATGATGAACACCTTCTGCCTGGCGGTCTGTGCATCGCGGCACTACTTAAGTCCGCAACCTCGGTAGATTTGAGAAGACCATGATCGTCGATCAGTTGCGGCAAAACTGGTCAACATTGCACAGTCTCTCGATCAGATCTCTACCTAAGGCGTTCCGCTGAAGCAAACCCGGGCGACTGATGAAGGCTAAGGGCTGCACGCGGCCCTTGCGTTCCATGACGCGGCCCCCTTCTGGGAAGGCTACCGTTGCGAAGAGTTTTTCATCTGTTCAGTCTGTCTGGGGGCGGCGTGATTTCTTACGACTCAGCAACGAGCGATCTGATCCTCCGACCGATTGAGCGCGGCTCTGCAACAGACTGAATGATCGAAGGGTAAACGCGCTCAAAGATCTCCACTACGAGATGGGCGCCCCCCTAAACGAAAGGAGCATCGTGAGCGATATTGACCACTTCTATTATCGTTTCTGTGCTTAGATGGAACGTCCGTTGGCACAGAGAAGTAGGACCCCATGGCCAAGCAAAAGCCCGCCTTCAACCCGAAAACTTTTCTCTCCACTGTTGGCACGGGCAGGGAGATGGTGTCTTTCCGAAGAGGACAAACAATCTTCGCTCAGGGTGATGCGACCGATGCTTTGTTTGTTATTCAAAAGGGCAAGGTAAGGCTCAGCGTTAAGTCCCAGGCTGGAAAGGAAGCAATCCTCGACATACTGAGCGACGACGATTTTGTTGGCAAGGATGCCATCGCCGGTCGATCTTCCCGCACGGCATCGGCCACCGCAATGACAGACTGTAGCCTCCTGCGGATTAAGAAGAAGACCATGATGCTCGCGCTGACACGGCAGGTAAAGTTGGCAAATGTGTTTTGGGCTTATGTGCTGGCGGGGAATATTCGTTACCAGCAAGATCTAGTCGACCAACGTTGCAATCTAAGCGAGAAACGACTTGCGCGCACTCTCTTGCTGCTCGCCCACTTCGATGCGCATGGTTCATCCGAGACTGTGGTTCCGAAGATTAATCATGAGACGCTGGCAGAAATGGTAGGGACCACGCGGTCGCGCGTTTGCTTTTTCATGAAGAGATTCAAAGAGTCGGGTTTCATCTATTACGAGACCAAAAGCAAGCTGTTGCGGATTCATAGGACACTTCTTGCTTTCTGCGCCCAATAACCCCTGCCTACTCGTTTTGCTCAGCCAATCTTCTAGCGGCGAACCGTCGGCTGCAGTAGCACGGTTTTCCTGCGAGAGCCTGCTAGCCCTCTCGGAAAGGCGTGCATCATTTTTAGTTTCTCTACTTTAGCAGAGGAGTGCGCGGCATTGGCGTAGGTCACTTCGGGCCCATGCTAAGATACGGTGTCTTTTCTGACAGCCAGGGACTTGATGTCAGGAGTCTCGCTATGCCCCGCGCCAGGCCGAAAATCGATCGTCACTCGCTCGCCAAGGCCCCGACAGGAATCCAAGGGCTGGATGAAGTCACCGGCGGAGGTCTGCCGAGAGGTCGGGTCACACTGCTGTGCGGCGGCGCGGGATGTGGCAAGAGCTTACTCGCGATGGAGTTTCTGATGCACGGCGCTGTTCGATACGGCGAGCCTGGCGTCTGCATGGACTTCGAAGAGACCGAGGAGAAGCTGAGAGCCAACGTCGCATCGCTAGGTTTTGATCTGCATGAGCTTGCAAAACGAAAGAAGCTCTTGGTGGATTATGTTGCCGTTGAACCACACGAAATTGCCGAGACGGGAGAATACAACCTCGAGGGTCTGTTCATCCGGTTAAGCCACGCGGTCAAGGCGATCAAAGCGAAGCGCGTTGTCCTGGACAGTATCGAGGCGCTTTTCTCCGGATTAACTGACTCAACGACACTGCGAGCAGAACTCCGCCGGCTGTTTCAGTGGCTGGAAGCACACAAACTTACCGCTGTCGTTACGGGCGAAGCGGGAGAGCACACGCGGACGCGTCACGGGCTGGAGGAATACATCGCCGACTGCGTGATCGCGCTGGACCACCGGGTAACGGAACAGATTTCCACGCGCCGGCTGCGAATCGTCAAATACCGGGGCACTTCCCACGGCACCGATGAGTATCCGTTCCTGATCGATCGTGAGGGCATCTCGGTGGTGCCGCTCACCTCACTGGCACTCACCCACAAAGCACTGACGGACCGCGTTTCAACGGGCATTCCCACTTTGAACGAGATGATGGAAGGAAAGGGGTTCTTCCGTGGAAGCAGTGTACTGGTGTCGGGCACGGCGGGAACTGGGAAGTCCAGCCTGGCAGCGAACTTCGCCAGCGCCGCCTGCGCCCGTGGCGAACAGTGCCTGTATCTCGCTTTTGAAGAGTCTCCCAGCCAGATCCTCCGTAACATGAGGTCGGTTGGCCTTGACCTGGAGCGGTGGGTAAAGAAGCGCTTATTGCACATCCACGCGATGCGGCCAACC
>Ga0307479_10004179_pt1 | contig 13200 bp, 8 predicted proteins | sample atmos_gasesECM4C_FD_203743 | JGI IMG/M metagenome (GOLD analysis project Ga0307479, IMG submission 203743) | Hardwood forest soil microbial communities from Morgan-Monroe State Forest, Indiana, United States - atmos_gasesECM4C_515 | ecosystem: Environmental > Terrestrial > Soil > Temperate...
TGGCCTGCTTCCCCGAACAATTTCGTAAGCCCCATTCCGGAATTCGGCTTCAGCTACAACGGTCTGGCCAAGTTCGATTACAAAATCAACGCCAAGAACGAACTCTCCTTTCATTGGTTCATCGGCACTGGAAATCAGTCCGCCCCGGTAGGAGGAACGGTTCTTGCCCTCGCGGCATCCCAGATTCCCTTTTACTACGAAGTCGCGCCGATCCACGTCCAAAACTATGCCGTCGCGTTGAATTCGGTCTTCACGTCGAGGCTTACCAACCAACTGCTCCTCGGGGTGAACTACTTCAAGCAGAAGTTCAACGACGCCAACAACACCTTTGACGTGGCCGGCTGCTGCGGATTGAATCTTGCTCCGAATTTTTCTGCAAACGGCGTCACGGGCGCTCCGCAAATTGTCATTGGACCAGTCAGCGGAGGAGGCTTTGACCAGACGGGGCTAACCCCTCCTAAGGGACGCCAGGACATCACCGGCCACATCACGGATGCCGTTTCCTATACATTTGGGAAGCACCAGGTTCGCTTTGGGGGCGAATACCGGCGCGTCCAAGTGGATGAGTTCTATCACGAGGGCGCTTTGGGAAAACTACTTTTCGATGGGACCCAGGGTCCTTGGGCAGGCGCAAGTGTCTCCGATTCCAACATACTTGCCCTGGCCGACTTTTTGGGCGGCTATTTGGAGACTGACCCAGCAAGCAGTACCAACATCACCCTCGGGAACACTGAGCGACTGATCCACATCAAGACCTTCTCACTCTTTGCTCAGGATGCCTGGAAGTGGTCGCCCAAGCTGACATTCAACTACGGTCTGCGCTGGGACTACGAGGGGCCTCCAGGAGACGGCAAGAACGATCTCTCCGTGTTCGTTCCGAGCAAAGGGGGCCTTGTGACGCAGGGCTCCGGGGGGATCGACTCCATCTACAAGAAAATCTATACCAACTTTTCGCCTCGCATTGGCTTTGCCTACCAGCCCAAAGCCAACGGTGACCTTGTTGTTCGCGCGGGGTTCGGGATCTTTTTCGACACGCCGAGGTTGAATCCGTTTTTCGACATGCACGCGCCGAATGGTCCCCCGCAGGGCGTGGAAGCCGATCCGGCAGGAACTATCCCAGTGACCACGGTTACTGCCGTTTTGCTCAACCCCTGCCTGGCCACCCCGACGGGCACAACCGCAACGTGTGTTGGGCAGGGGACTCCCTGGAGCGCCAGTCCGATTTTTCAAGCAGCGAATCCGTGCCCCACCGGGAATGTCACCGGTACCCAGTGCCTGGATGCCAGCGGTCACCCAGTCACGTACAAGATTTTTACAGTGACGCAGAATTTCCATACTCCCTACACCTATAACTTCAACCTGAACATCGAGAAGGCTTTCGGTAAGTCGCTGCTCTGGCAGGTGGGATACGTTGGTACCTCCTCTCACCACTTAATTACGCTGGCGGACATCAATCAGCCGGCTTTGGGCGTTGGAGCAAGGCCTTTCGCGACGCAGTTCCCCAGGTTTAACGCCGCGATTGATGAGCTCCAGACTGCCGGGAACTCCAACTACCATTCGCTGCAGACGGTGCTGAAGGTGCGCGAGTGGCACAGGCTTTCAAGCCAGTTTGTCTATTCCTGGTCGCACGCCCTGGACAACATGACCCAGGCTCGCGGCAACCTTCCTCAGGACAGCTTCAATCTGAAGGGCGACTACGGCAACAGCGACACTGATAGCAGGCACAATTTCAAAGCCTTGCTCAATTACGACCTGCCGAACGGGGAAAGCTGGAAACGGCTGACGAATGGCTGGCAATTGAGCAGCCTCGTAGTTCTCTGGACCGGACAGCCGTTCACGGTTTTTTCTTCTAGTGACACGGCAACAGGCGAAGGGACGCAGCGCGCCAACCGCGTGCCCGGTGTGAACCCGTTTTCCAGCGTCAACCACAACATTGTGAATGTTGGCGGTAGCATCTTTGAACAGTGGATTAACCCAGCGGCGTTCGTTAATCCACCTGCCGGTACTTTTGGAACGAGTCCACGGAACGGCTACCGCGGTCCTGGATTCGCCGACGTCGACTTCTCCGTTGTCAAGAACACGCCTATCACGGAAAGGGTCAAAGCACAATTCCGGATCGAAATGTTTAACTTGTTTAACAGAACTAACTTGGCTCCTCCCAGCGGCACGCTTGGAAGCAGTTTTGGGCAGTCGGCGGATACCATCGGCGACTTCTTTGGCGCTCCCGGGATTGGTCCCGGTGAAAAGTTCAACATGCAGCTCGCGCTTAAGATCATCTTCTAGACCGAATTAATCCCTTAGCCCAAAGGGCCTTCTCCGATCCAGTCGGAGAGGACCCTTTTGCTCTTCTCTTTATAGTGGCGGGTCTTCAGGCCCGTGCTTTCTCCGCTCTGGACACAGCCCTGTTTTCTTGTTTTTCGCGAGCGAGGTTGAGCGATGAGGGGTTTGTTGCCATTCGTCACCTTGGGCCTCGAAGAGCCAATGCCTTCAGGCCGAAACGCTAAAGCTAGCGATGCAGGAATTCTTTCAGGAGGAGATGTGAGAGACGCTGAGTGTTGTGACGCAAGACCCCATGCTCTTCGACAAGGTCATCGAGAATCACGTGGTACCCGGGACGCCCTGAACGCTGGATCGGCGGCAAGTCCACTTCTACCGGCGTCGCGCCTTCCGCGCGGTAGCGCCGGGCCACTTCCGGCGAGATGGCTTGGCGGTTCGCCACCACGTAATCGATGACTCGCCCAGGCACATGCTTCTGAATGGCTTGCACGTGATCCATGACGCCGTAGCCGGTGGTTTCCCCCGGCTGGGTCATCAGGTTCGCGATGTACACGCGCGGTGCGCGGGAGCGCGCAATGGCCCGGGCGATCTCCGGAATCAGCAGATTGGGCAGGATGCTGGTGTACAGCGAGCCCGGACCCAGAAGAATCAAGTCGGCTTGCTCGAGGGCCTCGATGGCCGCCGGAAGGGAGCGGACGCGCCGAGGCGAAAGCGTTAGCCTGCCAATCGGGTTGCGGCTCGCGCTGATGCGCGTCTCACCATGAACCACGCGGCCGTTTTGCAGCTTGGCCACCAGGTGCACGTTCGAGAGCGTGGAGGGAAAGATGCGGCCGCGAATCGCCAGCACTTTGCTCGTGACGCGAATGGCCTCGATAAAATCCCCAGTGACGTGCGTCAGCGCCGCCAGGAAGAGATTTCCGAAATTGTGGCCGGTCAGTCCGCGCCCCGCGTGAAAGCGGTACTGAAACAGGCGGCCCATCAGGGCCTCATCCTTCGACATCGCCACCATGCAGTTGCGGATGTCACCGGGCGGGAGGATGCGGTGTTCGCGACGCAAACGTCCGGAGCTACCGCCGTCGTCGGTGACCGTCACGATGGCGGCGAGATCGGAGATAGGCCGCTGCGCCGTAGCCAGTTCATCGGACCGCCGCACCACGTATTCTTTCAACCCGCGCAGCAGGGTGGAAAGTCCGGTGCCTCCACCGAGCGCGACGACGCGAAAGCTGGGGTGAAGAATCTGCCTTTTGGAAGCGTGCTTTTTCATTTTGCGTGCGCATCGAGCAGACGCGAATCATTCTACAGGAAAGAATTACGGGTTGCGCCCAAACAAGCGCAAAAGCGCATAGAATCGCAAAGACCAAAAAACGGGGCAAAGAATAATGACGAAGCCGCCGCTACTTGTGACTTTGAAACGACGCGGCACCGTAGGAGGACCCTGTCCATCAGTACAGGTGTTCCACGATAGTACTCACGTACTATAGTTTGCGCACTCCGGGAAAGCTGAACATATAAAGGTACAGCTGTAGTGGAGCCCTGCGCGGACAGGGCAATAAAATTTTCCTTTGTGGATGTGCATGCCATGGCTCCTATCACCAAAGATACGGACAGCTTGACGGGGACGCCGGAGAGCACCGGGCGTTCCGCCAATATTCCTACGCCGAGCCCGGAAGCGGCGCTCAAGCATCAACCTGTGGCGCTAGAAATTCCCGTAACTGTGAACGGCGCGCGCACGATCGAAGGCAGCGACAAACGCGAGCCTTTCTCCGAGAGCACCAAGACCGTTCTGGTGTTTGGCTCAGGTGCGGTGATTCGCCTGAGTTCCACGGTGGCGCCGGGGCAACTGCTCTTCCTGACCAACGAGCAAACCAAGAGAGAAGTGGTTTGCCAGGTGGTGAAGTCGAAGAACTATCGCAGCGTGAGCGGCTACGTGGAGCTGGAGTTCACGGAAACAGCTGTGGGATTTTGGGGAATGCGCTTTCCCGCCGATCGCATCGGCGCGGGTCCACAACCCGTAACAACGGGAGTGCGCCCGGCGGCTGGCAATGGCACAGCGCCTCCGGCGCGGCCCGCGGCCCCGCGTGTTGAAACGCCCGCCGGGAAACAGCCATCGGGAAGTGTGGCGGCGAAACCGCCCGCAGCGGCACCCGTTACAAAAAACGTGGAGGCGAGGCGGATGGATTCGCCCGCAGCGCAAGGCGCGGGTAGCATGAGAACCGCCAAGCCCTCTGCGCCGCCGACTGTGGCTCCTACGACGCTTGCTTCGGAAGCTCCCCTGGTTGAACCCTGGCGAAAAAAGACAGGGCCCACGTCCCAGGCGCCGGCTGCTCCGCCTGCGGCGGTTCCTTCCACTCGCTCCAGTGTGCCGAAGGTCGATGTTTCCGTCACGCCCGAGTTTGAGCTGCCGCATGTCGCTGACAGACCGGCTTCACTGCTGACCCAGAAAGAGCCTGCGAGTGCTGCTCCAGTCTTTGAACTCGAATCTGTGCTGGAAGAAGCGCCTCCGGCACGGCACCAGCCACCGCCGCAGGGCCACACAGTTACAGATTCCGAAACCGAAGAGTTGAGGCAACACACCGCACGCTTGCAAGAGCAATTGGCCAGCATGAAGTTTGTGGAAACGCCGGCTAACTCCCCGGCGAAGCCAATGGCGGAGCCGAAGATTCCAACCTGGCTCGCACCCCTTTCGGGCCGCACCGCGGCGCCCTCCTCGACCGAAGAACTGATCCTGCGGGAAAAAGCCAGACGCCGGGCGGAGCAGGCTACGCATCAGGAAATGACGAAGCCGGCAGCGCCGCAAATGACTGCGGAGTCTGTGCTGCCGGATGAACTGACGGAAGCGCCCGTGATGGAAGAGGCCGCTGCGGAGTCTGTGCTGCCAGATGAGCTGACCGAACCGCCGGTGATGGAGGAAGCGGTTGCGGAATCCCCTTTGCCGGACGAGCTGACGGAAGCGCCCGTGATGGAAGAGGCTGCAGAGTCTGTGCTGTCTGACGAACTGACGGAAGCGCCAACGGCTGATGAACTAACAGAACCGGTCGCTCTCGATGCCGAAGAGCAGGTTGTAGAACCACTTGAAGAAGAGAGCGTTGAGGAAGGCGAGTCAGGCAAATCCAAAGGACTGCTTGTTGCCGTAGCCGCCGCGGGCGTTCTTCTGCTGGTGGGAGGCGGCTGGTGGTTCATGAAGCAACGAAGCAGCTCTCATGCCAGCGGGCCGGTTGCAACTGCGCCCGCCGTTTCCGCTGCACCACAGAATTCCGAGAATGCGACAAAGGAAGTGCCTGGAGGGACGATTGTCACGGAGCGAGATAACAACGCAGCTTCCCCGGCCCAGCCGGTGACGCCCCGTGAGCGCGGGCAAAACCGCCTGGCGCCTACGCTTTCGGCAGCCCCTCCTCGCCGCGCGCAGACGAACCAAAATGCACCGAGCAGTGGAGATACAACGGATGTTGCGGCCCCCGGGGACACCAGTGCGGACGATGCGAAGAAGTCCCTGGGAAGCATTCGTTTCGAGGCGCCAAAAGTTGCCAAGAAGGGGAACGAGCAGAGCGGCGCTGGAACCGATGCGGGAGTCTCCGTGGGTGAAACAGCAGCGCCGGCAACCAGCCCTGACCCTTTGGGCTCAGGCCTGAGCGTGGCGAACAATCAGCCGCCGCCGCCGTCGCCCTCTGCTCCCGTTTCCGCCACGGTTGGCGGAGACGTAAAACAGGCCAAGCTCGTCTCGTCCGTGCCGCCCGCCTATCCGGCGCTGGCAAAGTCTCAGCATGTCTCCGGAAACGTGACCATTGACGCTCTCATCGATGCCACAGGGCGGGTCACAGCTATGAGGGTAGTGTCGGGGCCGACGTTGCTCCAAGAGGCAGCCAAGGATGCCTTGAAGCTGTGGAAGTATCAGCCGGCCACGCTGGACGGCAAGGCCGTGCCGATGCACTTGACGGTTACTGTGCAGTTCCGCTTGCAGCAATAAACCTCGCGCCGCAAGCAGATTCGCGAAGCTCGCCTCCGCGATTGCGCTCTCGAGGTGGAGCAATCTGCAGGTCCCAAGTTCCTAAGTTACATGAGAATCCCTTCGCCACAGGTCCTCCCGCTTGTCGTGAGGTTTAGAGAACACCAGTCAGCTTGCGAGATACGGGCCAGGTTCGTATACTGGCGGCCCGGCCAAATTGGCAAGTTTGCGTTGAATGGTAGACCGCCAAACTTTCCTTCTTTGGCTTCCGAAATCGCGTCCGTGGAATGAGCACGGGGCGAATTGAGAATTGGTCCCGGAAAACGGAATCAGCGCTGCACCGGGCGGTGCCGTCCCCACTCAACCTTGCGTCGCAGCGATGCTGCGCTTCCGCGAGCGGGACACGCAACCGCGAAAGTGAGCGAAGGAGATTCGCATGACGCAAGCTCCCATGCCGCAAGAAATGAATGTTTACGAGAACGCCGAAAGGCGTTTTGAGGTGGCCGCCAGCAAATTGGGACTGGAGCAAGGGCTGTACCGCTTCCTGAAGTGGCCGAGCAAGGAAATCACGCTGTACATCCCAGTGGGAATGGACAATGGGCAATTGGAAGTTTTCACGGGCTACCGGGTGCTGCATTCGAATGTGCGGGGGCCGGGCAAGGGAGGAATCCGATTCGCGCCGGACGTGTCGCTTGACGAAGTGCGGGCGCTGGCGACGTGGATGACGTGGAAATGCGCGGTGGCGAACATTCCGTTTGGCGGGGCGAAGGGCGGAGTGATTTGCGACCCGCGCAAATTGTCGCGCGGGGAAATGGAGCGGCTGACGAGGCGCTACACAGCGGAATTGACGAACTGGCTGGGGCCGGAACGCGATATTCCCGCGCCGGACGTAGGCACGGGCGAACAGACCATGGCCTGGGTGATGGACACGTACGCGATGCACGTGGGGCAAGCCACCACGGCGGTGGTGACCGGCAAACCTATCGAACTGGGCGGGTCGCGTGGCAGACGCGAAGCCACCGGGCGCGGCGTGATGATGTGCTGCGACAAGGCGCTCAAGAAACTAGGCATGAAGAAGGAAGGCTGCCGCGTGGTGGTGCAGGGCTTCGGAAATGTCGGATCGCTGGCGGCGGAATTGATGCAGCAGGCGGGCTATAAAGTTATCGGGCTGGCGGATATCGGCGGCGGAATGTATAACGAGAAAGGGTTCGACGTGCCCAAGGTCATCGATTGGGTGTACACACAGAAGAAGCCGCTGCAGGAGTTTCCCGGCGGAGGAACGAAGATGTCCGCGCGCGACGTGCTGTTCCAGCCGTGCGAAATCGCCATTCCTGCGGCCATAGAAAACCAGATTACGGAGAGAAACGCACATCAGGTGCAGGCAAAGATTCTGTGCGAAGGCGCCAATGGCCCTACCACCTGGCAAGCCGATACGATCATCGACGCGAAAGGCATCTTCACCATTCCCGACATTCTGGGCAACGCGGGAGGCGTGACGGTCAGTTATTTCGAATGGGTGCAAGACCGGCAGGGCTTCTTCTGGCGGGAGAGCGAAGTGAATGAACGGCTGCTGGACTTCATGGAGAGCGCCTTCGATGAGGTGGTGCGCTTCGCAGCAACACATAAAGTCAATAACCGCATTGCGGCGTACATGCTGGCCATCGACCGGGTGGCCACTGCGCTCAAGCTGCGCGGAATTTATGCCTAGATTCTTGCGGGATTTTGTATTAATTTCTTCTTCGCTCGCCGCGGTCCCAGGGAGCCGACGGGCCATTTCGTAACTCCGCTACGAAGTGTGCCAGGAGAAATAACAACGAAACGGCGGGGAATCCCCCGCGCCAGGAAGGAGTCCCCCTTGACCCCGGACTCGCTCTTGCCAGGCTCTGAGAAAAGCGAAGCGCAGCACGCCCGCGATATTTGCGTCGCGGGGCGCTGGTTGTACGAACGCGGATATATCGTTGCCTGCGAAGGCAACTTGTCAGTGCGGCTTTCCAACGGGCGCATCCTGACCACACCCACCTGCATGAACAAAGGAATGCTGTCGCCAGAGGATTTGGTGACGACCGATGCCGCAGGACGGCAATTGTCCGGCGATCGCAAGGTTTCCTCGGAACTGGCGATGCACCTGCTTTTTTACCGCATGCGCCCGGATGTGAACGCCATTTGCCACGCGCATCCACCGACAGCCACAGGATTCGCGGTGGCCGGACGAGCACTGAATCAGGCGCTATTGCCGGAAGTAATCGTCGGGCTGGGACAGATTCCCCTGGTGCAATATGCGACTCCAGGGACACCGGAATTGAGCGCGGCGCTGGAGCCTTTCGTGCCGCACTACGATGCGCTGCTGCTTGCGAACCACGGCGCCGTGACTTGCGGACGGGATTTGCTGACGGCGTTTTTCCGCATGGAGACCATCGAACACTGCGCGAAAATTACGCTGGCCGCGGAGCTTGCCGGTGAGCCAGTGCTGCTTTCCGGGCGGGAAGTGGCGAAGCTAATGGCGGTGCGGCCACGGTATTTCGTATCGCCGCCACCCGGAGGCGGAGCGGAATTGCCCTTGACCAATGAGGGATCGGAGTCCGGGGAAGACCAGGTGACGCTGACGCGGGACGAGCTGGATGCCTTAATCGATGAGGCAGTGCGCAAGGACCGCAGCCGGCGCTAGGCGTTTTTTCCCAAAATCAAGGGACCGGACCGGCTGTCGAAGCCACAGAGCAGTGGCGTAGTTCCTCAAGGATTCCTTTAGCGGCTCCATCATGCACAAACAAATTGCATTTACGCGCCTATGCCTGATGCTTGGCTTTTCGTTTTGTATTGCCACAATCCTCTTTGCGCAGCAGAAAGGAAAAACAATGCCATTGGAAATTGGCAGCAAGGCTTTCTCTGCCGGTGAAACCATCCCGAAAAAATTTACCTGCGATGGGCCGGACGTTTCGCCCAAACTGAATTGGAACGAGCCTCCGGCAAAAACGCAGGGCTTCGCTCTGATAATGGATGATCCCGACGCCCCGGTGGGCACGTGGGTGCACTGGGTGTTGTTCGATTTACCCGCGGACACGCGAGAGCTTGCCGAAGGAGTCGCGAAGCAAGACCAGCTTGCGAATGGCGCGCGCCAGGGGCGAAACGACTTCGGCAAAATCGGCTACGGAGGGCCGTGCCCACCGCAGGGTAATCCGCACCGATACTTCTTCAAGCTATATGCGCTCGATGCGAAGCTGAATCTGAAAGCTGGCGCCAGCAAAGCCGATGCGGAGCGCGCCATGAAGGGGCACCTTTTGGCTCAAGCCGAGTTGATGGGTCGTTACGGCCGATGATGCGCAACGTCAAGCAAGCAGCTTAGAAAAACGCTACCTGGGGCACCCGGCTAATACCCCTAAGGACCGGACTGCTCAATTGTAGACAGACAGATGGCCCAGGCGAGTGCTATGCTGTTGTTGTTGCAACCTGTCTGGCGGGATTTGACGAAATCCTGACTTTGCAATGGGGCGCCTCTCAAACGAGGCGCCCTTTCCATTTAGAGACCTCCGGGGCTTGTCCGGCAATCCGACTACACGTCCATCGAGAACTAGAGCGTTATCTTTTGATGTCTCTTGCGTTGCCACTCCGAGTCTCTTCCGCCGATTTGATCGGCACCGTGGGACCTGAGCTCCCACCTCCTAAAAAGAGGCCGCATGTCGGCGGTCGGCAGTTTTGGGGGGGAAACCGAGGTAGAAAGCATTACCTGGGGCACCGCGCCCTACGCTTGGTCCACGTCCGCGTAGCCACCCACTTTTACGTCCGCTTTGTCTGCCTGGAGCACCAGGCCCAACCCGGGCGGGAGTGTGAACGGACACATTGAGGCAAAATCTTGCACCTTCACCTGTACGACCAGTGGAGCAAGTTTGGTTCCTACGATAGTAACTTTTAACGGGACGTGGGCCGCCAGGGCGAGGCGTCTCACGGTAATGGACTTTCCCGCTACTCCTGCCACGATCGTGCCTTCTCCTTTGAAGTTAATGATCTCCACAGTGTTTTTTCTCCTGAAGCAAGCGGGTACCAGGCCACCTTAAGGGCAAACTCCTACTGACACACTACTAGTCACGGGATGAATTTTGGCTGACCCCAAAGTGACAAGTTGTTCATGTTTCGTGAGACGGAGCGTCGTGGAGTATTCAATTAAAATGCGAGGAAGGACTGTCATTCGTTCCGGATGCGGAAGTCAGCTTGGCCAGCAGCGGTGGCCCAACTTACGCAGGCTGGAGCACGCTGGCAGGAAGCGAAACAGTGATAACGGCCCCGCCGGTTGAACGATCCGAAATCGTAAGAACACCGCCGTGAGCTTTTGCGACGGCGTCGACAAAAGCGAGGCCCAGCCCGTGGCCGGATGAATGTTTGCCCTTCACGAACCGCTCACAAGCGCGGCCGACTATCTCCGGCGGAAAGCCCGGACCATTGTCTTCGATCGCCAACTCGGCCGAGCCTTGTTGGGAATGCAGCCGAACGTGAACTTGACAGTTCGGCGGAAGATGCGCCAATTCATTTTCCAAGAGATTGCTCACCGCGCGGCTTACCAGAGACAAATCGCCGTTGACCAAAACGTTAGCTTCCAGGTCCTCCGTCAATTGATGGTGACGTTCGCTCATGGCCGGATGGTAGAGGTCAATGAGCTGCCTTAGAAGGCTGGCAAAATCAATCGGGCTGCGATCCAGGCGAAGCGCGCCCGCTTCTGCTTCCGCAAGATCGAGTGTGGTGTTCAGGAGGCTTAAGAGCCGGTCCAGATCTTCGATGGCCTGGCCCACAGATTCGCGCCAATTCTCATTAGGCTCGCTGCACATGGCCGTTTCGAGGGTGCCGCGAATCGAAGTCACCGGGCTTTTGAGATCATGCGCTACTGCATCGGTCAACGAGCGCAGCTGATTCACCGAGGATTGAATGCGGTCGAGCATGAGATTAAATGTTTTCGCCAATTGGGAGATCTCATCGCGGCTAGCAGATTCAGGCAATCGTTCCCCCAGTTCCTCACTGCCGATGCGGCTAACGGTTTCGGTTATATGTTCCACGCGGAGAAGCGTGCGTCGCGCGCTCAGGTAGGAGATTAAGAACCCCATAACGGCGGTAGCACCCCAAAGAAGCACAAAGCGGCGAGTCAAATTCTGCAGGAGATTTGTGTCTCCGCGATTCGAGAGTCCTAGATAAACGATTTGACCGCCGGGCGCCTGCCGTTCTGCCACTCGGAAGGACATCGGCCAGCCCTCCACAGTTATCGACCGCGGCGTACCTCTGCCAAGATTGGCTACGTGAATCGCCTTGTGAAAGGGAGCCATGGGGCCGGGTCCGACCCACAAAGGGTCCTCCGTTCCATTCATGCGCTCCGCCAGAAAGAACACGGAATTCAATCTCTGTCCTTGGGAATTCCGCTCATCTGGCAACTCGCGCGTCGCAAGCTCGGCTACCTCGCCTACGATTCTGTTGTATAGGTGATCTTTGGGAGTACCCGCGGAAACTTGCGCAAGAGTCTCAGCTTCACCGCTTAGCCAGGCATCGCTGCGGTCTCGAATGCTCTGCGCGACAAGGAAGTAAATGATCGTGAACGCCACGCCCGTTCCGAGAGCGAACGCTAGAGTGGTCCAGGTGGAAATCCGCCAAGCCGCGGTCGTGCGCACAATCTTAGGCATTCTTGAGCATGTACCCAACACCACGGATGGTGTGAATCAGCGGAGGGCGCCCCTCGGACTCGACTTTGTTACGCAGGCGGTAGATGTGCACATCGACCACATTGGTTGCGGGATCGATCCTCATTCGCCAGACATGATCTAGGATCATGGTTCGAGTTACCACGCGGCCCACATTCCGGCAAAGGTATTCCAAGAGGGAAAACTCCTGTGGAGTCAGCTGAAGCACACGTTCGCTACGCCGGGCTTCGTGCCGCACGAGATCAAGCTCCAGATCCGCCGCTTCCAGGCGGGCTGGGTCATTGTGCACTGGCGATGAGCGCCGTAGAAGATTTCTGAGCCTCGCCAGGAGTTCAGCGAGAGCGAACGGTTTCGTCAGATAGTCATCGCCACCTTGTTCCAGCCCTTTCACGCGTTCGTCAACGGAACGCCTTGCGGACAGAATTAGTACAGGAGCGGAGGTGCCTTGCGAGCGGCACCTGGCAATCAAGTCTAGGCCATCCATGTCGGGGAGACCGAGATCAATGATCAAAGCGTCGTGAATGCCCTCCAACGCCTTCAGTTCTCCAGTTTTGGCATCGTAGGCTGTGTCCACCTGGTATCCGGCTTCCGACAAAGCGCGCTTCAGGAATCCCTGAATCGCCAGGTCGTCTTCCACTACGAGTAGCCGCATCAATGCACCTCGATTGTTGCCAAGCGAAGATACGATGCGTAGAAGCTGCCCACGCCTACATGGTGACAGATTATATGCCAAGCATGGCTGCCAGCACGAGGAGTCAAGGACCAGGGGCAATAAGCGTTCGGGCAAGATGTCTTTGGTGAGTTCCTTTAAAGAATCGTCCCGGAGTTCGTCATAGAACGAGTCCACTGCTCAGTACTTACACGGGAGCGACGGGACTCGAACCCGCAACCTCCTGCGTGGCAGGCAAGCGTCCTCTAATGACAATTGGAGACACCGAGCGGGCGTAGTTCAGTGGCAGAACATACGCTTCCGAAGCTTCGGTTCACTCGGATTAGCAGCACTCGCGAAAAGCATCCTTATATATGTATATATGCCGATTTCCCCCGGGATCTGTCGAATACGGGAGGGAATTGGCCGTGACAGTGCAGGATTCTAACCAACGAGAGGGCAGCGTTCTAACCAACTGAACTACGTCCCCAGCCGTGGAATCAACAACTTTGTCAGCGCCGGTGCAAAAATCCCCATAGTGCCGGTTGAATTTTCCCCACCCCTTAACGTGGTAAACCGGAGACCACTCCATACGGAGGAGGTTCCGAGACTTGTTAAGGGGGAGAGACGTGCAAGAACTGAAAGAACTGCAACGGCAA
>Ga0307479_10004180_pt1 | contig 13199 bp, 6 predicted proteins | sample atmos_gasesECM4C_FD_203743 | JGI IMG/M metagenome (GOLD analysis project Ga0307479, IMG submission 203743) | Hardwood forest soil microbial communities from Morgan-Monroe State Forest, Indiana, United States - atmos_gasesECM4C_515 | ecosystem: Environmental > Terrestrial > Soil > Temperate...
TGGATATCCCTTCGCCATGCAACTGCTCGCCAGGAAGCAGCCATTCACCGCACTCTTTGCGTATAACGATATTTCCGCGATTGGGTCGATCTGGGCGTTCCGCGAAGAAGGGTTGCGTGTGCCGCAAGATATTTCCGTTGTGGGCTTCGATGACATTCCTGGAGCAGCGTTCACCAATCCCGGGCTAACGACGGTACGACAGCCACTCCTGAGGATGGGACAGATCGCGGCGCAAACGGTTATCGACCGAATCGAAGGCCGAGGTGAATATGTATCGGAGATCGCCGTCGAGCCGGAGTTTGTCGTTCGCGAGTCGACAGGTCCCGCCCCCATGCGCCAACAGGGGAGAATCGCCGAAAAAACACAACCATTACAGGAAAGCCACCCAGCCAAATAAGGTCTCGAACCAAGAGAGTTCTATTTTTTTGAAGTGAGTCACAAAACTAGCAAATTCTCAGGCGGCCCCGCCAAGTTAGTTTTGTGCAATACTATTTGCAGCCAGGAGGTTGCCATGTCGTTGCGTCATCCCTTTGGCTTATCGGCCATTTTTGTGTTCTCGGTTGTACCTGCTGTATCCCCAAAGTCTGTTGCGGCGGCGCAAGCTCCCGCAACAGACACCGTCAAAGTTCATGTAGCTGAAGTAGTTGTCGATGCGATCGTCACCGACAAGCACAATCGCATCGTGACCAACCTGAAGGCCGACGATTTCGTGGTCTACGAGGACGGAGTGGCACAGAAGCTGGCGTCGTTCCACCTGTACCGGGGAGCGCCGCTGGCTAAAGAGCAAGATCCGGCTATTCCTGCCGCTGCGGGGTCCGCTGCTCTAGGTGCACTAGCCAAACCATCACAACCGGGCACTCTAACGATTCTGCTGCTTGACTACTCGACCGTCGAACTCCAGAACCAGAAACTCGTCCGAGAAGCGTCGGCGAAATACGTCCGCGAGAAATTACAGCCCAACGAACGGATGGCCGTGTTTGCCCTGGGCACGAGCCTGCGCTTCCTCACCGACTTCACCAACGACCGCGACACACTCATGGCGGCGCTGAAGACGAGTGACATTACCGGGTCGGCAGTAGCCGCGGATCGCGCCGACCTCAATGGCGGGATCAGCAATGGAGAATCTGCCCTGACACGCTCCGGCGTGGCGGAGCCGTCCGTTGCGTCGGGAGCGGGGGCCGCTTCGGCCGGTGCCGGGATGGGCGCCGCGGGCTCGAACGCCGCCGAAGCCATGGCTTTAAAGCGCATCGCTGCGCAGTACGCCGCGCTGCGATCGGCGATGGACCGCCAACAGGCCCGCGAATTGCTGACCGCCATCCGGGCGATTGCGCTCGGCGTCAAGCACATCGAAGGGCGAAAGAGTTTGGTGCTGTTTTCGCAGGGCGTGGTTATCTCGCAAATTCTGTGGCCGGATTTGAACTCTGTGGTCGACGCGGCCAACCGAGCCCAGCTGGCCATCTACTCGATTGACGCTCGTGGAATGGAGACGCACGCCCTCAGCGGCGCACTGGTACAGCGCGACGAACTCACGGCAGCGCTTGGTCCGAGCGAAAACGAGCGCAACCCTTTGAGCCAACAAGATCGCATGCGGGCTACCGGGGGAGAGAATGTTTTTGACCGCGCAGGCCAAGTGGGCCACGACCTGCCGGAGAGCTCATTGCGGTACCTGTCCAACTCGACCGGGGGCTTCCTGATTCACAACACCAACGACTTGGCGCTGGGCCTCGCAAGAGTCAGCGAAGAAATGCGCACCTACTACCTGCTTTCCTATCAGCCGACCAACCAGACCTTTGATGGCAAATTCCGGCAAGTGCGGGTCGAGTTGCGCGTTCCACAACTCACCGTTCGAGCGCGTGGTGGCTACTACGCGATCCCGGCGGGCTTCGAGTTGCTTTCGGCGGAAGAGTATCAAGTGGTGGCGCAATGGCGTGCCGCCGAGCCAGGAGTGCGCATGCCGCTTTATCTCCGTGCGGGCGCGTTTCGCGAGCCGGGCCAAGAATACCGTGTGCCGGTCATCATCGAGATCCCCACCGCTGCGGTGCGCTTTGAGAAAAACGGCGACATGAATCGGGCCCTCTTTCAGATCTTTGGGCTGGTGCGTGATGTACACAACAACCTGCTGATGCGCTTTGGTGGCCGCACTCAGTTCAACGCCACCAGTGCCGAATACGATGTGCTGAAAGCCGGCAACATGAGTTTTCTGGAGACACTGCACCTGCCCGCAGGCAACTCGTACTCTTTTGAAGTCCTGGTCAAGGATCTGCAGTCCGGGAAGGTTTCCCGTGGGGAATCCGGCCTCTACCTTCGCGAACCGGAGCCTGAACTCGCGCTCAGCACCATTCTGCTAGCGCGCGACGTCGAGAAATCCGGGCGCTCGGGCAGCCAGTTTCTTTCGGCCGGCGATGTGAAGATTCTCCCCTCGGCGCGGTGCGAGTTTCACAATGGCGACAACCTGATCTTCTACTTCGACGTCTACAACGCGCGGCTGCAGGCGGATAAGAAAACGGACCTCAGCGTCGAAGTGTTCCTGCTCCAGGATGGGCGGCGTGTGAATCTGAATCTGGCCAGCTATCGGCTGTCTCAATCTGTCACGGAGCCATTTCCGCGCGTCACGGTTGCTCGTTTTATTCAACTGTCTGGCTTGGCGGCGGGCGATTATTCGCTCGTGGTGAGCGTCCGGGACGCTCTTGCGGAGCAAAGTCAGAGCGCCCACGCGTCCTTCACGGTGGCCAATTAGATACGACATTCGCAGACTTGTGCGAGTGGCCTCGGGGACTTACGGACGCGGCTCGGATGGCGGCTCAGACGGTCTGGCGAGCGAACCGGCGCGCTCATGCGCCTTCAGGTCTCGATATCGCGCCAGCGCCGCTTTAGCTGCATCGTTCTGTCCGGCCTTCAGATAAGCCTGCGAAAGCTGGTATTGGATATACGACTTGCTCGCTTCGAGCTGTGCGGCTTTTTCCAGACTCGCCACCCCTTCTTCGACTTTCCCTTGTTTCAGCCGAGCCTTGCCTAGCTCGTAATAGGCGTCGCCGTAAGCAGGATCGAGCCGGATCGCCGTGCTAAACTGCCGGACTGCATCATCGGTCTGGTCCATAGAAGCAAACGCCAGGCCCAGGTGATATTGCGCTTTCGCGTGCTGCGCATTGCCTTCGATTTCATGACGGAACTCGGCGGCCGCCTCGGCGAACTGAGCCCGCCGCAGCAGCGCGAGGCCAAGATAATAGTGCCCTTCAGGCACGGTCGCATCCAGTTCCAGAGCCCTGGAGAATTCTGAAGCGGCATTGCCATATTCCTCTCGCACAGCATAGGCTTGTCCCATAGCCATATGCGCGTCGGCTGCCTGGGGGTATTTCTCGACGAGCCGCCGCAACACTTCTACGCCTTGTTCGCGGTTGCCGGCGTAAACCAAGGACAAACCAAGCGCGTAGGCCACCTGCGGGTCCTCGATGCCGCTATGCGACACGGGTGCCAATATTTCCAGCGTGCGCCCGTAGTCTGCATGGAAAAAACAACTCATTCCCAACAGAATGCGTATGTCCTGACGGGCTGGCTGGCGGGCAAGGGCCTTTTCCAGCGGGGCAATCGCGGCCGCGTAATTTTGATTCTTAAACTCGGCGAGTCCGAGGTTGAACTGCAAATCAGCCAACTCGGGTTTCCACCGTGCGGCTTGCTCCAGAAGCTGGGCAGCGCGTTTGAAGTCCTCTTCGTGCGCGCGCAGCAGGCCGAGCTGGTTGTAAGCCCTTCCTGCTGCCTCCCCATAGAACTGCGTGGCTTTTTCCAATTTGGCGCGCTGCTCCGGATTAGGTGGTCCACGGGCAATGATCACCGCCCGCCCTTCCATGCTGTTGACGGCATTCTTCAAATCATCCCCACCACCCATGCCGCTGCCCAAGTAAATCTGGAGGCGCTGCTGGTCCTGCACTGCGGCAGAGGCCTTGTATTTCTCAGCCAGCGCGAGTTGCTCCTTTGCCTCCTCGCCCTTTCCTTGGCGGTTAAGAAATTGACCCAGTAAATAATGCGCCTTTGCGACCTGGTACTGATTCCGGCTTGGGTCCTTCGTTAGTGCCACGCTTTTCTGAAGCAAGGGCACGGCTTGATCCGTACGGTCGAGCAAATAAAGCGACTGGCCGAGATAGAGCGCAGCATCGGGATTCTCCGGCTCAAGGATTGCTGCTTTCTCCAGATAGGGCAACGCTTCCTCGAGCTTGCGCTCCTGAACGTAAATCAGGCCAGCCAGATAATGAGCGGAGTACTCGCCGGGATGACGCCGGATTTCATCTGTGAGTTCGGCCAGCGCTTGGGGAATCGCGTGGCTGCCCTCCTGGGAAAGGTAAGCCAGAGCCATGTAATAGTGCAGACGCGGGTAGTTGGGATTGAGCGCGACGGCGCGCTTGAATTCCGCGACGGCCTGATTCGCGTATTCTGTTTCCCGATAGGCGGCGCCGAACATAATGTGAATTTGCGGGGACTCGCCATGCCACTGTAAGAGTTCCGCAAAAAGCTTCTGCGCCTTTTCGAGCTGTTGCTGCCGCAAATAGGCGAAGGCAAGCGTGACGGCCGTCTCGCTGTCGTCCGGTGCTAAGCGCTTAGCCTCCTGAAGTTCTAAAGCTGCCGCATCAAAGCGGTTCATGCTGAAGTAAAGCTTGCCTAGCAGTTGCCGGGCTCGCGCGTGCATCGGTTCTTGTGAGAGCAGGGCGCGAACTGTGTCGACGCCCTTTTGGAACTCGCCTTGGCGCAGATAGACGACCGCCAGCCCAAGCAGGGCCACCCGGGAATCGGCTCTGGCTTCTGCTGCGCCCTTATACGCGCCTTCCGCTTCTGGCAAGGTTCCCAGCGAGTCGTATGCGTCGCCTAACTGTTCCAGGGCCAAGCCCAATACCTGGCGATATTCGCTCTCCGCGCGGATTAGATCGCCTTCGCGTTCCGCTGCCTGGGCGGCATCAAACCGTTTCTGAAGGAGCGCCGCCGGTCCTTCGCCGGCAGGCGTTCTCGATGAATCGGTTGAACGTTTTCCCGTCTGAGCATTTTTTTGAGCGCTGCGCCGAGTCGGCGCCGTGCGCTTGGCCGGGCCTGTTGTATCCGTCGGCCCAGCCGTTGAGGCGCCCCACGCCGCGCAGAGCAGCAGGCCCACGCGGAGGGAATAGAAAATGTCTGCGGCCATATACAAGATTTTCCCTCATTGGGACAAAAACAAAAAGGGGCTTGCAAGCGGAACTTGCAAGCCCCAGAACGAACGAGCGAAACCTGGTTAGAAGGAAAGCTTCAGTGCTAGTTGAAGCTCACGAGGATCGCGCGCCTTCTGCGGCAGGCCAAACGTCGGGTTCGTGTTGCAGTTAGGCAAGGGCGTAAACGAGGTGTGCGCCACGACGTTGCAACCAGTGTAGTGGTCCGTAGCAGGGTTGTAGTTGGCCTTAGCTGGATCGGGCTGATAGTCCAAAAGCGGGTTTTGGAGAATCGACAAACCGCCGACCTGGTATTTCGTCCCACTCGCCGTGGTCCCACTTATGGAGGTGGAAAAGAACTGCGTGTGGTTGAAAGTGTTGAAGGTCTCGAACCGAAATTGCATGGTCATCTTCTCTGTCAATTTGAAGTTCTTGAAGATACCTATGTCGGTGTTGTTCGTAGGCGGCCCGTGAAGTATACCCACGCCCTCGGTGCCGGTACGACCGAGCTGTACCGGCATTCCAAATGCACTGGGGTTCAGCCAGCCACCTGAGGGCGTGTTCGGTCCCTTGGGGTTGCCGATCAAATCAGGGCGGTCGCCGCCGCCGCCGCTTTGGAGTCCAGCTAGGTTTTGGCTGAGGGCCACGGTTAGAGGCACACCGGTCGAATAGGAATACACCCCAGTGGCCTCCCATGAACCCAGGGCATAGCGCATGAACGCTGGCTTAGCCGCCAACGCCGGGAAGTCGTAAATAATGTTCGTGCTGAAAACATGCGGCCGGTCAAAATCAGCCGGCCCACGGTTATAGCGGAAGTTCCAAGGATCGTAAATCCTGGCACCGCTCCCGTTGCCGCAGCAATCCAGCGAAACGTCGGAGAGCAGTTTCGAGAAGCTATACGAACTGCTCAGCGAGAAGCTATGGGAAAACCGCTTCAGCAGATAGGCTTGCAAAGCGTGATAGCTAGAGGTGCCGCCATTACTCATAAAAATGAGGCTGTTGGTACCTTCCAGAGGCGCAAGCTGCCGGAGCGAATCCCTGAGACCCGTGTTCGAGTTGGGGGTTAGGTTAAGCTCCGCCCACTGCAGCCGGTTCTGCGGCGGCACCAGGTTCAAGTCCCAGTTCACGGGCAGATGATTGCCATGGTTACCGACGTAGGCAACCTCGAGTTTTGTGTCGCGCAATATTTCGCGCTCGACAGTGAAGTTCCATTGATAGCTGTCCTGGGTTTTCCAGTGGATATCCGCTGCGTTGGTTGCCACGCCGACGCCCACGGTTGGGAGTGATGGCGGCAAAGTATCGATGGGTCGGCCATTGCCAAAGCTTATGGTCGCGTTGAATGGCGGATTGAGCAAAAGCTCACCGATGGGCTGGCTCAGGTCGGCTCGGCCGTAGAATGTCCCAAAGCCTCCGCGGATGGCCCATTTGCCCGCGCCGGTGGGGTCAAAAGCAAATCCGAACCGCGGCGCAATCGTGTCATAACTGCTGTTGCGCAGCGCGCGGCCCACGTCAATCCCCCTTAAGTTAGCAGACCCTCCGGGAATCCCGCTTGAGGGAATGCTCAATGCGGCCGGGTAGATCACGCCGTTTTGGGCGCTGCTACCCTGTGCAGGGTTGTAAAGCGATGGAATGAAGTTGCCGATCCTGTTGTCGTCCTGAATGCTGGGCGGAAGGACCGACCAGCGGGCGCCAAACTGAAGCGTAAAGCGCGGAGTGACTCGCCAAGTGTCGGCATAGTAGGTTTCAATGTCCTTCCAGCGCACCTTGGACCGCGGCTGGCTGGACTGTTCGTTGCCTCCAAAGTAAGCGCCCTTAAGCAGGAGGTCGGCCAAGCCGTTGCCGGTCACCGCACTGCCGTTGCCTGGAGCCGCGGCAGGTCCCCAGCCGCCCCCCTTTCCGGCCCCGCCCGGAACTGCCGTGGGACCCCAGAACTGCGCCGTAGTTTGGCTGGAACCACAGCAATCTTCGTCTTTTTTATCGTAACTATAGAATGCACCCACGCGATGATTATGATTTCCTCGGGTCATCGAGAAATCGTCTTGCCAAGTGAAGATGTCGTGAGCGTTATTCCAAGGCGCGGCATTCCAGAGATTTTGTCCTATCCCTTGCTCTGGCGCCCCCCAGAAGATGGCATGGGCGTGGCCTGGCACACCCGGGAAGACATCGGGAATTGTAGAGTTGATGTTGGCGTTGATGCTGGCGCCAAGCCCGTTGGTTATGAAGATGCGGTTATTAGAATAGGAAAACTGGAACGTATTGACCATCGAAGGCCCGAAAGTGTGGGTGAGGCGTGCCCCGGCTGACTTGGAGGGCTGCTCCCAGCTGGAATCGACTGTGGGAAACCCTGAGTCGCCCCAAAGCCCGCCGTCACTACCGAAGTTCGGGGCGGGATTAGCCCAGTAATCATTGGTGAAGCGCACCATCAAGCTCGTTTTCGAGGTAAAATTGTAGTCACCGCGAACCTGTTCCTGTCGTGTTTGCAGATGCGTTGGTACTGCCTCCACCCAGTTGAACTTCGCGCCCGGCGTGTTTTCGTGCGGGTACAGCTGCATGAGCGCCAAACCACCTGGGCTGAGACAGCCAGCGGCGTTGGCACAGTCCGAAGGGATGGTGTCGTTCGGGAACGGCAGGCCCGTGAATGGACTAATTGGCCTCGTAGGATTGGCCACGGATCGAACGCTGAAGTTGCCTTGGCGCTCCAAGTCGGTTGGCACCGAAGAAATTCGCGTCACGCCGCGCACTTCGCGGCGCCACTCCTCCGACCAAAAGAAGAACAGCTTGTCCTTCTTGACGGGCCCACCGAAGGTATACCCAAAATTGTTGGAACGCAGCTCAGCTTTGGGCTTGCCGGCTTGATTCAGGAAGAAGTTGTTGGCGTCGAGTAAGTCATTTCGCCAGAACTCGTAGACCGAACCGTGGTACTTGTTGGTTCCCGACTTGGTGATCAAATTCACCTGCGCGCCACTCGCCGACGGGCTATCCGCTCCGTAGGAGTTCCGCTCCACCTTGAACTCTTCGATCGAGTCCACCGACGGGTACACCAGAATGGTGCGCCCGGAACCATGATCAACGTTATCTACGCCATCGACCAGCCAAGCGTTGGAATTGGCAGGGCTGCCACTCATGGAAATGTCCACGCCGCCCAGCAGGCCGGTGAACCGCGGATTTTCGGTGTCCGATGGCGCAGCGCCGGGTACCAACAATGTGAGCTGTACGAAGCTGCGGCCATTGAGAGGAAGTTCTTGGATCTGCTGGGTCCCAATTACGTTGGAGACTTCGCCGGAGCGCGTCTCCACCATGGTAGCGGCCGCGGTGACCTCCACTGTCTGCGTCGGGGTTCCAACCTCCAGTACGATGGGAACGACCACTTCATCGGCCACGTGCAGCTCAATCCCGGCTTTGGCGAGGGTCTTAAACCCCGCGATTTTCGCCGTCACCGTATAGGTTCCCGGATCCAGAGCCGTGGCCGTATAGAATCCAGATTCGTTGGTCGTGACCACACGTTTTGCGCCGGTCTGCTGATGTGTAATCGTGACCTCAGCGTTCGGTATCACTGCTCCGGACGAATCACTGACCGTTCCACTGATCGTGCCTTGGGTCCGCTGGGCTTGCAGGACTGCTGACCGACTGAGCAAACAGCAAACAGCAACTACTGCTACCAAAGTCTTGCGTCGCATTGGCACCTCCACCACCATGAGGTGATATACTTACGTGGGCCACCAACTGAATGCGAGAGCATTTACTCCAAGATCGGCGCGCTGTCAATACAAAAAATCGATATTTCTGATGGAAAATCGTGCGGCCAATGAATAGCAACGAATAAACAGATCTGCTTCCCTCATCGCGGAATACCCGAAGAGAAGGTAACTGCTGAAATTGCTTTAGCTTAAGGCTTGATGTCGAATCTACGCGTCTGCCTAGCCTTGGAGTCCCCCCTCGTGCGTCGCCCGGCTGTAACCTCAGTAAGTCAATTCACCACGGTACATCATCTTTGCCGACTTGAAGGTCAAGAAGACACGCTGGTTGGTGACGAGCGTTGTGAAGTCGAAACGAATCTCTTTATCTTGAGGCCCGAAAACCGGTTGGCCATTCAACGTGCGAGGAAAGACAAACTTCGCACCAGTACCATCGGCGCTTGGCGGAAAGTATTCCAGCAGTTGAACCCGTCCAAGCCTCTGGCTGATAAGGTAAACACGCTGCTTCAGCGTTTCCGCAGTTGCCAACTCGAACTGCGTGCGCAGGTCGCGGGCCGTGTTCGGATCGTTGGTGGCGTACTCGACCGCTACAAGCACGCGATCGGCTACGTCGAGATTCAGCGCGCGCTGGAAGCGCTTGTCGAATTCTTGCCGCTGGTCGGGCGCCATCTGATCGTAGTTGTTCATCAAGCGCGCCATACGCACGTATGCCTCTCGGACAGGACGAGCCGAAAAGAAACGCGCGCTGAAGCGATAGTACAGCTCTTTCTCTCCCGCTAATCCCGCATCCTTACTAACGATTGGCGCCGTAAAGGTCTGACTTTGCGCCCAGGGAGAATCATTGAGCATGCGCACCACGTCCTCGCGCTTCCAATTGTCAAACGGCTGCTGCCAAAAGTCATCAGCCAGCAGACAAGAAGCGGAGGATAGGAGAATACAAAATCCCAACGCCCTGCGGAGAACCATGGCAACTCCAACAAAAAAAATTCAGTGCTATCCTATGCCCATCGCGGCCGTGAAGCAAGATGTGTGACCTGGGTGCTTGGGCATAGTGTTCATGGTTCTCAGGCGCGTCGCAGGTTTGAGGCGTACTTTGCGTTCCATAATGCTTATCACAATACTGGTCCCAGTTGCCTGGTGCGGTGCGCGGGCGCAAGCACCAGCCGCTGCCCAGCTCCAGCACGCCGCCCGCTTTATGGACGCTGGCGATTGGCAGAAAGCAGAGCAGACGTTGCAAGTGGTGCTCCGCGCCCATCCCAACAATGCCGATGCACTCAACCTGTTGGGGGTGGCCACCGTCAAGCAGGGGCGCGGAGAGGAAGCGGAAGCACTCTTCCGCAAAGCCACCGAATCGAATCCCTTGCTCGCCGCCGCTTGGTTGAATCTAGCGCAGCTTTATAATCAGCGCGATGATGGCGAGCGTGCGGTCCAAACACTCGAAAAGGGGTTAAGCCATGTGCCTCACGACCCGCAGTTGCTCTCCGAAACGGCTATCCTGCTGGCAGACCGTGGGAAATTCGCGGAGGCCGTGCGCCGGCTCCAGGCGGTCCCTTCAGCAGCACGCTCTAGGGATTACTGGGAGCTTCTAGGACGCGTTTATCTGTCGAACAGTGATTTTGCCCAGGCCGAAGAGGCCCTGCTCCGCGCCCTTCGTGGGAAGCCCGAGTCGGTGGCAACGCTTCGCCAGTTGACTGGCATTGCCTTGAAGCGCGGCGATACGGCACGAGCGTGGCAATATGTCGCACACGCTCTACTGCTGGCGCCAAATTCGCCTGAGTTACTTTATGAGTACGCGCAGGTGTCTCTTCAAAACAAGCTTTCAAGCGAGGCTGTCCTTGCCATGCGCAAGGCGTTACTGATGGAACCGGACCGGCCGGAATTTCTCTTCTTTCTGGGAGACGCGTTGCTCGATACGCCCGATTACCATGAAGCGCTGCCCTATTTCCGGCGCTACGTCGAGCTACGTCCAGAGGATTCCCGCGGCCATCTTTCGCTTGGCTGGGCGCTCTTCCTTGAGAAGAATTTTCCCGAAGCGCGACAGCACTTGGAGGAGACTCTCGGGCTTGACCCAAAGCAGCCGGATGCCTGGTACCACCTCGGGATGATTGCGTACGAGACCAACGACAGCGAGAAAGCTCTTGAGTTCTTAAGGCACGCGCTGGACGTGGCTCCCGGGCACACGCGTGCGCACTGGGGCCTGGGTATGGTGTACTCGCGCGAAGGCCGCTATGATAAGGCCCGGGACGAATTTGAAACGGCCGCTCATCTCGATCCTGATGAGCCGAAAGTGCACTATCAGTTGAGCCAAGTTTACGCCCGGCTGGGCAACGCGGAACTCGCCCAGCGCGAACTTCATCTATACCAAGAGGCGCAACGGAAATCCGACGAGCGCATCAAGCTCAGCCAGCGACTTCCTTCTGGCGCAGAGCGTGGACAGCCCAGGCCATAAGATGAAACTGTTCTTGGGTGTGCTCACATTCATGCTTGTCTGTTACGCCGGTGTCGCTTCATTGCGCGGGTCGTCTCAAGTTTTGCCGGCCGTGCACTTCGTGGATATCACCGACGCGGCGGGAATTCGCTTCAAACACATTTCGGCGCCAGATAAAAAATATATTGTCGAGTCGATGAGTGGCGGCGTGGCGCTGTTTGACTACGACAGAGATGGCTGCCTGGACATCTACTTCACGAACGCGCTCACCGTAGAAACCGCTTCCGATCCGAAAAGCTCGCGGAGCGCCCTGTACCACAACAACTGCGATGGGACCTTCACTGACGTGACCGAGCGCGCAGGTGTGGGCCATCCGGGGTGGGCTATGGGCGTTCTGGCAGCAGATTTCGATGGCGACGGCTGGGAAGATCTGTACGTCACCTGCCTCGGCCACAACCACCTGTATCACAACAATGGTAACGGCACGTTCACTGACATTACGGAGAAAGCGGGCGTGGATGACCCGCGTTGGTCTACTGGCGCGGCCCTCGGTGATTTCGATAACGACGGCGCACCGGACCTGTTTGTCGCCAACTACGTGGATTTTAAACTCAGTGACCTCCCGAAGTTCGGCAAAGGGAAGTTTTGCGAATATCGAGGCTTGCCCGTGCAGTGCGGTCCGCGCGGCCTTCCCGGCGCCGGCGACTCTCTCTTCCGCAACAACGGCGACGGCACGTTTACGAATGTAACGCAAAAGGCGGGCGTGAGTGATCCCGACGGCCGCTATGGCCTGGGAGTGGTATGGACTGACGTAGATGGCGACGGTTGGCAGGACATCTACGTTGCCAATGATAGCGGCCCGAACTTTCTCTACCACAACAAGCACGACGGCACGTTTGAGGAAATTGGGTACCTGTCCGGTACCGCCGTCGGGGAAGATGGTAACGAACAGGGCTCGATGGGCGTTTCCGTCGGTGATTATCTTCATACCGGTCGACTCGCATTCTTCGTAAGCAACTTCGTGGACGAATACGACACGCTCTACCGCCACGACAAGCCATTGCTTTTCACTGACGTCTCCTTTGCTTCCGGCATTGCCAAGTTGAGGGGACCATGGGTGGGGTGGGGGACCGCGTTTTTCGACTACGACAACGACGGTTGGCCCGACCTGATGGTGGTAAATGGCCACGTTTATCCACAGGTGGACAATATCGATGTCGGGTCTAAGTACGCGCAGCGGATTTTGCTTTTCCACAACAACGGCGACGGAACCTTCACGGAAGTGGCAGCACAAACCGGCGAGGCTCTCACGGTGCCGCGGGTCAGCCGCGGCGCAGCGTTCGGTGACCTCTTCAATGACGGCCACATCGATGTCGTTATCAACAATCTCGACGGCAAACCCACCGTGCTGCGCAATAACGGCCGCGACCACAACAACTGGATCACGATTAAGCTGTTTGGCATAGGAATGAATCCCGACGCGCTGGGGGCACGTGTCAAGGTAGTGGCCGGCGATCTTGTGCAGTGGGACGAGGTTCGAAGCGGCGGAAGCTATCTCTCCTCGAGCGACCTGCGCCTGCACTTCGGACTGGCGCGCCGCACCAGCGCGGATCTGATCGAGGTCCACTGGCCTGACGGAAAAGTCGAAGCGGTCAAACATGTGACAGCCAACAACTTTCTAACCATTCAGTACGGCAAAGGTCTCGTGAAAACTACTCCTCCGCGCTCGAACAACGTTGACATTGGCAAATGAGAACCCACAGTGACCGTGGCACTGGCGGATAGATTCGCGACAAGAACTAGCCCGGAAATCTCACAAGAAATAAAGCAGAACACTTAATAGAAGTGGAAAAAGGCCGCTTTCTCGGGCATAACTGCGTTGTTCAGGCGTAGTCAGTGTCCGAAGAAAAG
>Ga0307479_10004181_pt1 | contig 13198 bp, 14 predicted proteins | sample atmos_gasesECM4C_FD_203743 | JGI IMG/M metagenome (GOLD analysis project Ga0307479, IMG submission 203743) | Hardwood forest soil microbial communities from Morgan-Monroe State Forest, Indiana, United States - atmos_gasesECM4C_515 | ecosystem: Environmental > Terrestrial > Soil > Temperate...
GACTTCGACGTACTCCTCGATCGTCGAGCCCGAGACGTTGGCGATGAATCGGGTCTCACTGAAATCGAGCCCGGGAAGGATCCGCCGCACGACATGATCGACGCCCGGATTCTGCAGGCCTATGGCGTTCAGCATTCCCGCCGGCGTCTCGTAGACGCGGTGCGGCGGGTTACCCAGCCGGGGATTCTGCGTCGTGCCCTTCAGTACGATGGCGCCGGCGTCGCGGTTGGAAAAACCCTCGATGCGCGTGTATTCCTCGCCGAAACCCACGCAGCCGGACAGCAGCACGAGCGGTGATCCGAAATCCAGCCCGCAGAAGCTGAATCGCAGCGGGTCGCGCACGGGATGGGAAACGGCGTTCATGGCAGGCATTATGACTCAAGGACTCAGGCGTCGTCCCCTTTCAAAAATGTTCCATGTCGTACTGTTCCAGCCCGAGATTCCGCCGAATACGGGCAACGTGATCCGCCTGTGTGCCAATACCGGCTGCACGCTGCACCTGGTGAGGCCGCTGGGTTTCGAAATCGAGGGGAATGCGGTGCGCCGCGCCGGACTCGACTATGACGAGCTGGCGCAGGTTCGGGTACACGCGAGCCTGGATGCATGTCTGGGCGAATTGCCGGGAGCGCGGGTGTTTTGTGTTGAAACGGCCGGCACGCGGCTTTACAGCGAGGCTGTGTTCGAGGCCGGCGATGCGTTGCTATTCGGCCCCGAGACCCGGGGGCTGCCTGCGGGAGTCATGGACCGGATACCGGCCGAGCGGCAGCTGTACATTCCGATGCGGCCGGGAAACCGCAGCATCAATCTGTCCAACAGCGTGGCGCTCGTCGTGTACGAGGCATGGCGGCAGTTGGGCTTTGCCGGTCAGTAGGTGCCGGGCAGGACGCACATTGGTCACGACACTGTCGGCCGCCCCGGTTACCACGCCACCGCTGTGACGGCTTCTTAGCAACAACCTTGCCGTTCTCCCATATGTATAGCGGCGTGCCGTGACATGCGCGCCGAACGTTGCGCGTCCTTGGCCGCGCGGCGCAGCGCGCGTCCCACGTACGTGATAATCCGGTTTCCCGCGTACCGCCAGCGTCGCATATCTATGACAAAAATGTCCTTGATCGATACCGCCGACTTATTGACGGAGCTGCGGGAGAAGGTTGAAAAGGCACGTTTATTCCCGAAGATTTTCCCGGTCAAACCTGACTTCATACGAGGACGGAGACATTTCCGCTTTAGGGAAAAGTCTCGCGAGCAAAGCTGCTTTCACCGCCGCAAACGCCTCCTGTTCATTCGTGCCGAATTTCTGCGTAAATCGATATTTGCGTGTCGGATCGGTCTTTGTCTTTCCGTAATAGACTCCGAACTTGAACGAGTCAGGATCTTGTATGTTAGCCCACGCCTTCGTCCTGGATTCCACGAGGTTGCAGAAGCTGGAATGATCACGACCGACCATATTCCTCGAGCGTTAGCCTAGCGTGAGAAGCTAAGCAAACCCGCCCTTTCAAAAGAGCGCCGTAGGGTTTGCGTCTACCAGGTAACGGGCTTGGTGAATGTGCCGTGCGTGTCGGTCAGCGTTGCCTGGAACTGCGAGGCGTGGAGCGCGCCCGCGCGAATCTGCTTGATGAAATCAATATGCGGCAGAATGGCGCGGCTTGGATTCTTTTGCGGGTTCAGCACGCCGACCTTTTTTCCAAGTTGCTGTCGGACTATCTTGATGGGTTCCAGGAGATCGGAGTCGTTCGATACAACCACCGCTATGTCGAACGCGCCCCTATGCGCATCGTGCAGTAAGTGGGTGGCGAGATTGACGTCGGAGCCCTTCTCTTCCGTCTTGATGACGCGCACGTACTTCTGCGGCTGGCCAGCCGGAACGACCATCGGCATTGTGACTTCATGCGTGAGGAAATGGCCGAGGTGGACTGACAGCTTGGGCAAGGTTCTCAGCGCGCGCAGGTAAAGCTGTTGCCTGACGGGCTGGTCCGGGTCACCTGGCCGCGCGGACACCAGGGCAGTGAAATACTTGATTTGCCCGAGGGTGTTTTTAGGAAGCAAGAACTGACAAAGCTGTTCGGGATTGACCCAACGATACGGGGTTTTGCGGAGCGCACCGTAGTAAAAGTTGAAGCCGTCGATATAGACGTTTGTTATCAAATCCGGGCCACAGAAATGCAGAAGCCGCCTTGCGGCGGCTTCGCGCCCGGCTACCGAAGCAACCGGGGGGATATCCAAGCAATCATATAGGAATTGATGGATTCGTCAATGAAGAAATCCGACGCTTTCCAGACGGCACGTCTTCAGTCCGTCTCCGACTTGATCGGCCGCGTCATGAGCTCGCGAACGGCGTCGCGGGCGGGCACGCCCTCGTACAGCACCCTGTACACTCCGGCGCACAGCGGCATCTCGACATTCATGCGCTTTGCCACCGCGTAAACGGCCTTGGCCGCCGAATAACCCTCGACAACCTGGCCAATTTCCGCCAAAGCCTGTTGCGCAGTGCGCCCGGCGGCCAACGACAAACCAAACCGCCGGTTGCGTGATTGATTGTCAGTGCAGGTGAGCACCAGGTCACCGAGCCCCGCGAGTCCCATGAACGTTTCGCGGTTGGCGCCGGCGGCAACACCCAGCCGCATCATCTCCACGAGCCCGCGCGTGATCAATGCAACACGACTGTTGGCACCGAATCCCAGGCCATCCGAGAGACCGGCTCCGACCGCCAGCACGTTCTTGACGGCTCCCCCCACCTCGACACCTGCGATGTCAGTGGAGGTGTACGCGCGAAAATTGGCAGACGACAGGCCGAGAGCCAACGCCTTCGCGAACTCTTCATTCGGCGAGGCGATCGTCATGGCCGTAGGCAAGCCGGCGCCCACCTCGCGCGCAAACGTGGGCCCGGAGAGCACGGCCACCGCGCGGTTCGACCCGAGCACTTCGCGCGCGACCTGATGCGGCAACAGGCCGGTATCGAGCTCGAAACCCTTGGTGGCCCAGGCGAGCCGGGTGTCGGCGGTCAAATGCGGCAGGAGTTGCCGCAGCATCCCGCGAAATGCATGGCTCGGCACGGCGATGAGCGCATCGCGCGCACCGGCCAGCGCCGCTCCCAAGTCAGGCTCGACTACCAGCGAGGCAGGGAATTCGGCCGAGAGGTAACGCTCGTTGCGCCGGCTCGCCGCCATCGCGCGCAGGGCTTCGCGATCGCGGCCCCAGAAGCGGGTCGGGTGGCCGCTGCGTGCAAATTGGATGGCTAGCGCCGTGCCCCATGAACCGGCCCCGAGCACGGCGACGGCGCCATCGTGCTCTCCTCCTGAGTTCATGAAGCCACTTCCGGCTGACCGGACCAGCCGCTTTGGCTAGTTCGCTGCCGCGGGCTGCTGTTGGTTGCCTTGCTGAGCGTACAACGCGTCGAAGTTGACTGGCGGCAGCAGGAATTGCGGGAAGCCTCCCTGCGTCACCAGGTGCGACACGGCCGCACGAGCGTACGGAAACAACACGCTCGGGCAAACACTGCTCACCGCGCGCTTGACGTCCTGCTCGCTCAGGTTGCGCATCAGAAAGATGCCGGCCTGTTTGACTTCGACCAGGAAGATCGTCACGTCATTCTGCTTGGCTGCGACCGTCACCGTGAGGACAACCTCACGCAGCTCAGGTGTCAGCCCGTTGGCGCTGGTGTGCAGATCGAGGTTGATCTGCGGATTCCAGTTGCCATCCACACGAGGACCATTCGGCGCCTCGTACGAACAATCTTTCAGATAGACGTTCTGCAGGGCAAGCTGCGGGCCCATGTCGGCCTGCGCATCGGAAACCGGCATACCGCCGGCCATGTTACTGCTCATAATCACGCTCCAGATTTGAGTAAGGGGTCCAGGCCGCCAGCTGCATCAAGAGCGTACAGGTCGTCGCAACCGCCGACATGAGTATCGCCAATGAAGATCTGCGGTACGGTGCGACGGCCGCTACGTGCCATCATCTGTGCACGCGCCTCGGGGCGCTCGTCAACGTTGATAGCCTCGAACCTGGCACCTTTGCGCTCGAGGAGTCCAATCGCCCGAGTACAGTACGGGCACCAGTCAGTTAAATACACCACGATCCGTAGGTTCGCCATGACGCTCGATCCAGGTGAGCTCACGCTTTGGACAGCGGAAGGTTTTCGGCCCGCCAGGCGGCTATGCCGCCGCGCAGATTGAATGCCTTGGTGAAGCCCTGTGCCGCCAGCTGGCGCACAGCGGAGGCGCCGAGGGAGCCAGTATCGTCGTACACGACGACCACCTTCTCCTTCTGCTTCTTCAGGGTCTCGTTGGCCTTCAGGATCTGCTCGCCCGACATCTGCCGGGCGCCGGCCACGTGCCCTGTTGCGAACGCTTCCGCTGGCCGCAGGTCGATGACCAGGGCACCCTGGTTCATCAGCCGTACGACATCTTGTGGCGATACGGCGGCCATATTCTCGCTTCTCGCCCGTAATTCGTAAGCAATGACGAGCAGGGCCGCAATGGCGGCGCCGCTGGCGTACCACGGATGATGTGAGATGTATTCGAGGAGACGGTCCATGCGTGCCGGTCTTAAAAAGGGCGCGCATTATAGCGCCCCTATGAGACTACTTCCGGGGCGACTTCGTATTTGGACGGCACTGCGCAACAACCGGCGGCTCTTCGGCGCCGGAACTGCGACCTTGCTAGCCCTTTTGGGGGGGTGGGGTGTGGCCGTTCCCGCCGCGGCGCCGGACGCGGATGCACGCAAGACGGAGGCGGAGCTCCAGGCGGTCAAGTCCGAAATCGAGCGCGTGACCCGGCAGGTCAGCGAAGAACAGGTGGAGCGGGACAAGCTCTCGCGAGAGCTTCGATCCGCGGAAGTCTCAGTGGGAAAGGCTCGTGAGGGTTTGGACGAGGTCCGTCGCGGACGTGCGGAACGTGCCTCCAAACGTGCCACGCTCGCCGCCCAAAAACGTGCAAGAGAAGGGGATCTGAACCAGAACCGAAGCGCACTGGCGGGGCAGTTGCGCGCGGCCTACCTGATCGGGCGCGAAGAGCCTCTGAAGCTCCTGCTGAACCAGAAGGACCCGGAGCGCGCGGGCCGCATGTTCGTTTATTACAGCTACTTCGGGCGTGCACGCGCCGAGCAGATCCATGGCATCGAGAACGATGTCCAGACCATCGCGACGCTGGACGAGCAACTCCAGGCCGAGGACGCGAAGCTCGCGGAGCTGGAAAGACAGCAGCGGGCCGATCTTTCTGAGCTCGAGCAGGCGCGCGCGAAACGTTCGGTAGTGCTGGCGAGCCTGACGGCCGAGTCCAACTCGCATGCGCAGAACCTGGAGCGACTGAAGAGCCAGCAGGGAGGGTTGGAGAAGCTGTTGCGGGAGCTGCGGCGGGCCATCGAGAAGTTTCCGATCGACAACAACGATGCCTTTGCGCATTTGCGCGGCAAGCTCGCGTGGCCTGTGGGCGGCAAGCTCGTTGCGCGGTTTGGGGAGACGCGAGCGGGCGGCGTCAAATGGGACGGAGTGCTCGTCGCGACGGAGCGAGGCGCGCCGGTCCGGGCGGTCTATGGCGGCCGCGTGATCTATGCCGACTGGCTGCCCGGTCTCGGGCTGCTGACCATCGTCGATCATGGTGAGGGTTACATGAGCCTGTACGGGCACAACGAGCGGCTCTACAAGGCGGTCGGCGAGCGCGTGAACGCCGGGGACACCCTGGGCTCAGCCGGTGACAGCGGTGGCAGCAACCGCCCGGAGCTGTATTTCGAAATCCGCAAAGGGGGCAAGGCCGTGGACCCGCGGCCGTGGTTCAGGGCAGCCGAGCCTTAAGTCCAGCCGCCGGTTGCGGGGGGCGCGGCGATTTTGCGCCGCGCCACGGCGCGGCCGGGATGTGCCTAAGTTCAATTTTTCGCCGTCTGAGCGCCCTGCACACGGTCGATTCGCCAACTCGCGCAAGGACCGCCGCGACCATGGTCTGAGAAGGTAGGGTCACCTGATAACGCCAAGGGTCTCACAAGGACCGTGGATGACTGAGCCCAACAACAGGAATGAGCAGTCCCCTGATCCCTGGGGCTCCTTTGAGCCTTACGTCCAACTCATAAGGTCGCTGCTACCGCGCGCGACCAGCGTCTCGCTGTTCGATCCCACGGGCGCTATGCGCTGGACGAGCGAGACGACCACGGGGCCCGACTTTTACAATCTCGTCGAGAATGCACTCGCAGTGAGCGGTCCGTCTCCGCAGGGCCCGGGCCTCATGCGCATGCTGGATGGAAGCCTGCCTGTGTACCTGTGCTGGGTTCGCGACGACGCGGAACAGCTGATTGGTGTCGTCGCGGTGGTGTGCCGGCAGAGTCACGATCCGGACTCCGAGAACCGCGGGTTTTCTTTTTCCCATTCTCTGCTGCGGCCGGTACTCGAATGCCTGCGCCGCGACCTGCTGTCCCGCGCTGCTATCGAACAGCTCAGCCGCACGGTCACTTCGCGCGACCGCGACCTGGAGCTGTTGCTCGCGGATGGCGCCACAGATCGTCCGGCGGGTGATGGCGCGGATGAGTTGAAGGGAGTTCTGCAGCAGGCGATCGAACACGTTAGGTGTTCGACGGCTGCATTGATCGTTCCCGACAAGAGCATTGCGTTATTGAAATCGGACACGGCGCGTCCGGCTGACACGCAGCTCGTCGCCCGTGCCCATCGTCACCTGCTGTCCATGGCTCAGATCCGCCGAGAGCCTCTGATCATCAACAAGCTCGCGCCCAACAGCACGATGGGCATTCTTCCTTACAAGATTCTTTCGTGCGCCTTACGCTCGGGTGGCGGCAAGGCGATGGGGGTGCTCGCGTTGTTCCGCGAGGACCTGGGTCACCCGTTCGGCGATCGGGAAGCGCGCCTGACGGAAATTCTCGCGCGCAAGGCTGTCAGTGTCATCGAGAGCAGCTACGACGCGCTGAGCGGTCTCTATACGCGGCCCGCATTTGAACAGCGAGTGCGCGCGGTCGTCGCCGACCCGAGGAGTTCGAAGCACTGGGCCGCTCTCTATATCGATGGCGACCAGCTGCATGTCATCAATGACAGTTTCGGCATGCATGTGGGCGACACCGTGTTGGGGCAGCTCGGCGAAGTGATCCGCCACCGGTTGCCACCGGGGGCGTTCGCGGCCCGCATTTCAGGCGACCGGTTCGCTGTGCTCCTGCCGAGTCAACTCGATGATGCGGCAGAATTCGCAGAATCGTTGCGCGAGGGGGTCGAGCATCTGGGAACGACACACGGTGAGTCCCGCGTGCACGTTTCGATCAGCATTGGTGTTGCGCTACTGGACACTGCGGCGGGCGAGCTGATGCATTCACTGGCCGCGGCGGAAACCGCCTGCAAGGCGGCCAAGGATCGCGGCCGTAACCGCGTCGAGGTCTACAAGGCCAACGACGTCAGCCTGGTTCGCCGCTTCGCGGATATCAACATTGCGGGCCAGCTGCGTGCGGCGATCGACGCGGGCCGGCTGCAATTGTATTCACAGCTGATTCTTCCGTTCGCCTGCGCGGACAGTCCGCGGCCCCATTTCGAGCTGCTGCTGCGAATGGTGGACGAGGACGGCCGTACCGTTGGCCCGGATCGCTTCCTGTCCGCGGCCAATCGCTACCAGCTCATGCCCGAGATTGACCGCTGGGTGATCAACCGGGCCGTCGAGATGCTCAAGCCGCAGGCTGAACTGCTGCGCGGCCGGATGGTCACCTTTGCGATCAACTTCTCGGGGCAGTCACTCAATGACGAGGAGTTCGTGGATTTTCTGCTCGAGCGGATCCGCGGGAGCGGCATCGACCCGGCCGTGTTCTGTTTCGAGCTGACCGAGAACGCCACCATCGCGAACATTGCCCGCGCCGAATCGCTCATTCGGAGGCTGCGGGATCTCGGTTGCGGTATCGCACTGGATGATTTCGGCACCGGCCTGTCATCGCTCGCCTATCTGCGCCAGCTGCCCGTCACGATGTTGAAGATCGACGGCAGCTTCGTGCGGGACATTCTCAAGGACCCGCGCGCCGAATCGATGGTGCGCGCGATCGCCCAGCTTGCGCGCAGCATGTCGCTCTCGACCGTGGCCGAGTATGTCGAGACCGAGGAGATTCGTACGCGTGTTGCGACACTCGGCGTGGACTATGGGCAGGGTTTTGCGATCGGCCGCCCGGCACCGTTCACGGATTTGTTGTCCGAGCTCCCGCTGCTGGTCTCGGCGGATGCGATGCCCACTGTGATCAGTGAATTTGCACTGGATAAGCTCCCCGAAATTGTGCACTGATTATCAACTTGGACGATTCGTTATCCGGGGGATCTTTAAACAGCCGGTTTGGGATTGACCCATGAGGGACGGCTGTAGTATCCGTTGTTCATCCAGATTGGGGGTTTGACGAAATGATGTCGACGCGATCGCGGACGCTGATCGCTCTCGTCGCGGGGGCTGTCTTTGGGTTCTCCGCGGCCCTGACCAGCGGTGTGCTTGCGGAGCACCCGAGCGAATCCACTAAGGCTGCTGCAGGCAGTCCTGCCGCCCTGCCATGGGAAGAAGCGCGGCTGTTCGCTGAAGTGTATGAGCGGATCAAGCGTGAGTACGTCGATGATGTCGACGATCATGCGCTGATGGACAAAGCCATCCGCGGCATGGTCGCCGCGCTGGACCCGCATTCTGCGTTCCTCGACACCGAAGAGTTCGAAGAGATCCGGTTGAGCACCATGGGCTCGTACCCGGGTGTGGGTATTGAGGTGGTGGCGGAAGACTCCGCGGTGAAGATCCTGCGGCCGATCGAGGGCTCACCGGCCGATCAGGCCGGCCTCTTGCCCGGTGACCAGATTGTTCGGATTGACGATGCTGATATTGGTGCTGACCTCGCTGGTGCGATCTCCCGGATGCGCGGCTCGTCGGGCAGTGTCGTAAAGCTCACCGTGCTTCGTCCCACGACCGGCCAGACGCTGGACTTCTCCCTGCGTCGGGCGAAGGTCGAAGTGCACAGCGTTGCGCAACAGAGCCTTGAGCCTGGCTATGGCTATTTGAGAATCACAGGCTTCAGTGAGACGACTGCGGACGATGTGAATCACGCCATTGCCCGCCTGAAACGAGACAATCCGGGGGGTATCAAGGGCTTGGTGCTCGACCTGCGAAACAATCCCGGTGGCGTGCTCGAGGCTGGAGTCGCCGTCGCCGATGCCTTCCTAAATGAAGGTGTGATCGTTACGGCGGACGGACGTACGCCCGACGCGCGCTTTCGGATGGATGCCACTCCAGGTGACGTCATTGACGGGGCGCCCCTCGTGGTGCTCGTAAACGGCGGGTCGGCTTCAGCTTCGGAGATCGTGGCAGGCGCGCTGAAGGATCACGGCCGTGCCGAGCTCATCGGCCATAAGACGTACGGCAAAGGGTCTGTGCAGACCGTAATGCCTTTGTCTCACGGTGGCGCGGTCAAGCTCACGACCTCCCGCTACTTCACGCCCTCGGGTGCGTCGATCCACGGCAAGGGAATCGTGCCCGATATCGTGGCTCAGGGACCTGAAGATCCTCCGGCTGAATTGCTCGCAGGTAAGAACGCACCATCACTGGCAGCACGGGACAAGGAGGTGCGGTTGGCTCTCGATACGCTGAAGAGTCGCGCCGTCGTTGCCAAGGTACCAAGCGGGTCGGCGGCGATGATGCGTGCCGCGTTTGTGCCTTAGAGCGTTTGTGCCCTAGAGTGCGCACGCGGAGTATTTCCGCGCGCACTCGGGGACACTCCGCTTGATCTCGTGGTTCATTGACATTGTCCTGCATCTGGACAAGCACCTCGTTGATCTACTCACCCAGTACCACGCCTGGATCTACGCGATTCTGTTCGTAGTCATCTTTTGCGAGACCGGGTTGGTCGTAACGCCGTTCCTGCCTGGCGACTCACTTTTGTTCGCCGTCGGTGCGCTTTCCGCGGTGGACACGAGCGGCACGCTGAGTGCCCCCGTTGTATTCATATTGCTTTCAATCGCGGCCGTCCTGGGCAACACGGTCAACTACGCGATCGGACGGGCCATCGGACCACCCGCGTTCAGCGGCCGATATCGGCTGCTCAAGGTGGAATACCTGCGCCGCACCGAGGAGTTCTTCCAACGGCACGGAGGAATGGCAGTGGCCTTGTCGCGCTTCATGCCGATCATCCGTACGTTTGCGCCTTTCGTCGCGGGTGTTGGCCGGATGCCCTACGCACGCTTCCTCGGTTACAACCTGCTGGGCGGGGTCTCGTGGGTGGCGCTGTTTGTGTGGGGCGGCTGCCTGTTCGGAAACATCCCCGTGGTGAAGCAGAACTTCGGCATCGTCACCATTCTGATCATCCTGGTCTCGCTGCTACCCTTGGTGGTGACCTACCTCCGGTCACGGACGTCGGCGGCCTAGCCCCCCCACCAGGCTGCGCGTCCGGCCCCGAAAATCGCGCCAACCGCCAGGATCAGGATCGGCACCACCGACAGAGCGAAACCGACCCCGCGCTTCTTCGGTTCTTTCACATAAGCGAACAGGTAAACGAGGCGGCCGATCAGGTAGACCACCCCCAAGCCCGCTGCGAGGTACGGATTGAGGTATTGCCCGAAGAGTATGACCGAGGGTATGAACATAACGAGCAGCTCGAGCGTATTCATGTGCACCCGGAAGTAGCGCTCGAACATCTCGTTCCCGGTCGTCGCCGGTGCGGGAAGATTGTACCGGCCGCGCGCTTTGCCTACCTCGAGCGAGAAATAAAAGAACTGGAGCAGCGCGAGCAGGATGACGATGTGAACGTAATGCATCTTCGTTCTCCGTGGGCGGACGGCTGGGAACGGCCACGGTCAAGGCGTGGCCCGCCGCCAGCATAGTGCAGAAGTGTGCCGATACGGATGGCAGAATGTACGCATGAGGGACCGAGCAAGGGGCTATGCCCACCGCGTCGATATCGTCGCTGAACCTTCCGAAGTATGGCGAGCGCTCACCGCAGCAGAGCATCTCGCTCGCTGGTGCTCGCCGGGGGCACAGATCCGGGCGCAAAAGGGCGGACTCTTCCGCGCGAGCGTGGATCGTGTGACCGAGCTGGAGGCGCACATTGACGTTTTCGAGCCGTCGCGCCGGCTGCGGCTGATCTACCTGCCGTCGAAGTCTCTTCCGCCCACGGATGACCCCATCGTGGACGATTTCATCTTGGACGCTAAGGAACCCGGAACGATTCTGAGGCTGCTGGGCTCCGGCATTCCAGCGACCGACGAATGGAATAAGCCGTACCTGCGCTTGCGGCTGGGTTGGCAGCAGGCCATGACGCGGCTGAAGGTGTTCACCGAAAAGCAGCTGAGGAGCAAAGCGTCATGACAGGCTTCATCCTGCGCGCCTGTATCACCGCGCTGGGGCTATGGGTTGCAACGCGGTTGGTCTCGGGCATACGCATTGACGATGCATGGACGTTGTTACTCGCTGGAGTGCTGTTGGGCATCGTCAACGCGATCGTCCGGCCCATCGCGATCATCCTGACGCTACCCCTCACGATCCTGACGCTCGGCTTGTTTCTCCTGGTTGTGAACACTGCCATGGTTGGGCTGGTGGCGGCGATGCTGCCGGGTTTCCATATTTCCGGCGGGTTCTGGTCGGCATTTGCGACCGCAGTGGTCGTTGGCGTCACCGGCTGGATCGGTTCGTCCTTGATCGGGCCCCGGGGCAAGATCGATGTGTTTGTCAGGCGGTTGTAGGGGCCGGCCACCGCTAGCGGTAATACTTAGGTCTACTGCGCATCGAGCCCCGCCAGCCCTCACGGAAGCTTGGCGTCAAAAATGCCGTTCGCATCTCACACACTGACACGCGCGGACCGGTGTCGCGAATAGACAAGACCTAGTCGGGTTCGTGCCAATGCACGGCGAGATGTTGCCGTCTGACTTCCGAGCAGTGCGACGGGTGCACCCGGTCGGAGCGCCTCGCCGGCGCTGCCCTTCTGCAGGACATGCCGTGTCATGCTTCACAACCCGTGCACGCTGCAGTGCATCGAGCTTCCCGCTCAGCTGCCGAATAGCCACAGACCCTGCAGAAATTGATAGTCGCGGTGCGTATCCGCCGATCACGGAGGCGAAAAATATTAAGATCACTCCGACGCGAGTTGACGTGCCACCAGCGCCGGCGATCTGTAGGATGTTGATCCAGGATGCCGCCGCTTCCGCGCGGGGGCACGGCCATGGAAACCACTGCAGGATGGAACGGGCAGAGGCGATCATGCCAGCGAAAAGGCTGCAGATGAATTCGCGGCTGCAGGGAGTGTTGCGAGCGCGATGTAGAGGACGCTCGTGCGCACCACCAGGTGCGGGCGCGGCATCGGCCGCCGCGGCCACTCGATGAAATCCACACTCGCTCGGTTGTGTTGCATAGCGCGCCGGCTGCTGTGCTACTGCAACTTTTTTCTGCGATCGCGTACACCGCTTTGCACCATGGCGGAGTGGCAAACAGATGACGGAAAGTTGACGCTTCGAGGTAGAGGAATTTCCTTGCTCGACCGTCCTTGTTTATCAGAGTTGCCTACTACTGTGCGCAGCATGGATGAACACAAGGACGGGTATCGACCAGTAACTCTATGCGGCACCGCACAGCGGTTGTGTGCAGTACTGGTCGTATACCTGATGCTCCATACAGCCAACGCGGATGCAGATCCCGCTGCACCGCTGCGGCACTTCGAGCTCGAAGCGGGTGACGCTTCTGTCATGCTGAATGAATTCAGCCGACAATCTGATCTGCAGGTCCTTTTCGATTTCAACATCCTCAGAGGGATGAGAACCCACGCCGTCAACGGCGATCTCGAGCCCTCTACCGCCCTGAAGTCGATGCTGAAGGACACGAACCTCATCTTCGACTTCGTGAATGACCGGACGCTGGCCGTGACGCCCAGGAAGCCGTCATTCTTGAGCCGATTGTGGCATCATCTGAAAAGCCGTCCAAAGCAGCCGTCTGATGATGCCGATCTGGAGCAGGTGTTGATTTCGGGGTCAGGTGAGAGTGGGACGCACCCGTTGTTGGGTGCGCAGACACTGCAGTTCGGCCGGGCTGATATCGAGCGCTCGGGGTTCGCCACGACGGAGGACTTTCTGCGGACGTTGCCGCAGGTGTTTGGTGGCGGTCCCAGTCAGGATACGGTGTTGGGTCGGGAAGCGGGCAGCAATCCAGCACGCGGTGGCGCAGGCATCAACCTTCGTGGACTCGATGCTGGCGCGACGCTCGTACTGATCGACGGGAAG
>Ga0307479_10004182_pt1 | contig 13197 bp, 12 predicted proteins | sample atmos_gasesECM4C_FD_203743 | JGI IMG/M metagenome (GOLD analysis project Ga0307479, IMG submission 203743) | Hardwood forest soil microbial communities from Morgan-Monroe State Forest, Indiana, United States - atmos_gasesECM4C_515 | ecosystem: Environmental > Terrestrial > Soil > Temperate...
CGAAGAAACAGTCAAGGGCCAGGTCAGAAACATCCTCTCCAAATTGGGCGCCAACGACCGCACCCATGCCGCAATGATTGGTCTGAAACGCGGAATCATCGAGTTTTAGTTCACTGGAAAGAGTATTTCGCACCAGCCTTTTGAGGCTTGTGGCTCTCATCGCGCATCCCTAACCTCGATTTTTCAGTGCGACGACTATACTCAACGTTCGCCCACGGTGCTCCAGGCCTGGGTCTGCTGCTCATGAGATTGGTGGCCGGTATTGCATTAGTTGCTCATGGAATCACGACTTTGCGGGGTGGCCCTCCGATTGGGCCGGCAATTCTGGATGTGCTGGCGGCCGGTGCGGGAACACTTCTCCTGGCGGGATTGTGGACACCATTCGCGGGCGCATTTGTGGCGGTCATTGCGTTGTGGAACACCTGTTCGCAACCTGGAGATCCCTGGACGAATATCATGTTGGGAACCCTGGGCGCCGCCCTGGCACTTCTTGGACCCGGCGCTTGGTCCGTCGATGCACGTCTTTTTGGATGGAAGCGCATCGACATTCGAGATCCGCAGAGTTAGCTCACACCCACCTTTAGAGGCATTCCCAGGCTCAACTGAGCTATCCAAGCGTACCCATATAGCGCCGATACACGTCTCGATATGATGTATGCAACGACTCCATCTAGGTTTGTCCTCAAACGGGTTTTGTTTCAAGCTCAGCTAACGAAATGAGGGGGCTAACAAGCAGTACCGCTCCCAAACTAGGGGGCAAATCATGGCTAGCGCCGCTCTACTTATCGTGGATCGCAGGCAGTCCGAAGACAGACTCAAGGACGACAGCGTTGCTCCGCGGGAAGAAACCGATAAGTCCTCGATGTTAAAGGACATTGTCGGAAATTGTGCCAGCCTGCGAAGCGTACTTTCTCTCGTATCCAAGGTCGCCCCAACGGACGCAACCGTGCTGGTCACGGGTGAAACCGGAACGGGCAAAGAGTTGATCGCCCGCGCCATTCACGAAAGATCCCGGCGCTCCTCACGCGCCTTTGTGGCGGTGAACTGCGCTGCCGTCCCGCGCGACTTGATCGCCTCAGAGCTGTTTGGTCATGAGAAAGGAGCTTTCACCGGGGCCGTGCAGCGCCGGCTGGGCCGCTTCGAATTGGCTGACCGAGGCACGATCTTCCTCGATGAAGTTGGAGAGCTTCCTGTCGAAACCCAGATCGCGCTGTTGCGCGTTTTGCAGGAACACGAATTTGAACGTGTGGGCGGAACGCGATCCATGAAAACTAATGTTCGTGTGATTGCCGCCACCAATCGTAACCTGGAGGCTGCCATCGGTGCCGGTACCTTTCGCAGCGATCTGTTTTACCGCCTCAACGTTTTTCCTATCAAAATTCCTCCGCTCCGCGACCGAAAAGAAGACATTCCCTTGCTGGTCGAACACTTCATCGATCATTTCGCCAGAAAAGCAGGAAAAACCTTCCTCGGGATAGACGAAAAAACTCTGGACCTTCTCCTTTCGTATCCGTGGCCAGGCAATATTCGCGAATTACAAAACCTGATCGAGCGCTCTGTCGTTGTATGCGAAACAGAGAACTTCTGCCTGGACGAGAGCTGGCTTCCGCGGCAGCCCCTCAGCGACCCAAAAAACCAATTAGAGCCACCCGACAAGCTTTTAGCCCAGGAAAAACAGATGATTGAGGCGGCCTTGCGCGAGAGCGGAGGCCGAGTGTCCGGACCCTCTGGAGCGGCCGCAAAGCTGGGGATTCATCGATCAACCCTGGATTCGAAGATTGCCGCCTTGAAGATTGATACGTATCGGTTTAAGACTGCCAGTACCTCGAAAACTTAGCTGTGTTTCTCCCAGTCGGCGAAAATCTCATGAACCTGCTGTAGGAAATTTCGACAATTGTTGATGTTTCGAACATTGGCTGGTAGCAAAGGAAGGCATCTTAAGCCTCTTGCGATTGGAACTGCAATTGCCCTTACAAGTTCGTAAATGTTTCTCGGCTACCGGCATATGAAGAGTCTGGTTGCACAAATCGCGCAGGTCTCCCCAGATTCGGAGAAGGAAATCTTCTTCGATGAGTCGTTGTCCCCGATTTCCAGTGTGGACCTGAAGGGAATCCGCCGGCTGACGCGGTTCCTTCCGGTAATAGTCCTCATTCCCAAGTCGGCTGCAGATCGAGCCGCTCCACGAAGACTTTCGCTGGCGAAGTCTCCGGGCCAAAGCTCCGAGACCACCAAGCTGCTTGGAGTCCTCGAAAAAGCGGTGGAGCGCTTCAAGAGCAGCGACGGAACTACGGTCGCGTTTGGCGACGTAACCGTCAATTTCTCTACCATGGAAGCTTTCCGCAAAAGCGAGCCGGTGGTGCTCACGGCGAAGGAATTTCAGACCCTTAGATACTTCATTCAGAACGCAGGCCGGGTGATCACACGAGACGAACTGCTCAATCAAGTGTGGGGGTATGAGAATTATCCTTGCACCCGAACGGTAGACAACCGTGTTCTGAGGTTGCGGCAAAAACTAGAACGCGATCCTTCACGGCCTGCGCACTTCCGAACAATACATGGCGCCGGCTACAAGTTTCTACTGTAGCGACTATTTCCTCGGATGATTGACCTGCAAGCCCGCCGAAAAATAGCAACCCTTCGCAATTGATCCCCACGTTCCGAGAAGTTTTGCAGGAAATTTCGACATTTTCCGAAGTTCCCGCATTTGTGGCCGATTAACCCCTTTATTCCCACAGCATGCTGTTGGAGTTGCGATTGCTCCTGGAGTCTATAACTGCTTCTACTAACGGCAAAAAATTTCAAGCGAGAAAAGATGCTCAAGATCACGAGAGCAGAGAACGGCGAGGTGATCTTTACCGTGAGTGGTCGAATGGACGCCGAAAACTTGGACGAGTTGAGAACGCTGTTCATCTCAGAAGCCCGCGGCCGCCGTATTAGCCTGGACTTAAAGGAGCTAACCCGGGTGGACCAGGACGCCGTCACTTTTCTGGCGCGATGTGAAGCCGACAACATCCAGCTCAAGAATTGCCCAGCATATATCCGGGAATGGATCACCAGAGAAGGAGGCCAACAGTAGCAGCTCATCGGGCGAACGGAGCAGCAGCACATCGCTCATCAGTCCAGCGGATTGAAATCGACGACGTCGGAATGGAGACACCTTGGCTACACTGCCGCAATTGGCCCTTGTGCAAGAGTTGCGCACCAAGAAGCTGAGCCCTGCATCTAGCGAATTGGCAAATGCGCAGCGACACAACATCCCGGGTCACAACGAAGACGTGGAGCTGGTCCTTGCCGCCAAACGTGGCGATGGACAAGCATTTGAAATTCTCATGGAGCGATACCGGGTAAAGATTCTGGGCGTTGCGCGACGCTTCACTCGTATCCGGGAAGACGCGGAAGACATTGTCCAGCAGAGCTTGCAAAAAGCTTTCGTGCATTTGCACAGGTTCGAGGGGAAATCTTCCTTCTCCACTTGGCTAACGCGGATTGTCATCAACGAAGCGCTTATGTTGTTGCGCAAGGGCCGGGGTGTACGCGAGATATCCATCGACGATATCAGCGGAGATGAAGAAACCGGACTGCGCCTGGAGATTCCCGATTCGCGCCCAGGGCCCGAGAGTGCGTTTCTGCAGGACGAGCGCAGACGAATTCTATCGGCGGCTATGAATAAATTGACGCCGCGAACACGAAGAACCATCGAACTGCGAGAACTCGATGAGTTGTCCACAGAAGAAGCCGCTCGCGTCATGGGACTGTCGGCTGCCGTAGTGAAAGGCCGGCTCTTCCACGGACGAAGGAAATTGCACAAGGTATTGCGTGTAGGACTCGGGAGCACGCTAGTCGGATCACCGCAATTCAACTGCGAAAGGAAACGAAGAAGTTATGGAATCGAAAGAGACAAAAAATGAGGCCTTGAAGTCTCGCACAGGTCAGATTCAACTTGGCGCAGAAAATATTTCCGCAAATCATGCGCCTGGTCTGGAAGAAATCAGGCTGCGCGCCTTGAGCGCAGCGCCCTTCCGGGCAATGAGCTTGAAGATTGGCTGCAAGCCGAACGTGAACTAAAACATGCGGCGCCGCCAAAAAGCACAGCAATTTATGGTCGCGGGTGGGACTGAATGAAACGTCGCGCCTTCATCAAAGACAGCGCCGTTTCCGCGCTTGCCGTTGGCACGGTGCCTCGCGCTTTTGCGGCCATGACTCCGGGCAGCGGAAAATCTCCAATCTCTTTCCCGCAGCCGGAATACAAAGGCCCTTTCTGGCCGGACGGAGTACGGATGGTTGTTTCCGTCTCGATGCAGATGGAGGCTAGCGCTCAACCGGCCAGTGGAGCCGAATCTCCTATGCCGCCGCTCGATCCAAAATATCCGGACCTGCCGGCGGCCAAGTGGTACGAATACGGATTCAAAGAGGGACTACCTCGACTGCTGGACATGTTCGACCGGCGAAGGATCAACGTTACCTCCCACATGGTAGGCGCTGCGGTCGATCTTCACCCTGCTCTGGCCAAAGAAATCGTGCAGCGCGGACACGAAGCGTCGGGCCACGGACAAACGTGGGCAGCGCAATATTCCATGACTCCCGAGCAGGAGCGCGAATCATACAAGCAGAGCATCGCGAGCATTGAGCGCGCAACGGGCACACGGCCCGTGGGCTTCAATGCCTTCTGGCTTCGCGGCACTCCGCACACCTTGGAAATTCTTGAAGAGCTGGGCTTCATCTATCACATCGACGACGTAAGCCGGGATGAACCCTTTCTAATCAACGTAAAAGGCAAACCGTTCGCGGTGGTGCCCTACACGTTGCACATGAACGACATCGTCGATTATGAATCGCGCCACTTCAGCACTCAGGAATATGCCGGGGATCTAAAAGCCGAGTTCGACATGCTCTACGCCGAATCATCAAATCGTCGTCGCATGATGTCGGTGAGCGCCCATGATCGCATCGCGGGGCGCCCATCGCGCGCGAAAGTCCTTGAAGAATTTATTGTCTATGCGCAGAGCAATCCCGGAGTCGTGTTCATGCGAAAAGATGAAATTGCGCGTTTCGCACTTAGCAGTCCGCAAACCGTTCGCGAAGGGATTTAGTGAAGAACAGCACTATGAAGATTGGGCGCATTCTTTCAACAACTCTGCTGGCTACCCTTGGCGCGGCTGTTATGCGAGGACAAGAAGAACCGGCAAAACCGCTGACCCTGGAGGAAGCGGTTTCGCTCGCGCGCTTGCACAACCGCGACTTGAAGCAGGCGAGTATCGAGATTCACAAGCAGCGGGAAGCCTTTAGCGAAGCCAAAACACAACTCTACCCGCGTTTTGACACCTTCTTCCTCGCATCCGAACTTCTCACCCCGCTGGACTTCACCATCACTTCTGGCTCGCTTGGAACTTTTCCAGTGACGGGCCCGATCCCCGCGAGGGATTCCAGGGTTCATACTCCTGCCCGTCCTGTTGCTATTGCCTCGATCACCGCCACACAGCCTCTTACGCAGCTGTTGCGAATCGACCTGTCCATCAAGCAACAGAAATTGGGCGTCGAGCTCAGCCAGCAATCATTTTTTATGCGTGAACAGGATCTGGTGAACAAGGTGCGGCGTGGATATTACGCGATTCTGCAGTCGCAAAGCGAAATCGAATCGCAGCGCGCTCTCCTCGCTTACCTTGAAGAATTGCAGCAGCTCACCGGTCGCCGTTTGCAACAGCAGGCGGTCCTGAAAGCTGACAGCCTGCACATCGCGGCGCAACGCAGCAAGGCGGCTTATCAACTCACCGTCATCCAAGATGGGTTGGCGGACCAGAAGGAAGCTCTGAATCGCCTGCTGGGCCGCGACCTCCAGACTGAATTTGCGGTAGAGACGCTCCCCTCTTCGCTCCCAGAGGAATCGAGCTTGCAACAAGCCAGAGCTTTCGCGATCGGGAAGCGACCTGAGATTAAAGTCGAAACAATCAAGAAGGAAAAGGCCGCGCTGGATACTAGAATCGAAAAGACCCGCTACATCCCGGAGATCTCTATTCAAGCAAATTACCTTGCCGCGCCGAATATTTCTTTTCTCCCGCAAAACGTCGGTGCCGTTGGAGTGCTGCTGACCTGGCAACCCTGGGATTGGGGGCAGAAGCATCACAACATTGTCCAGAAGCTGGATGCCGAAAAGCAGGCGCAACTTTCCATCGACAGTATGCGAGAGCAGGTTCTCCAGGAAGTAGACTCAACATTCAGGAAGCTTCGGGAAGCTCGCGAGCTGCACCTCGCAGCACAGGCCGCGCGAGATGCGGAGAACGAAAAACTTCGCAACGACATGGATGCTTATTCGAACCAGACAATCTTGTTGAGTGATCTTTTGCAACAACACTCAGCAGTTGCCAGTGCGGAAGATCAGTACCGTCAAGGTTTACTTGCGTTCTGGAAAGCGCGAGCAGATTTCGAACGAGCACTGGGTGAGGAGTAGCGCCTTGATACCTGCAAACACACCGATATGTTCGCGCCGCGTGGCGGCATCAGCTTTGATGGTCGCTTTCCTGGCAGCGAGCACCGTCGCCGGCTGCCACAACGAAACCGCTTTGCCGGCGAAGCCCCCCATCGCGGTCCGATTGGCCGACGTGACTCTGTACCAGTCGAACGAAGGTCTACAATATTCCGCTTCTCTCATTCCTTATGCGCAGGTCGATGTCGCTTTCCGTACCACCGGTTACGTCACCGCCGTAAAGCAAGTCAAGTCAGTGACTGGGCGCACTCGTAATATCGGCACCGGCGATTACGTCACAAAAGGGACCGTGCTGGCACAGATACGCCGCCAGGACTTGAAGAATCAGGCGGACGAATCCGGCGCGCAGGTTGATTCAGCCATCGCGCAACATGCTCAGGCCGAACAGGACTTCAACCGCGCCAAGGCACTATACGCCACGCAAAGTTTGACCAAGCCCGAATACGATCAAGCGCAAGCGCGTTTTGATTCGACGCGCGCGGCGGTGAACCAGGCCCAAGCCGCGCAGCGTCAAGCGCAGCTCTCCCTAGATGATTCACAGCTCGCGGCCCCTTTCTCCGGATACCTCGTCGCCAGAAATATCGACGTCGGCACGCTGGCGTCGCCGAGCTCCACAGCTTTTACCATCGCGGATACGAGCGCGGTGAAGGCGACTTTCGGTGTGCCAGAGGATGCGCTGAGCCTTGTCCATCAAGGGCAACCGCTTACACTCCAGCTCCAGAATGGCGCTGCCCGATATTCCGGACGCGTAACAAGTATTTCTCCCAACGCTGATGTGCGAAACCGCGTGTTTGCTGTAGAAGTCACACTGCCGAATCACAAGAACATTTTAAGGCCCGGGATGATTGCGTCCGTTGAACTCGGCGGCAAACGCGAGGCGCCACAACTGTCGGTGCCATTGAGCGCCATTATTCCCTACCCGGGCGAATCGGGGCAGTTCGCAGTTATGGTTGCCGAGCAGCAGTCCGGCCAATGGAAGGCGCACATTCGCCGAGTCACCGTTGGCGCGACTCATGGCAGCTCTACCTCTGTCAACGGAGTCCACGCCGGAGAAAAAGTCGTCGCGATTGGCGCACAGTTGCTGAAAGACGGCGATTCTCTTTCCGTGATTCCGTAAGCGGAACACCACACCATGGCGCATAAGAGCGATCAGGAAAGAATCGAGCATACTAAGAACGTTCCGCGGTTCTTCGTGGAACACCCGCAAGTTTCCTGGGTGTTGCTGGTTGGCGTTTTGATTTGGGGCTGGTTTGGCTACCACTCTATGCCGCAGCGCAAAGACCCGAACATCCCGGTAAGAGTTGGTGTTGCCAGTTGTTCGTGGCCAGGCGCGACCTCTCAACAAGTCGAGCAATTGATCACCCGGCCGATTGAAGACACTGTTGCGCAAAACAAAACCATCCATGCTGGAACGCCCGCAGACTACGGCGTCAGATCCATTTCACTTCCAGGCTATTCCTACGTCTATATACAGCTAATCGACGATGTCGATGACCTGAAGCGTCAGTTCAGCGACATCAACCTGAAGCTCAACGCCTTGAACGGCCAACTTCCTCAAGGAGCGGGGCCAATTACTTTCCAGAGCGACTTTGGAGATACGTCAGCGCTGATGTTGACGGTGGCAAGTCCGAAGGCGGACTCGGTAGAGATCGATCTGCGCGCGCAATCCATTCAGGCCGCGGTGCGCTCCGCTCGCGCAACCAAAAAAACGGCGGCGCAGGAAAACCCAGTCACCGTCATCTATCCTTTTCCCGAATCAATTTCGCCACGGGCCATCGCCAGTGGGGCAGCGCTTTTCGAAAGGCAAGTGATTCGAGCCGGCGTCTTGAGCAGCACTACGCCGATTCAGGGGACCGGCTTCATTGGTCTAGACGGTACGAGCAAGCGAGACGACGCCGCAATCCAGGCGTTTATCCAGAAATTCTTCACCAGCGAATTGCAACGCTCCGAGCTGCATCCCGATGCCTGGACTCCCATCATCATTCACGATCCCGCTGAGACGCGCGAGAAGTTGTCGCAGATCGCGGGTGATAAATATAGTTACGCAGAGCTTGATGACTTCTCCGATCTCATAGCCCGGACCGTGCAAGGCGCTCCAGAAACGTCAAAGGTCGAACGTCAAGGCGTGCAGCAACAGACAATTTATCTGGAATTCTCTCAGGACCGGCTCGCCGCCTACGGACTGCAGCCCGCCGATCTAAGCAAACTGATTCAAGCCCACAATATCATCGCGCCAGGCGGGGTGTTCGAGACCGGTGAACGCGAAATTACACTCACTCCTTCCGGACAATTCGAAAGCCCTAAGGCCATCGGCGACAGCGTTGTGACCACCACGGCGGCAGGCGCTCCCGTGTACCTGCGCGACCTCGTTGATATCAGCCGCGGATACCGGACTCCTGCGAACTACCTCAACTATTACACCTGGCGGGACGCCGACGGACACTGGCGCCGTAGTCGAGCCGTGACCATCGCCATCTATATGCGCGATCAAAAACAGATCGCCAAATTCGGCGAGTCCATCGACGCGAAGGTGACGCAATTGCATCACATCCTTCCCGCTGACCTGATTACTGTTCACACCTCCGACCAACCCCTGCAGGTAAAAGAGAACATCCACCTTTTTCTGCGCGCGCTGGAAGAAGCGATCGTCCTCGTGGTCATCGTCTCGCTCCTCGGCTTCTGGGAGTGGAGACTCGCCCTCATCATGGCGCTGGCGATCCCCATCACACTGGCCATGACCTTCGGTGTTGTCTACATGCTGGGCATCGATCTCCAGCAAGTTTCCGTAGCGACATTAATTATCGCGTTGGGACTCTTGGTTGATGTGCCGGTGGTTTCCGGTGATGGCATCAAGCGCGGGCTCGCGGACGGGCTCCCACGCCGCGTGGCTTCATGGCTTGGTCCCACGAAACTCGCAACAGCAATCTTCTTTGCCACCATCACCAATGTAATCGCCTATCTCCCGTTCTTGATGCTCACAGGCAATACCGGTCAATTCCTGAAGAGTCTTCCGATCGTGATGACCGCTTCTCTGCTGTGCGCGCTCGTTGTTTCCATGACCTTCATTCCATTTCTGGGCTACTACATTCAAAGACCGCCTAAAAAGAAGGAACTCACCATTGAAGAGAAGCGCGAACGAGGTTTCTACGGCTTTTACAACCGGTTTGTCGGGCACGCCATCACGCACCGCTGGATCGTCCTACTCGCCTCCTTGGTATTTCTGGTGGTTGGCGGTTTTTTTGCTTCCCATCTCAAGCAGCAATTCTTCCCTGAAGATGTTCAATATTGGTTTTATCTCGACATCTGGCTGCCCACCGACGTGCCGCTGACAGCAACCAACGACACCGCCACAAAAGCCGAAACGGTCGTTCGACAGGTTCTGGAAGACCGAGAAGCGCATTCGCGTGAAAAGAAAAATGAGCATGACCTGACCTCCATCACCAGCTTTATCGGAGGCGGCGGGCCACGCTTCTGGTTCTCCATCTCTCCGGAGGCCCCACAAACAAACTACGCCCAGGTCATCGTGCAGGTCAGCGAGAAAGAGCTCACGCCGAAAATTATCGGTCCATTGCAGTCCGCTCTCAGCCGCGAAGTGCCGGGCGCGTGGATCACCGTTCGGCAACTCCAAACGAATCCCGTCGAGACGCCGGTGGAAATTCTTATCTCCGGTCAAGCCGATACCGACGTAAAGGATGAAGCGGCGGACATCCAAACGCTGCGAGGAATTGCGGCGCAGACTATGGATATATTAAGTCAGGCTCCAGGGATCGCCGTTCTGCGAGATGATTGGTCTCCCGATAGCCCGCAGGTAAGGATTCAAATTGATCCTGACCGCGCCAATGTCGTCGGCATAACCAACGCCGACGTTGCGAACTCCACAGCGGCAGCGATCACTGGCGCTACCGTCGGCTTGCTGAGGGAAGGCAACAAGAGCATCCCCATTGTGGCTCGGCTCCGCGGACAGGAGCGCGCTCAGCTGCGGCAAATTGAGAATCTCTACGTGTACTCTTCGCTGCAAACCACGCGGGTTCCGCTGCTGTCCGTAGCCACGGTGCGAAATATCCTTGAGACCGGAAGGATTCGCCGTCGCGAACATTTTCGCACCATCTCAGTCCTGTGCTTCCCCGCTCCCGGTGTACTCGCATCCGAGGTCCTCGGGCCGGCGCAATCGAAAGTGGAAGCCCTAAAAAAGAGTCTGCCTCCGGGATACCAACTCGTAATCGGGGGCGAACTGGCCAAGCAGGTCGACGGCTTCCTCAATTTGGCCGTTGTACTTTTAATTTCGCTCGTCGGCATCTATCTGGCACTTCTCATCCAGTTCAACAACGCCGTCAAACCGCTGCTCGTCTTTGCCGCGGCTCCTTACGGCGCGATCGGGGCATTGATTGCTCTCGCCGTCATGCACACGCCGTTCGGCTTTATGGCCTTTCTAGGCGTAGCAAGTTTAATCGGCGTTATCGTCAGCCACGTGATTGTGCTATTCGACTTCATCGAAGAGATGCACGAAAAAGGTGAGCCTCTCGAACGCGCGCTTCCCGACGCAGGGATTGAACGCATTCGCCCCGTGATGATCACCGTGGGCGCAACGATTCTAGCCTTGTTTCCTCTCGCGCTCGAAGGCGGCCCGCTCTGGAAACCTCTGTGCTACGCACAAATCGGCGGACTTGCCGTTGCCACATTCATTACTCTGCTGCTGGTTCCTGTGTTTTACTCGATTTTTGTCTTGGATCTGAAGTGGATTACGTGGGACGTCGCAGCCAACGAAAAATAACCGGCTTCACGCGTTTCAAATCCATCGAAATTGAGGATCTTACTGTCACCCGTCGTCGCGTTGCCAAAAAGTAGGGTGAGCGATTCGCTCAAGCTATCCTGAGGCTGGCATGATCAAATTCCTCGCACAATTATTCCGCGGACTTCACTACATTGTCGGTATTTCCGAGCCTCCGCCCGGCACCAGCGACCGCAAGTTCGTGTTCACGTGGCTCGCTGGCATCGCATTTATTGCAGTCGTCTTCGTAATCCTTGTCCTTATCGTCCCTTTAATTTACTTCAGGCATTGAGGGACCAGTGCTGACACTCACGTTGACGCCAAATCCCATTAGCCCTGGAAAGACGCCCTTGCCCGACCTAACTTTTTTAGAGCGAAAGATTTGAAGTTGTCTACGACTGGCGCTCGAACTCGCTTACTGACAACAATTCCAATTTCGGACATCGGTATCTTGTCCACAATGTCACAAGCAATCACCGAAGCAACGCTGTGTTTGACTGCCGAAGTGGGGAGAACAGCGATACCCATGTGCGCATCGATTAGCGAGATCAACGTGGAGATCTCTGCCCCCGTCTGGGAAACAGTGGGAACAATCCCGGCATCGCGAAGCATCCCGAGTATTAGATCGTGAAAGCCAGGGGCATATCTGCGCTCATACATGACGAAGTCCTCACCCGACACTTCGCTTAGGCGCACCCTTTTCCTTTTTGCGAGTTTATGAGACGCGGGTACCACAAGCACGAACGGTTCGCGATGTACGGTAACAACATCGAGAGCCGAGTGCTCGCCAATCGGCAAACGAAGAAATCCAACGTCGAGCGACCCGGCCTCCAGCATTTGTACCTGGTCCGCTGTAGTAATAGCGCGCAACGAGACCTCTACTTCGGGATTTAGCTCTCGAAACTGACGGAAGATATCGGGCACAATCTCGCTTCCCGCAGTTGAGATGAAGCCGATCCGCAACAGTCCCAGTTTTCCATTGGCAGCCAGCTTCGCCCGGCGAATCGCTTGGTCCAATTGCGAGAGAGCTCGAGCGGCCTCATCGCGAAAGGCGACACCAGCCGCGGTGAGCGTTGTTTTGCGTCGGTTCCGTTCGAAGAGCCGCACTCCGACGGCCTCCTCAAGAGCTTGTATCTGAAGGCTTAAGGCTGGTTGGCTGAGGTGAATCAACTCCGCGGTGCGGCCGAAGTGCAGAGTCTCGGCGATCGAGAGAAACGACCGAATTTGACGAAGCTCCATGCGGCTATTCTTATTTGTATATCTTATCACAGGGGGCAAAACAAACAATGCCTCTAATCAGATCCAGATGTGTCTAACCGAGTGTGGCAAAGGAGTAGTTCGATGCCATCGAAAGAAAGGACTAAAGAACATGAAATTCAATTTCTTACAGAAGCAAACCTCACGCCGCGACATATTGCGGGGTTCAGTGACGTTGGCCGGCGGCGCCTTCCTGGCGCACCTTTTGCCCGCGACACTGCAGCGCGCCTCCGCTGCGGGCTACGCGCAACAAGCGCCTTCGGCGGCCGACCTGGTCGCGAGTATGCGCGCCAAGTTCAACGCCGATCCCATCCAAACGCAAAAGCTCGCTGGCAATCTCACTCTGCTCTCCGGCCCCGGCGGAAGCGTGGTAGTCCTCAACGGCCCCGACGGCAAATTCGTCGTGGACACTTTCGTTGCGCCCGCTTGGCCGAAACTCAAAAAGGCGCTCGACGGCATCGATAACGCTCCGGTGAAATATGTCATCGATACCCACTGGCACTTCGACCATACCGATAACAACGCGCCTCTTCACGCCGCGGGAGCCACGGTTCTTGCCCACGAAAACACTAAGCGGCGCATGTCCGAGCCGCATGATCAGCCGGTCTTGTATAGAGGACCAGACGGCGCGCTCCACGACTTGCATTTCGACGCCTCGCCCGCGGAGGCCTTGCCGCAACAGACCTTTGCC
>Ga0307479_10004183_pt1 | contig 13197 bp, 15 predicted proteins | sample atmos_gasesECM4C_FD_203743 | JGI IMG/M metagenome (GOLD analysis project Ga0307479, IMG submission 203743) | Hardwood forest soil microbial communities from Morgan-Monroe State Forest, Indiana, United States - atmos_gasesECM4C_515 | ecosystem: Environmental > Terrestrial > Soil > Temperate...
ACGGCAGGTGGAAAGAGCTACGCGCCGGATACGGTGCTCGGCATATCGCTCTCAGCTTTTCTGGCAGGCGACCGCCGTTTTACGACCATTCTCGAGCCGGCGCCGCGGCGGGCGCTGCAGGGCATGTTCTGGGCTGCCGGGAAACTGGTGCTTCCCATCCTCGACGAACTGCGGCCGGTCTTCGAAGTCTGGACACCGTCCACCGATGGCTGGACATGCGCCAGCCTGCCGGGATTGCCCAAAATCGGCACGATCGACGTCTGGCGTCTCGATATCCACGACGGCGAAGACAATGGCGACCTGCTCGCCAACATCCAGGATCCGTTGACGCCGTCGTCCCTGTCGCTGATCGAGGGCTTCGCCAGCCCGACCTTGCTGAAGCAGGCGCCGCGCACCTTCACCGCCGAGGGCCTTGTCGTCACGCAGCACGAAGCCATTTCGATCGACGGCGAACGCATTCCCTATGTGCAGACCGGGCCAAGCACGCAGACCGGAGATGCGCCGGTCTACATGACAGCTTACGGCGGTTTCGGACTCGCGGTGCGGCCTTACTACAACTCGGCCCTCGGCAAGCTCTGGCTCGAACGCGGCGGCACCACGGTGCAGGCCAATATCCGCGGCGGCGGCGAGTTCGGCACCCGCTGGCACGATGCCGGCCGCCTTGCCGGCAAGCGGCTCGCACATGATGATTTTGCAGCGGTTGCGGCCGATCTCGTGCGGCGCGGCGTCACCCGCCCCGACCGGATCGCCGCCGAAGGCGGCTCCAACGGCGGCATCCTGATCACGAACATGCTGACCCGCTATCCCGAACGCTTCGGCGCCTTGTTCTGCACGATTCCGCTGATCGACATGCGCGGTTACACAAAGCTATTGGCGGGCGCGAGCTGGATCGCGGAATACGGCGATCCCGACAAGCCGGAGGAATGGGCCTGGCTGCAAACCTATTCCGCCTATCACGCCGCAAGGCCCGGGCAGAACTATCCGCCGATCCTGATCGCCACCACGCGCCGCGACGATCGCGTGCATCCCGGCCACGCGCGCAAGATGACGGCGAAGCTGCAGGCGATGGGATATGAAGCGTATTTCTACGAGCCGGCAGCCGGCGGTCATGGCTACGGCAAAGACAACATGGAAATCGCCGCGTTTCAGGTGCTGGGCTATAGCTTCCTGAAGAACAAGATCGGCTGGCACGACGGGTCGGCGTAGTGACCGGCGAAACTGGTTTTGTTTTGACGCGTTTTCTTGGACAGCGAACCGGTGCCCACATCGCTGGAAAATGCTCTAGCTGCGCCCGAACACCAGAATCATATTGTTGGCTGGCATGTCCACGGCCTCGCGCAGCGTGAGGCCGGCACCGGACGCAAGCTTTTCGAGATCGGTGATGTCGCGCACACCCCATTCGGGATTGCCTTCGCGCAGGCTCGAATCGAACACCGCGTTGGAGAGCGCGGTGTGCTTGCCGTCGCGCTTGAACGGACCGTAGAGGAACAAGAGCCCGTCGCTGCGCAGATACCGTCCGGCGCCGGCGAACAGGCCCTCGGCTACGCGCCACGGCGCGATGTGGATCACGTTGGCGCAGAACAGCGCCAGCAATGGTTGCGCAGCGGTGCCGTCCGGCAACTCCGGACGCCAGGCGGGATCGGAGAGATCGATCCGCAGCGGCGGGCGAATGTTCGCTAGCGCCGCATGGGCGCGCCACGCGGCGATGCTTTTCAGATGCTGTTCGTTGAAATCGCTCGGCCACCAGACGATATCGGGCGTGGAGTTGGCGAAGAACACCACATGCTGGCCGGTGCCGCTGCCGGCCTCCAATACCTCACCGGATTTGCCGGCGAGATGCTTGTGCAGCACCGCCCAGATCGGCTCGTGGTTGCGGTGGAACGCGGCCGCGTCGAGGCGGCCGTCAGGCTCGATCCGCCCGCCATCCTTGCCGAATTCGACGACGTATTCCGCCATGTCCGCCCCGTGCGATTCGCTCGATCGGGGTTTATCAGCTTTGAACTGCGATGGCTCCAGTTCGAGATCGCAATGCTGTGAAGACGAGTCGCCTCACTTCAGGTTCCCGCAAAAGATTTCCTTGAGTACATGCAGCACCCGCAATGCGCGCTTGTCGGTGACGCGGTAGTGCAGCGTTTGCGAGGTCCGCCGGAATGACACCAGGCCATCCGCACGCAGCTTGCCCAAATGCTGCGACAGCGCCGACTGGCTCAATTGCACGACGTCAACGAGTTCGCCGACCGTCATCTCGCCGCGCGCGGCAAGAAAGCAAAGGATCAGCAACCGCTTCTCATTGCCGAGCAATTTCAGGAGCTGCGCGGCATCGCCGGCCTGTTTGGTCAGTTCCTTCAATGCTGCTGCCTCATCGGCGCCAGCCCCGGCGGGCATCTTTTTCGGGCTGGTCGCAGCTGCTCGCATGGCTTCACTTCCGCAATCGATGTCCGCGCCGGGAAGGCGCCGATGTCACTTTATCGCTTCCGCTATAATTTAGCATTGACTAAATTAGCTAATGCCGATAGGGCTGCAAAAAAGCAATAAATGATGTGGCGACCACCCAGGGAAGGGAAGGAAACGTGCGGTCCGACCTCTGGCGCAGAATATCTTTGCCCTCGACGCCCGCGGGCGTGCGCCCGGAGCTGGGCCGGCGTTCCTTCCTGGGTCTCGGCGCGGCGCTGACCGGCAGCCTCGCGTTCGGCGCCAGACCCGGCAATGCCGAAAGCGCGCCCGCTTCCCTGCCTTCGGACCCGCCATGGTCGCAATCGATCGGCGCCGGCGTCGTCGACCGGCCCTATGGCAGGCCCGCCGACACCGAAGCCGGCGTCATCAGGCGCAACGTGCCGTGGCTCACGGCCGGCACCGAATCCTCGGTCAGCTTCTCGCCGCTGCAGGACCTGCACGGCATCATCACGCCGAACGGCCTGTTCTTCGAACGCCATCATGCCGGGCGCCCCGATGTCGACCCGGACCAGCATCGATTGATGATCCATGGCCTGGTCGAGCGCCCGCTGATCCTGACCATGAAGGACATCGTGCGCTTTCCGCAGGTCTCGCGGATTCATTTCATCGAATGCCCGGCCAATGGCGGCATGGAATGGCGCGCCGCGCAGTTGAACTCACTGCAGTTCACCCACGGCATGATCGGCTGCGCGGAATGGACCGGCGTCAGGCTTTCGACCCTGCTGGACGAGGTCGGGATCAAGCGGGAAGCGAAATGGGTGATGGTCGAAGGCGCCGACGGCGCGCACATGAACCGCAGCCTGCCGCTCGACAAATGCCTCGACGATTGCCTTGTGGTCTATGCCCAGAACGGCGAGGCGCTGCGGCCTGAGCAGGGCTACCCCTTGAGATTGGTCGTGCCGGGCTGGGAAGGCAACGTCAACATCAAGTGGCTGCGGCGGATCAAGCTCGGCGACCGGCCCTGGTTCTCCCGCGAAGAGACCTCGAAATACACCGACCTGATGCCCGACGGCACCGCGCGCGGATTTACCTTTCTGATCGACGCCAAGTCCGTCATCACCTTCCCCTGCCCGGAAAAGCCGCTCGATCGGCCCGGCCTCTACGAAATACGTGGGCTGGCCTGGAGCGGCAGCGGCAAGATCAAGCGCGTCGACGTCTCCGTCGACGGCGGCGTCAATTGGCAAAGCGCCCGGCTGCACGAGCCGGTGCTGTCGAAGGCGCTGACCAAATTCACGCTGCCCTGGCGCTGGGAGGGCGGACCGTCCCTGCTGGAATCGCGTGCGATCGACGAAACCGGTTATGTCCAGCCGACGATCGAAGACTTGCGAAAACAGCGCGGGACCAATTCGGTCTATCACAACAATGCGATCCAGACCTGGCAGGTCAAGCCCGACGGGAGCGTGTTCGATGTTCAGCTCGCGTAGATTTGGATTTGGGCTCGGCCTGGCGCTTGTTGCGGGCATCATGACCGCGACCGCAGCAGCTGCCGATGAGCCCGGACATTATGGCTATGGCACCACCGCCACGCCCGCGCAGATGGCCGGTTGGGATATCGATGTCCGCGGCGATGATGGCTTCGGCCTGCCTCCCGGCAAAGGCTCGGTCGAACGGGGCGCGGAGGTATTCGCGGATCAATGCGCCGCCTGTCATGGAACTTTCGGCGAAGGTGAAGGCCGCTATCCGAAGCTTGCCGGCGGCACGGGCACGCTCAGGGATGACCGCCCGGAGCCGACCGTCGGCAGCTATTGGCCGTTCGCGTCCACCTTGTTCGACTACATTAACCGCGCCATGCCGTTCCCGGCGCCGCACTCATTGTCAGCCGATGACGTTTATGCTTTGACCGCCTATATTCTGAACCTCAACGACGTCGTCGCGAGCGATTTCGTTGCCGATCGCGTCAGTTTGCCGAAAGTCAAAATGCCCAATCGCGAGAATTTCACCTGGACCGATCCGCGACCTGATACCAACGCGAAGCCGTGCATGAGCGCGTGTGTCAACCCTGCCGACGTCAAGATCACGTCGACGGCGGAGGGCAGAAATCTCACGCCGCACACGACCGGACCGCTCGACACCATGCAATCGCAATAGATCCGCGGGGGAAGCGCGCCTTGGCCAGCCATTTTCCGATCATGTCCGCCCTGTTCGCGCTGTCGATCGCCGCGGGCCCGGTGCGCGCGCAATCGGCGGTCGCCGAGGGGCAAAAACTTGCCTTCGATCGCGGCAAGGGCAATTGCCTGACCTGCCACGACATCAAGGGCGGTGATCTCTCCGGCACGATCGGACCGGCCTTGAAGGATATCAAGAGCAAGTACCCCGATCGCAACGACCTCATCGCCATCATCACCGATGAGACCAAACGCAATCCCGTGACCATGATGCCGCCGTTCGGACGAAATCGCATTTTGACCGAGCAGGAGATCAGCGAGATCGTGGATTTTCTGCAGACCTTGTGACGGAACGCTTTTTTGGAGACTTCGACCATGATCACCGCTGACGACCGGTTTTCCGCCACGCGCCGCTTGATCCTGAAAGGCGTGGGCTCCGTCGCGCTGGTGGGCCTCGGCAATGCACCTTTCAGCGTCGCTTTCGCCGCGGCCAACGACAAATATCCGGAAGACGCGTTCAAGCAGAAGAGCGATGCCGACGCGATCAAGTCGCTCTACGGCAAGACCGCGGAGGCGTCCGACAAGGTCAAGCTCGACGCGCCGGAGATCGCCGAGAACGGCGCGGTGGTTCCGATCTCGGTCGCGACGACGCTCGAGAACGTCACCTCGATCGCATTCCTGGTCAGCGAAAATCCCAACGCGCTGGCGGCCTCCTACGTGATTCCGGAAGGCACGCTGCCAAGCGTCGCCAACCGCCTGAAGATGCAGAAGACCACCAACGTGATTGCGATCGTGGAGGCCGGCGGCAAGCTCTACAGCGCAACCAAGGAAGTTAAGGTCACGGTCGGCGGCTGCGGCGGCTGATTTTCAAAGGAGTTCAAGATGGCATCGACCATTCGCGTGCGCGCAATTTCGAGCGGCGACACCACCGAAGTGCAGGCATTGGTCCAGCACCCGATGGATTCAGGCTTCGTCAAGGGTGCGCAGGGAGCGCTGATCCCGGCGCATTTCATCCAGCAACTGACCTTTGAATATGACGGCAAGACCGTGTTCCTCGCCGACTGGGGTCCTGCCGTCTCCAAGGACCCTTACGTCAAGTTCACCTTCAAGGGGGCCAAGAAGGGCGACGACCTCAAGATCAGTTGGGTCGACAACAAGGGCGCGACCGACGCCACCACCGCCAAGATTCAGTAGCTGTTGAGCAGATATTCAGTTGAGGCCGAACAGAAGATGAAAGCGCGCTTCGCGATCCTGGTTGCCTCCGCCGCGCTCGCACTGGCCGCGCTGGCCGCCGTCGCGCCGCGCGCGATCGCCGCCGACACGCCCGACCCCGTGGCCGATGCGAAAACGTTCCGCGACTACTTCACCAACAAGTTCCCGAAGCTGAAGCTCGAAGACTTCGTCAACGGTCCTTATTCGATGAACGAGGACATGCACAAGCAATGGCTCGAGAAGGAGGAATTCCCGCCTTACGAGTTCGCGCTGGATGCCGGCAAGGAGATGTTCGAAAAGCCGTTCAAGAACGGCAAGACCTACGCCGACTGCTTCCCGGAAGGCGGCATCGGCATCCGTCAGAACTACCCCTACTTCGACGAGAAGGAAGGCAAGGTCGTAACGCTCGAGCTCGCCTTGAACCGCTGCCGCGAAGCAAACGGCGAGGCGCCCTACTCCTATGTGAAGGACGAGATGGCTTCGCTGACCGCCTACATGGCGTCCACCTCGCGCGGCAAGGCGATGAATATCAAGATCCCGAACGACCCGCGCGCGCTTGAGGCCTATCAGGATGGCAAGCGTTATTTCTACACCAGGCGCGGCCAGCTCAACTTCTCCTGCGCGGGCTGCCATGTGCAGAGCCCGGGCGAGCGGCTTCGCGCCGAAATACTGGCGCCTGCGCTCGGCATTCTCAACGCGATGCCGATCTACCGCTCCGAATGGAGCGGCATGGGCACGATCAGCCGCCGCTTCGTGACCTGCAACAGCCAGACCCGCGCCGTGCCGCTCGCGCCGCAATCCGACGAATACCGCGATCTCGAATATTATCTGTCCTATCTCAGCAACGGGCTGCCGATCTCGGGCCCGGGCGCGCGGCCATGAGCGACAACGGGAGCAGCAGGATGCGGGCGTTGCGGCTGATCTTTGGCTTCCTGGTCGCCGCCTCGGTGCCGGCCTTTGCCGCAGGCTCCGAGGCGGACTTCAAGGCGGCTTACGCCTCGGCCGAGGCCGCCGAAAAAGAGGCCGGCAATTTGCGCAATCAATGGCTCACGACGGAAACCGCGCTTGCGGATGCGAAGAAAGCCGCTGCCGCCGGCAATTTCGATCAGGCCGTGGCGTCCGCGAAGGAGGCCGAGGCGCTGGCGAAAGCCTCGATCTTCCAGGCAACCAGCGAGAAGGAACGCTGGAAGGATATGGAAATTCGCTAGAGCGCGATGATTCCAAGATGAAACATCATCGCGCTCTAGCTCCTTGTTTTGAGCATGATCATTTCAGAAAACCGGTGCCCACTTTTCCGGATCATGCTCTAGCGCTTCGGAGCAACGCGCGATGACCATTCGCCGCCGGGACTTTCTGACAATGACAGGCGCCGCCGCGCTGTCCGCCGGACTGTCGCGCCGGGCGCGCGCCGCAGACACTCCCAGCATTTACGATCTCGAGCGTTTCGGCAATGCGCGCATCCTGCACCTGACCGACACGCATGCGCAGCTCAAGCCGGTCTATTTCCGCGAGCCCAGCGTCAATATCGGCATCGGCGCGATGGCGGGCCAGCCGCCGCATCTGGTCGGCAAGGCTTTTCTCAACCGCTTTGGCATCAGCGAGGACAGCGCCGACGCCTATGCCTTCACCAGCCTGGATTTCGAGAAATCCGCGTTGCGCTTCGGCAAGCTCGGCGGCTTTGCGCATCTGAAGACATTGATCGACCGGATGCGCAGCGACGTCGGCGAGGGGCGCTCGCTGCTGCTCGACGGCGGCGATCTCTGGCAGGGCACCGGGCTCGCCAACGCCATGAAGGGCGCCGACATGGTAGACGCGGCGAACCTGCTCGGCATCGAGGCGATGACCGGCCATTGGGAATTCACCTATGGCGAGGAGGTGCTGCGCGCGAATCTTGCGCGCTTCAAGGGCGAATTCCTGGCGCAGAACGTGTTCCTCACCGAGGAAGCCGCCTTCAACGATGCCAAGGCATTTGATCCTGCCTCGGGCCGCGTGTTCAAGCCGGCCACCATCAAGGAAATCGGCGATTACCGCATCGCGGTGATCGGCCAGGCCTTTCCCTACGTGCCGATCGCGCACCCAAAGCGCTTCACGCCGAACTGGACGTTCGGGATTCGCGAGGAGGAGCTGCAGAAGCTCGTCCACACCTTGCGCGAGACCGACAAGGTCGATGCGGTAATCCTGCTGTCGCATAACGGCATGGATGTCGACTTGAAACTCGCGGGCCGCGTGGCCGGGATCGACGTCATTCTCGGCGGTCATACCCACGACGCGGTGCCGCAACCGATTCCGGTAAAGAACGCCGGCGGCACCACGCTGGTCAGCAACGCCGGCTCTAACGGAAAATTCCTGGGCGTGCTCGACCTCGATCTGGCCAAGGGCAAGGTCAATGGCGCGCGCTACCGCTTGCTGCCGGTGTTTTCGGAGCTGCTGAAGCCCGATCTGGCAATGGGGACGCTGATCGACAAGATGCGCGAACTGGATGCCGCCTGGTTCGACAAGATCGCAACCAGCGACCGGCTGCTCTACCGCCGCGGCAATTTTTCAGGCCCCATCGATCAGTTGATCTGCGACGCGCTGCGCAGCGAGCTCAACGCCGAAATTGCGCTCTCGCCAGGCTTCCGCTGGGGCGTCACGGTGCTCGCCGGCCAGCCCCTGACCATGGAGGACGTGCTCGCGGAGACCGCGATCACCTATCCCGAAACCTACGTGCAGCAAATGACCGGCGGCCAGATCAAGGATGTGCTGGAGGACGTCTGCGACAATCTCTTCAATGCCGATCCCTATTATCAGCAGGGCGGCGACATGGTCCGCGTTGGCGGTCTGTCCTATACCTGCGCGCCCGCGGAATCCCTGGGCAAGCGGGTTTCCGAACTAAAGCTCGGCAATGGCCGCGCCCTTGAAGCCGGAAAGAGCTACAAGGTCGCGGGCTGGGCTTCGGTCAACGAGCAGACCGGCGCGCCGGTGTGGGACCTGCTCGCCAAGCATCTGCGCGCCGGCAATTTTGCCGGCCGGCCAGACTCCTCGATCGCGGTAAAGGGCGTCGACGATAACCCGGGTTACATAGGACAGGGATGGACAGCCGCACCACAATCCGCACGATGATCGCGACGCTGCTGCTGATGACGGCCGCGCCGATGCTGCGCGCCCAACAGGCCCCGCCGCTGCAGGACAAGCCATTCGCCGAGCACAAGATCGTGCTGCAGCTGTCCGACAGCGACACTAAGAAGCAGGCGCTCGTCATCAGCGTCGCCTATAATCTCCTGAAGGCATATGACCCCGACAAGGTCGCAATCGAGGTGGTGGCGTTCGGTCCGGGGATCGATCTGTTGCGCACCGAGAGCAGCAACCGCAAGCTGGTCGAAAGCCTGATCGCGCAGGGCGTTCGTTTCGACGTCTGCCTCAATACCGTCGACACCGTCGAGCGCGAAACCGGCAAACGGCCCGAGATCATTCCGGCCGCGACTCCGGTCCAGGTCGGCGTCGGGCAGATCCTGCACCTGACCGAAAACGGTTACACATTGGTTCGGCCCTAGGGAGTTCTCATCATGCTGCGCCATTCGGAAGTGCGCTCCCTCTCCCCGTTCTTTCACGGGGAGAGGGTTGGGGTGAGGGGCTCTCTCCACGTACTGTGCTCGCGGAGAGAACCCCTCACCCGCCCGACTTCGCTGCGCTTCGCCGGGCGACCTCTCCTCGCGAAGAGCGGGGCGAGGTGGAGCAAGCGGCGCATTCTCGATTCAATCAAAACCCGTTTCCCTCTAGGATTGGCAATCAATTGAAAGATAAATCATGATCTTTCGCCAGCTCTTCGACAGCGTTTCCGGGACCTACAGCTATCTCCTGGCGAGCCGCCACGGCGGCGAGGCTCTGATCCTCGATCCCGTGCTGGAGAAGGCCGACCGTTACTGCCAGTTGCTGCGCGAGCTCGACCTCAAGCTGGTCAAGGCGGTCGATACCCATCTGCATGCCGACCACGTCACGGGTCTCGGCGAGCTGCGCGACCGCACCCACTGCGTCACCATCATGGGCGAGCAGAGCAAGGCCGACGTGGTGGCGATGCGGGTTTCCGACGGCGACACGGTGACGATCGAGGGCCTTGCGCTCGACGTGATGTACACGCCCGGCCACACCGACGATTCCTATAGCTATCTGATGGGCGATCGCGTGTTCACCGGGGATACACTGCTAATCCGCGGCACCGGCCGCACCGATTTCCAGAACGGCAGCGCGCGGGCGCAATACGATTCGATTTTCAACCGGCTGTTGAAGCTGCCCGAGGAGACGCTGGTGTTTCCCGCCCACGATTACAAGGGCGACACCGTCTCCACCATCGGCGAGGAGAAGCGCTACAATCCGCGGCTGCAGGTGCGCTCGATCGACGAATATGTCGAGCTGATGGGCAACCTCAATCTGCCGAATCCGAAGCTGATGGACGTCGTCGTCCCCGCCAACATGCATGTCGGCCTGCATCAGGACGAACTTGCCAGGCAAGGGCTGGCGCTGAACGCGCGCGAGGCGATCGCAAGCCTCCGCCGGCCCGATATCCTGCTGGTCGATCTGCGCGAGGCCGGCGAGCGCCTAAAGCACGGCACGCTGGAGGGCGCGTTGCATGCGCCCTATCCCACGATCGAAGAGAACCTCAAGCCCGGCGGGATGCTGCGCGAGGTCGCGGCGGCAACCGGCCGCCGCATCATCTTCTTTTGTGCCTTCGGCGAACGCTCGGCGATGGCGGTGTCGGCCGCCAAGGACGCAGGCCTCCCCAACACCGTCCATATCGCCGGCGGCATCGATGCCTGGAAGAAGGCCGGGGGGCCGGTGCTTCACGGTTGAGGCTGGATGCGAGTTTGATCGGCGTCAAATGCCGCAGCGATGTTTTGGGCAAAATGCGAATCCGTGCGAGGGAAATCCAATGATTGCAGCGGGCAAGAAGAACGAACCTCCGAAGCAGGCGAAGGACAAGTCCAAGAAGAAGCCGCCTCCGCCAGTAGACGAGGATTACGAGGACGGCGATATCGCGACCCCCAAGCGCGATCGCTACGGCACCGACGACGAACCGCTGTAGCCTCGTCATCGCGCCGACCCGTCGGCCCGCAATGACGAATTCAGAAAATCCGCGCGCTCGATCCGTTGGATGCTCTCCAAATCGAGCAGGTGCGCGCCAAAACCTCCGTGCGCGAACGCCACCGTGTGTCGCGGCGCGGCCAGCAGCAGTGCTGCGGTCAGCGCCAGCGGCACCGCGCTGATCCAGTCCGATCGCACCGGCGTCAATTCCTCAAGAGAGCCGGCATAGGGCTCGCTGGCGACCATCAAGCGCCAGCCCTCGCGAAAAATATCGCGCCGGTTTCCGCCGCGGGCAGCGCAGCCGAGCAGCGCCTGCATGGCGAGATGAGTCCGCACGCCCTCGCGGCCCGCGGGCACCGCCGCGGGCGCCTCTCCCAGGGAGATGCGCAGCAAAAGGCCAACCAGGTCGACGCCCGAGAGGTGAGCGTTCATCGGCTCGACCAGGCGCGGGTTGCAATCGATCAACAGCGGCGTGGCATCGCGTTCCCTGATCAGATAGTCGATCGACATCGCGCCGTGCCAGCCGAGATTTTCCCCGATCGCCGCGATGATATCACGCACCCTCGGCCGGGCGACGCTCTCCTTGACCGCCTCGCCGCCGCCGATGCCCATGGCGATTTGCCGGTAGGCGTGAAATCCGATCAATAGGCCATGGCAGAACACCGACTGCGCCTTCTCAGTCGCACCGGCAATCAATTCCTGTACCAGCACCTCGCCGGCAAAAGCGTCGCAGGCGGCAAGCTCGGTCAGGGCGCTCTCGAGGTCTACAGCGTTTCGCACCAACCAGACGCCGCGGCTGGCGGTGCCGACCGATGTCTTGATCACGGCGGGCAGCCGCAGCGCGCCGCGCAATTGCTGCTCGGACGCCACGATCGAGGTCGCCGGCTGCGGCAGGTCCATTTCGCCGAGCAACCGGCTGAAGCCGGCCTTGCTGTGCGCGGTGCGATAGTTGTCGAAGCTCGGCAGCGCCAGGCCGACGCGCGTTTGCAGCCGCTCTGCTGCGCGCGCGAACAGAAATCCCTGCTCGTGGCTCGGCAGCAGCACATCGAACGGCTGCGCGGCCAAACGCTTTTCGGTCAAGAGCTTCTCGACAAAGGCCAGATAGTCCTTCGGGTGCTCGCGCAATCCCGGACAATGATGGAATTTTCGGACGAAGCGGGAGAAGCGCGCGATGCAATGGCGGCTGGGGTCGCAGACCTCGACGATGTGGCCGGACAGCCCGAGGATCGTGAGCGCCTCGCGGCCCGAGGTAGAGGAACCTTCCGACAGAAGCACGCGCAGCCGCTTGTTTGCTTCGCTCATATCGGGATCATCAACCCGGTTCGCGCACTTGTCTTGTGGATTGATGGAACATTTACCGCTTCGGTTGCCGTCCGCGGGGGCTGCCATGCAGCGGTATTCATGGACAAATAACCGCTTCCGCCGATAGTTTGCGCCCTCGTTGTCATAGGGGAAATTGCATCAGCGATGGCCGACGTTCTCGCCGCACCGCAACAAATCAAGACGGATGCCTCGCTCCGCACGCTTGGCATGATCTCGGCCGCGCATTGGGTCAGTCATTTCCACATGCTGGTGCTGCCGATGCTGTTTCCGTTTTTGAAACAGCAACTCGGCGTCGGCTATATCGAGCTCGGCTTCGCGCTGACCGTGTTCGCGGTGGTCTCCGGCCTGACCCAGGCGCCGATGGGCTATCTCGTCGACCATCTCGGCGCCCGAAAAATTCTGCTGATCGGGCTCTGCGCTGGCGGCACGGCCCTGATCCTGCTCGGCCTGCATTTGAGCTATCCCTGGCTGATCGCGAGCGCCGTGCTCCTGGGCCTCGCCAACAGCGTCTATCACCCGGCCGATTACGCGATCCTGTCGGCCCACATGGACGAAGCGCGGATGGGCCGCGCCTTCTCGATCCACACTTTCGCAGGCTTCCTCGGCGGCGCGGTGGCGCCCGCGGTCATGGCGGCGCTGGTCACGACCGTCGGCGGCCTCGGCGCGCTGATCGTTACCGGCGCCGTTGGCCCGCTGGTGGCGCTCCTGCTGATGCTGGCCGGTGTTCCCGACGCCGGCGCGTCCCATCGGCAAGGCGTGGCCGCGAAGAAGCCGCAACAAAGCATCATCACGCCGGCATTGATCGTGCTGACGATGTTCTTCATGCTGCTCGGTCTATCCAATGCCGGCATCGGCAATTTCGGCGTGGTGGCGCTGATGAGCGGCTATGGCGCAACCTATTCGACCGCCAACATCGCATTGACGGCCTATCTCGGCGCGAGCGCGGTCGGCGTGCTCGCCGGCGGATTTTTGGCCGACCGCACCGAGCGCCACGGACAGGTGTCGGCGATCTGCTACGCGGTCAACGCCGCGATCGTGCTGATGA
>Ga0307479_10004184_pt1 | contig 13194 bp, 11 predicted proteins | sample atmos_gasesECM4C_FD_203743 | JGI IMG/M metagenome (GOLD analysis project Ga0307479, IMG submission 203743) | Hardwood forest soil microbial communities from Morgan-Monroe State Forest, Indiana, United States - atmos_gasesECM4C_515 | ecosystem: Environmental > Terrestrial > Soil > Temperate...
GGTCCGAGTCAGCAATCTTCCGAATCTCTTCCAGCCCTCCTTTCGGGCCTTCGCGCTGCGCCACGGCGATGGCACGGTTCAGGGCAACCACAGGAGAGGGACGTATCGTCATCAGCGTATCGTAAAGGGAAATGATGTTGCCCCAGTCCGTGTCCTCGGTGCGATGCGCCGTGGCGTGAATCCATGCTATCGCGGCCTCCACGTGATATGCCGTCAGCTCGGAACCCGTTGCCGAGGCATCGAGGAACTGCTGCCCTTCCGCCACGAGGCGGGAATCCCATCGGGAACGGTCTTGTTCAAAAAGCGAACTCAAATTGCCTGAGGCATCAAGACGCGCGGGCAAACGCGCCGCGTGGAGGCACATGAGTGCGGCAAGCGCGTAGGTCGACGGCGTTGCCCCAAGCGGATGTTCCAGAAGGAGAGCTGTGAGACGCATCGCCTCCAGACAAAGCTCGGCTCGCACCGCCGACTCGGGAGACGCCCCATGGTACCCTTCGTTGAAGAGCAGATAGAGTGCACGCTGGACGGCCGGAAGGCGCCCGCGGAACTCGTCGGCACCAGACAGATCGAACAATTTCTTGGATGCCGCTAGTACTTTTTTAGCCCGCGAGATCCGCTTTTCGATGGCGGCGCGACCGCTCACGAAGGCGCTTGCGACTTCATTCACGGTGAAGCCGCATAGGATGTGAAGCATCAGCGCCACCTGCGCTTCCTCGGGAAGACGCGGGTGACAGCAGGAAAACATCATACGCAGCCGATCGTCTTTGATCGAGTTGGCTCCAAAGAGCTCCTCGATGACGGGCGCCACGGTCCATTCACTTTCCAGCAACCGTCCCAGTTCCGGAGCAAAGGTGCGAGCGGTTCGCTCGCGCCGCAGGACGTCAAGCGCGCGGTTTTTTGCCGTCGCCATGAGCCATGCGGAAGGATTCTCCGGCACCCCACGGAATTTCCACACCTCCAGCGCGCGGCAGAAGGCGTCTTGCACGACGTCTTCTGCCAGAGCGAGGTTGTGGACCCCGAAGACTCGAGTCAACGTGGCCACCATGCGCCCCGCTTCGCGCCGGAAAAGATGATCGCTGGGTTCTGTCACATGTCCATCTTCATGACCGGCCGCACTTCCACCGCACCTTCCACCTCGAAGATGGGGCAGCCCTTGGAAAGCTCCACCGCTTGGTCCAGATCACGCGCCTCGATCAGCGTGTAACCTCCAATGACATCCTTAGCTTCGGCGAAGGGACCGTCAGTCACAGCCTTCTGCTTCCCTTTCACCAGCTTGCCGGTACGCTCAAGGGGTTGGCCCTGGTCCTTGACATGACCTTTCTGGCCAAGCTCCTTCAGCCAGGTCATCCATTTTTGCATCATTTGCTGCATTCTCTCCGGGGACCTCCCAGACTCTCCGCCACGATACAGATATAAAAACTCGCTCATGGTGATTCCTCCTTCGTTGCATACTTCAGTTTGAATACTTCTGAGGTGTAGACGTTTGAGGAGGCACGGTCCGGACACCTTTTTTCTTCAACGCCAGAACGCGAGAGTAAGAAGGTGAATTCGGGGCCCAGGACTGACCGTCACGAACGCAGCCTGACCTTCCTGCATCCCGGGCTGCGTGGCGGAGCGCGCAGTCTCGCGCGGGGCTTGGATTGTTTGTGCCCTTGGTTAGACGGGCGGCGGCGGTCACATTGATTGTCGTGATGGTGGGGGCCTTCGTTACTCACCTCGTACATGGCGAATTCGTTCACCTGCTACCGCCACTGATTTTAGCCGGACTGTCGTACGGACTTTACGCGTGGCAGCCTTATACCCAGCAGAAAGCGTAGTACCCGGCCAACCGTCAAGCGTGATTTCTGGACGAGTGGTCGGCCCTTACCCAATCCGATAACGTCAGAGTTTGTCAGTAATTCGCTCGATGGGCCGCGATCGAGTCGCGGGTTTGCATTGACGACCCAACTCTCCAGGACTCCGGTCGGCATTACTGTTTTCGAGTGCCGGGGATGTCTCCCATCTTCAGGCTGGTTGCTCGTCCGGATGCGTCGAGAGTGAAATTAATATCCAGCCCGATAGTGCTGAAGAAGGAGGTCGCACTCGACGGAAAGAGTTCGTACTTTGGATAAGACCCGAGTCCCTTGAACTCGGCGAATAACCTGTTCCCCGTGCGTGATATCTCATACGTAACAACCTCACCCGATGGTCCAGGTGGCAAGGAGTAAACTCCGACCAAGGCATCAAGTTGCGTGGTGCTCAGAGGAATGACTTCTCGCTCCGTCTGCCTAAGTGCAGGCCAATGGTACTCACTAGCAATACTCCTGATCAGGTTGCCGATAACCCAGTCGGCACGATCTCCATTGGCCATGATTACGGCACCCTTCCCAACCGCCGGAAACATCACCACCTGTGCACGGAATCCTAAGTTCGAACCTCCATGAGAGAATTCCAGGCTTGGACCGACCCCCTGAACTTCCACTCCCAGGCCGTAGGGTGCCTTTTGAACGGTAAGCATCTCGGTCGCTGTGCGCTTTGAGAAGAGTTCGTTTTGTTCTCCCTTCCACGCTCTGGTAATTGCAAGCGCCCACTTAGAAAGGTCCGTTGGAGTCGTCCATAGACCGCCAGCCGCCATCTGCGGTTGAATGAGCCATTTCCCTTTTATTACGGCACCCTCGCCATCGTGACCGCTGGCGGCCTCCACCCAACGCGTTTGCTGAAGGGGTTGCTCGTAGGTGCTGGAGGTCATTCCTACTGGCGTCAGTACCAGCCGTTTCATCAGTTCCGGAAACTGTTGGCCGGTGACATCCATCAAGAGCTGCTGCATCACTTCAGCCCCTCCGCCTGAGTAGCGGGACTTCGAGCCAGGAGTGAAATCGACGCGAATTGGCGGATTGTTCGCGGGCTTTTCACCGTTCAGAATCTGTAGCAGGCTGGGCAACGGCTCGCCGGGTTGATACCCTGCAAAACTGCCCACATTCAGCCCTGAGCTGTGGCTGAGAATTCTTCGAAGCGTCACCTTTTCGTGTGCTTGGTACTCGTTGTATGGAAGCTTCCAGGACTTTAGGTAAACATTCGGGCTTTTGTAGAGCGAGAGCCGCCCAGAGTTTACTAAGACTAAGGTGGCCGTCGCTGTCACTGCCTTGCTGATAGACTGCGCCTGAAAGAGCGTTGATGTGGTCACTGGATCGATTCTTCCGGCTTCCTTGACCCCGAATCCTCGTGCCCAGGCAATCTGTCCATTGTCAATCACCGCAATACTGATTCCGGGAAGATGGCTCTGAGCCATCTCTTCAGCAAGTGTCGATCTCTCCGAAGGCTGGCTCTTGATCGCGATCGGCGCCCGCAATCCGCTGAGGACGCGTTCAATCCGAGCCTCTTCTGATCCTTGATGACTCGTTTGCGGCTTCGCGATCCCTGCTGCGACCGAGAACAGAATCATTGTGAGTGCTAAGTTTTTAGCACCTCGGAATATGTTGACTCTTTTTGCATGCATCTTAATCTCCTGACTTGCGTGCGAATTTTTTGACTACTGTGTTATTCCGCCGACCGCCGAAGGAGTCGAATGTTGCCGTTTATGACTATCGCCGAGAGGTGCGGGCCTCCAGATCGAATAATCGCGTGAACAATTCTGGGTGCTGTCGTGGCCGGTCTCTCCCCGGACGGTAAGGTTGGTGTGTTGTCGTTTAGAGGAAAATCGGAGTCGATCGCTCCTTCAATGACGTTTCCATTGAAATTCGCGCCTTCTTCGGGTGCCAGCTCCAGTGTGATATTCCCGTCGATGGTCGCCATATCGCTGTCTGCACTGGGGCGCTCAGCCGTGATGTCTCCGACAATCGTGCTGCCATTGAAGTGAAGACCCGCGGGCACATAAATGACGAACTGCGTCGCAGGCTGGTCTTCCTGAATTCGTGATCTGTCTTGACCGGTTTCGCAATAATTGCGTGATTCACGAGCCGTTGTAACGATGTTGCAAAACTTCACTCCAGTTGAAGTGGAGACTGCCTGAAGTTCGTTCTTATGGGGACGGTCTGTACGTGCTTGTACCCGCACGGTGTCGTCCATGCTGGGTAGGACTTGGATCGACCCACGGCCGAGGCGCACTTCAATCATCTGATGTTCATGCATCCTCGCGGCCCAATGGAACTCTTCCGGCTGCGAATTCCCCTCCGGGACCGAGTCCGTTGGCGCGGAACGGATCTTCGCCTGTGTTCCGCCGGTCAAGAGCTCTGCCGCGTCAGCGCGAACCTGTATAACTGGAGCGGGAATCCTGATTGGTCCAACTGGAACTTTTATTGCCGCGGCCGTAATCTGGACCGCACTCGCGCCGAGTGCGACAAACACCATTGGAACCGCAACCATGAACTTGCCGAGAATCGTGGTCGACTGCCGTGGCGTTCGCGGATTCACTATGGCAATGAGCCTTTGTTCCAGTTGAAGACGATGCTCCGCAAGTCCGATTGCGACAGCCGCAGCAGTTGAAGCTGACTCACCGGTTGCGATCTCAAAGAGATGTGTCGCATAATCAGCTCCGCTTGTGCCAGCCATCAGTACAAAGTCGTCGCAAGCACGCTCGCGCTCAAGACGCAGTTGATGAGCTGCAAACCAGATCAGAGGATTGAACCAATAAAAGGCACACGCCAGATGAGCGAGCATTTGCATGCTTAAGTCATTGCGTCTTATGTGAGCCAACTCATGCAACAGAACGGCGCGAATGCGGGCGCGGGACCATTGGCGAGCGGCCTCAGGCATAACAACGGTTGGGCGCCACACGTTAAGCACAACCGGCGCTGATACTGCTGCGGATTCAACGACACGCAAGCGCCTGCGAAGTCCTGCCTCCCTCGTCAACGGTTCCGTATCTTTAATCCACGAATCCTCGATGCTTCGTGTTGTTCGGTAGAGCCGCCAGGCGGCGAAGTGCCCCATTAGCGCGTAGCAAAAGACTACGACCGCTCCCGTAAACCAGATCCAGGCCGCAATTTTCCAGGGTGTTAATCCATTCGCCCTTCGATCCTTTGGTTTGTCCGTTGTACCCACTCCAATACTTTCCGTCGTGGCAACACTCGGAATGTTCGATGCACCGGCTTTTATGTGGGCGGCCGACGCAAGCCGTGTGATTGGCTCCGGGGTGGCAACGTTCCAGCGAGGCGTCACAATCGTTGGGAGGGGCAGGAGCAGTGCAATGCCGACTGCATATGCCCAGATGAAGTGGCGAGTTGCGGCTGAGGAGCGGGATACCAAGCGTGTTACAGCCCATGCGACGGCGAGTGGAAAGCTCGCTCGGAACCCACACTCAATCAGTAGCCGAATTATGTCGGGTCCGGACATCAGCTACCTTCCTTCCGCGCCTCTTCAACGATCGCGCTCAGTCGTTGCCAATCGTCCTCGGATAGATTCTTCGAGTCTTCGTCAAGAAGTGCGGAGACGGCCTGTGTTACCGAGCCTGCAAAGAATGTGCTCAGCACATGGCGAAGGGCCGATCGACTTGCCCGTTCTTTCTCGACTATTGGGATATAGACGTACCGCGCGCCGTCTTGTTCGTGACGAACAATCTTTTTTTCTTCCAGGATGCGCAGAAACGTCCGGACTGCTGAATAGCTGGGTGGGTCTGCCATGCCCCGCTGAACTTCAGCACAGGTCGCCTGTCCAACTCGGTAGAGCGCGTCCAGGACCTGTCGTTCTCTCCGGCTTAAGTCTGCAGATGCTAATTTTTTAGCCATGACTGCTAAAAACTTAGCATGTGACATTTGAACATGTCAACACTTCATTATCAAATATTGAGGAGAGCATTCCCCATATGCGCCGGTTCAGATCAAACGAACGCACCAGTGCGCTCAAGCTAAGCCAGTTTGCGGTTAGTCGGCAACCCTTCCTTAACAAGATTAGGTAAGAGTTGCCCGTCACTCGGGAATGATCGCCGGATAGCCACGAATCGGGCTCGCGTACTATCCGTTAGGTTGTGGGTGGGTTTCGCAACCCTCATAAGCATCGCAGCGTACCATTTTTGATGACCGCTACGCTTCACCACACGCGAACAACGATCCGTCCCAAATATGTTTGGCCTTCCTACGATTCACGATACTGTGAAAAAGTCTCGATGCCCTAGGTGATTTATGAGTCGTATAGCTATCACAGTAAATGAGAAGGCAAACCTAATCGATGTTGCACCTGACACACCGCTGCTGTGGGTGTTGCGCGACACCCTCGAGCTCACAGGCACCAAGTACGGTTGCGGTATGGGACTATGCGGTGCATGCACTGTACACCTCGATGGCGAGGCACGTCGATCGTGCCAAACACCAGTTGGCTCGGTCGGAGCCAAGAAGATCACAACGATTGAAGGTCTCTCGCCCGATCGCAGCCATCCGGTACAGCGCGCCTGGATTGCCGAGCAGGTTCCGCAGTGTGGTTACTGCCAGTCCGGACAAATCATGCAGGCCTCGGCGTTCTTGGCCAAGACCCGACATCCGACTCGTGAGCAAGTTGACGAAGCCATGAGTGGCAATATCTGCCGCTGCGCCACCTATCAGAGGATCCGCCGCGCGATCCAGCGTGCCGCCGGACAGGAATCGTAATGGCTACGCAAACCCAAGTCAGCCGACGCGAGTTTCTGAAGACGAGCACTCAGACTGCCGGAGCCCTCATTCTCGCCTTCTCTTTACCCACGCGCGGACAAGCCCAGGAACCGGCACCAAGGGGACAATTCAAGGTCTTCAAACCGAACGCATGGCTGAGAATCACCGCCGACAATCAGATCACGGTGCTGGTAGAAAAACCAGAGCTTGGACAGGGCTCGCGTACATACACGCCCATGATGATCGCGGAGGAGTTGGAGGTGGATTGGTCCGCCATTCACGTGGAACAAGCTCCGACGATTCCTTCGATCTATCAAAACCTGCGTACCGGTGGCAGCGGCGGCGTGGCGAGTATCTTTACCCAGATGCGCCAGGTGGGAGCACAGGCACGCGCAATGCTCATTACGGCCGCGGCCCAGCAATGGAAAGCAAAGAAAAGAGACTGCCGAGCGGAGAATGGCGCCGTAGTGCACAGTCCCACAAACCGCCGTCTGAGCTACGGTGAACTCGTGGAGGCTGCGTCTGCGCTCCCGCCGATAAGTCCAGACGAAGTAACTTTGAAGCAGCCGAAGGATTTCCGCTTTATCGGGAAACCGATTCCGCGCACCGACGTGTCCAGCAAGGTGGATGGCAGTGCTGGTTTCGGCATCGATGTCAGAATTCCCGACATGCTCTTCGCCGTGATTGCACGTTGTCCCTCTTTCGGCGGCAAGCTTCAGAGCTTCGACGCAGCTGCGGCCAAGGCCGTCCCGGGAGTTCGGGCAGTCTTTCCGGTTCCACCGCTCCCGCGTCACTTCAACACTGCCGGCGGTGTGGCTGTGGTCGCAGATTCAACTTGGGCGGCCATGCAGGGTCGCAAGGCACTTGCACTCACGTGGAACAAGGGATCGGGAGGAACCGAAAGCACCGACACCCTGCGCGAGCTAGTCGCACAGCGGGCGGCCGATCCTCCCACCTTTGTAGCTGTTGATCGCGGCGACGCCCTCGGGGCCCTGGCGAGTCCGGTCAAGAAAGTTGAAGGTCACTATGAATCGCCATTTCAGGCGCATGCCACGATGGAGCCGATGAACACAACGGTTCACGTCCGAGATGACGAGATCGAAGTGTGGTCACCGACACAATTTGCGGATGAGGTGCAAAAGGAGATCGCCGAGCTTTCCGGCTTCCCCTCAGACAAAGTGACCGTGCACATGATGCTCTCGGGGGGGTCGTTCGGCAGGCGCTACCAGTGGGACTACGCCGCCGAGGCATGGCAGGTCGCTAAGGAAATAAGAGAGCCGGTGCAGTTGCTGTGGACGCGAGAAGACGACATGCAGCACGACTTCTATCGGCCCTACAACTACCAGCGTCTCTCCGGCGGTTTTGACGCTCAGGGCAACCTCGTGGCATGGTCCACACGGGTCGTCACCACTCCCATTGCGGGGTCCAATCTCTATACGGGGTTTACCGAGGCTGCGGAAACGTTGAAAGACCCAGCCACGATTGCGGCTCTGGAATGGTACGGCGCCGACGTTGTGCCCTATTCGATACCAAATTTCCGTGTCGAATACTCGCCTGCGGATTCGGTCGTGCCGCGCTCCTGGTGGCGGTCCGTGGCATCGTCCTATACTCCGTTTGCGAAGGAATGCTTCATCGACGAGTTGGCTCATGCCAGCGGTCGCGATCCATTTCAATTTCGAATGGATCTGCTCACGGACAAATTACCTGAGACGGCGCGGCTGCGGGCGGTATTGAAGCTCGCGGCGGAAAGTGCGGGCTGGGGTAAACCCTTACCGAAGGGCCGCGGCCGTGGCATTGGCTGCCGTGTGGGCGGTAGCTGCAGTGCTCAGGTTGCGGAAGTCTCCGTGGACGTTGATGGCACAGTCCAGGTTCATCGGATCGTGAGCACCGTCGACTGCGGCATCGCTGTGAATCCTGACGCAGTAAGGGCGATGACCGAGGGGGCAATCAATTTTGCACTTACGGCCGTGCTCACCGGCGAGGTCACCATCAAGGATGGTGCAGTCGAGCAAAGCAATTTCCACGATTATCAGGTGTTACGAATCAATCAAGCGCCGGAGGTCGAAGTTCATATCGTGCCCAGCTTCGAGGATCCGAGTGGTGTGGGCGAACTCGGCGCGATGCTGGTGCCTCCTGCGATAGCGAATGCCGTTTTCGCCGCCACAGGAGTGCGGGTGCGGCGTCTGCCGATTGATCCTCAACTTCTGAAACGTTCGCAGTCCTGATCAACACATGGCCAGCGAATTTTGAAATTGACCATCTGTTCTAAGCAATGAGGAGATTCTGATGGACCGTAGGGATTTTATAAAGCGTTCACTTGTGGCCACTGCCGTTTCGTCGGTCTCACCCTTATTTTCCACCTGGGCATCGGCAAGCGCTCCACCGAAACGCATTCTAGTGCTTGGTGGCACACGTTTCTTGGGTCCTGCACTCGTCGAGGCTGCGGTAGCGGAGGGCCACACCGTCACGCTGTTCAATCGTGGCGTTACCAATCCAGGCCTGTTTCCGCACCTCGAAAAGCTCAGAGGGCTCCGCGGTAGCAGTGCCGAAGACCAGGATTTTTCTTCGCTGGCACAGAGACACTTCGATGTGGTTGTGGATGTATGGCCGAACGACCCCACGACCGTAGCATCGGCTGGAGAATTTCTTAAGGACCGCGTCGGACATTATCTTTATGTCTCGTCCGTCGCCGCATACGACTCCAAGGAATTCGAAAGATCCGGCACCGAGGAGAATGCTCCCCTTGAGCCCTGGAACGGTTCAGCCAGGAAATACAACCGCGGTAAAGCGGAAAGCGAAAGGAGGCTGCATGCAATCTTCGGCGAGAAAATCACGATAGTGCGTCCGGGCCCCATCAAAGGGGATCGTGACGATACTCCAGACTTGCTGGCCTGGCTGATACGGTCGCAAAACGGGGGCGAGCATATCGGCCCCGGAGACGGCAGCGACCTGGTTGAACTGGTCGATGTAAAAGATGTCGCCCGGTTCCTCATGCTCGCCATTGACCGCACCCTCTATGGCACGTTCAATTTGACGGGAAAGCCCATGAAATTCCTGGAGTTCCTGGATGCATGTAACACCAGGATGCGGTCCGACGCCAAATTTGTATGGATCCCTCAGGATTTCCTGCACCAGCATGGTCTGGAAACGGACTTTACCTTGGGGCTGTTTGCCGGAAATTTTCCCTTCTGGCGTCCCGCAGGGGCGAAGCCTGGCCTATACCAAATCAGCAGCGATAAGGCTTTCCGAGCGGGATGGCAAACCAGAGCTTTTCACGAGACCGCGCTGGACTGCCTTACTTATTTTCGCTCGTTAGGCGAGACTCTGGATTGGGATGATTATCTTTCAGCAGACAAAGAGAAGCAGGTTCTCGAAGCCTGGGCGCACCGCTCTTACTGATCAACTCCGGTGTGGCTAATGCAGTGTTCACTGCCACCGGAAAAGGTGTTCGCAGACGAACCTGTCTCTCGCTGCAACTACGGAGAAGTCATCACGAAACACGACGCTCGAAAATACGTTGTCATGGCTTGCTTGGTCTCATTACCCGTTCCTTTTGCCCCACCTTCTGCAAAGAGTGCCCCCGACGCCCCCGCACAAGCACCCATCGACCGAGGAGCTGCCACTTTCCGTAAATCGTGCTCGGTCTGCCACAGTATCCGCTCGGGCGAAACCAAGGTTGACCCCTCTTTGTACGGAGTCCTCCGTGAAGGCTCAGGTCGTTCTGAGGAAACGGTTCGGCAAGTGATTGCAAATGGCAAAGGCACAATGCCCGCGTTCAAGGAAAAATTGGGACCGCATGAAATCGACGATCTGCTCGAGTATTTAAGGGCTCTGTAGTTGCACCTGAAAATTCTGCCGCGTCAGAGTCTTTGATTTAGCATTAGCTGGATTGCGGGAAAGCCTCAAATTTTATGACAAATTCCCAGCCTGTCGTTGGGCGGCACAAAGCGTTGTTAATCGCGGCCTGCTGGTTGGCCGTGGTCTTTCTTTTCGCAACGCAATGGTTCTTCTACGACGCCGCTCGCGGATCCGCCGATCCCTTCCGGTATTACCTTTGGTGGTCGTGCTACACATGGGGCATACTTACTCCCGTGGTAGCGAAGCTCGCCTACCACAATCCCATTAATACTGCTACTTGGAAGCGAGCGCTCCCGCTTCATCTCGGTGCCAGCTGTGTGCTCATCGCTGGCGAGATATCGATAGAAGCGCTGTTTGGCAAGCTCGGCCTGCACCACGGTTTGTCGATTGAAGACGCCTTGCGGCATTACTTCACTCGGCATACACAGGTCAGCGTGCTTACTTACTGGATGCTGGTGGGTGCCGTGCAGCTCTACCAAATGCGCGATGAAGCGCGCAGGCGTGAACTGCGGTCCGCTAAACTCGAAGGTCAGCTGACTACGGCGCAGTTGGAGGTGCTACGCGCGCAGATTCATCCCCATTTCTTGTTCAACACCCTGCAGGCTGCCAGCATGCTGATCCATGAGGATCCTGATGGCGCCGAAGACATCCTCCTCCGCCTCAGTGAATTGTTGCGTGTATTCGTCGACGAAGCCCACATTCAGGAAATCTCTCTTGCAAGGGAACTCGAGGTTCTCGATCTCTACATAGGAATTCAGGCGCGCCGTTTCGGAGATCGACTGCGCTTTGAGGTTTCAATCGACCAAAACGTACGTGATTGCGTCGTCCCTGCGCTGATTTTGCAGCCGCTGGTCGAAAATGCGATTCGTCATGGCATCGGCAGGCACAAGGGGATTGATACGGTATCTATCCGGGGGTTTCAAGAAAGCGAGTTTCTCCGACTGGAAGTACGCAATCTGAATAGCAGCCTGGAAGACAAGCCGGCCCGCTTAGTAGGACGCGGCATCGGTCTGGTGAATACGCGTGCACGCTTGGAGCAGCTCTACGGGAACCATCAGGAGTTTAGGCTGCGAAACCTCGACCCAACCGGAGTCTGCGCCGAACTCTCTATTCCGTTGCGGTCGGCACCCGTTTTTGTCGAGGAACTATCTCGATGAGCATCCGGGCGTTGGTTGTCGACGATGAGCCGCTGGCCCGCCGCGCTATACGGCGCTTCCTCGGCAAGCATACCGGCGTGGATGTAATTGACGAATGCAGCGACGGGGAATCTGCTGTCAGAGCGATTCGGGAGAGAAAACCGGATCTCGTGTTCCTCGACATCCAGATGCCGGAGATGGACGGATTCGAGGTACTCAGCGAGGTTGGCGTTAAAGAGATGCCGGTCACGATTTTTGTGACGGCTTACGACCGCTACGCCCTGCGTGCATTCGACGCGAATGCCATTGACTACCTGCTCAAACCGGTTCGGAAAGAGCGCTTTGAGCGCGCTCTTACTCGTGCCAAGCGGCGAATTGCTGGCGAGCTTAAAAATGACGAGGTGTACCGCATCATATCCAGTTTGGAACGGCTTGCCGCAGCGCCAACATATCCGGACCGGTTGGCGATCTCGAAGAACGGTCGAGTGCTGTTCGTCGCGACGAAAGACATCGACTGGATCGAAGCCGAAGGCAACTACGTACGTCTTCACGTTGGCAATCGTGAGCACGAATTCCGCGAGACCCTCGCTAGCCTTGAAGAGAAGCTCAACCCCGCTGAGTTCCTCCGGATACATCGCTCCACGATCGTGAATATCGAACGTATCAAGGAGGTCCAAGCCTGGTTTCACGGGCATCACCGAGTGCTGCTCGAAAATGGCACAGAGCTGAGAATGAGCCGGTACCAACGCGACATCGCAAGAAAGTTGGGACTGGTGCAGTAGATGACGGAGGGAAGCGCGCGAGCTCTCAACGGCTACTGGTGAACCATCGCTGGCTGATCTGCTGGATTGAGCCCGAGTTGTCGGCCAACCGAAAGTTATCCAGAAATGGGCTTATGGGAAGAGCCGAACTCGGTCTCCAACGTGCTGACAAAAGTCAACTCGCTGCGGCCGAATCCCCGGCTTGTGATCGCATTGCATTCGCCTGATGCCCTCTTTGAAACCGGACTGCGTATGTGCCCTCCAGAGAAAAGCGAGGACAGTTACCTCATTCGCTGCTGAGCGGTCCGTCTTCAGTCCGGTTTTGTCGAGGAATTATCGCGAAAAATGGGCATGTTTCGCCTATTTCAGGGAAAAAGACGGCGGAATTTCTCTGCAATCCAGACTGCGTGGCGGAGGGAGTGTGATTCGAACTCGCATTACCGTTTTGAATTCCGCAACCCACGACGTTTGCGTAACTTACAGGCGATGCAGCACTTAACCAGAGAATCAACGGGCAGTGACTGGCCGCGAGGGCGATTAAGAACAGTCCATCTTTTTGTCCTCATCTTTAAGGCGAACGGCATACGATAGTGTGGCTGAAAGTGGTCACCTTCGTGCCTCCGCAAGGGACCGACGTTGGGTGCGCAATGACTACTTGCTTGGGCGCGCAGTCGTGAAAGCGAAATTCTCCCTGGTGGAAGAGGCAGTCGCACTGGGAATTTGCTCCTTGAAAGTTGATGTACCCGAAGAGGTCGCCGCCAAGCGCTCCGCGGGAGTGGTAGCCTTGTCTTGTGGGAAAGGAATTAGACAACAAGGTGCTCTCGATTGAAAGGCGCGAAGTCCAGGTCACAAATCCTTCGAAGTTTTATTTTTCCTCACAGG
>Ga0307479_10004185_pt1 | contig 13192 bp, 8 predicted proteins | sample atmos_gasesECM4C_FD_203743 | JGI IMG/M metagenome (GOLD analysis project Ga0307479, IMG submission 203743) | Hardwood forest soil microbial communities from Morgan-Monroe State Forest, Indiana, United States - atmos_gasesECM4C_515 | ecosystem: Environmental > Terrestrial > Soil > Temperate...
GTCGATGTGAAAACGCCGTTTGGTTCGGTGAGCGTCCGCACCGCGGACGTGAAGCCGGAAGATACCGGATTGAATGTTTATCCCGGTTCGAAGCTAGTCCCCAAGCATGGCCATGACAATGACCAGGCCAATGTGAACATCTCCAGTCCATGGGGACAGCTCAAAGTAATCGCTCTTAACTACCACTCCGACGACCCGCCGGAAAAAGTTCTCGACTGGTATCGCAAGGACCTGCAACAGAAGTACGGAAAGTTTCTCGAGTGCAAAGGTGGCGACGTCTCAATGCGCCATCGGGATAAGGATAAGAATGACAGCAATGAGCTCACCTGCGGCAGCGAACGCGGGAACGGCAAGAATTACAGCTACAGCTCTGGCGACTCGAACACTCTGGAGCTTAAGACCGGCACCGACGACAAGCAGCATATTGTCGCGGTGAAGCCGGAAGACGGCGGTAGCAATATTGCCATCGTCTATGTCCAGAAGCACGGAGAGAAAGACTCGATCTGAGCGTACAACGTGGAACCGGCCAGTGCCACGTTACTTCTTGACGTTTACCAGCGCGATCTCCGCGCCGCTTCCATGTGGCAGGACTACAACGATGCGCTGCTCGCCGTTGTTGGCGATCTTCAGTTCCGTTCCTGAGGCAGCGAAGTCGTCGGCATTGCAGACTGAGGGATTGGCTAAGGCGGCTTCGTCGAGCTGCACATCGACCGTGGTGTTCTTACCGCCTGAGCACTCGACCACAGTTCCAGATGCTTTCAACCGGTCGCGATAGAACTGCAGCACTTTGTCCGGCTTGTCTGCTGAAACATAAGCGCTGGCTGCAAGGCGGTGGACCTCGGACTGGTCGCTCATCGATACTGTTCCCCGGCCATCGCTGTGCTCACTGGCCACCGCTTTGGGATAAACCGGGATGCCGGTGCTGTTGCCGCCGTCAAAGCGGCCTGCAGAACCCTGCTGCGCGAAACTCAGACTGCTAACAAGCAGCATGCCTAAACAGCGGACGAAGATGCCTCCCATTGGATCCTCCTGACAACGAGCCCTACTTTTAACCGCAGGAAACAAGTCCTTCGATGCAAAGATTACACCTGCCGACAGGCTGCGTTTCCAAATGGGACGAAAAAATCGCAACTTGGGAAGTTACAAAGCGTCTAAACTAGTGACATGCGCCGAGGATTACTCATCCTCGTTTTTACTACCCTGCTCTACGCTTCTCCTGCGTTAGTGGCTCAGCGTGGCATAGAACTTCATGGCGTGCCGGCGTCGGTCACTTCTCCTGGAGCTAACGGCCGCCCGCGGGGCATTGCCGCCAGCGTCACCGATCCCTCTTTTGGTTCCTCACTCCGCCGCGCCGGCAACGTCCGACATCGTGGACATGATGGACGTGGTCGCGATGTCAGGCCTGTCTATGCGGTGCCCTATTATGGCTACTACGCCGGGTTAGACGACTCCATGCCGTACGATCAGACGGAACAGCAGCCACAACAGGCAACGCAGCCTCAAGTAATTATTGTCAAAGAGGAGCCCGCCGAGTCTGACGACAGCTCGCGCTACGGCGAGCATTCCTTCGACGGCCGCGAGGGCAAGCGCCAGCCGGATGACGATCAGTTGGAGCAGAGCAAACCAGCCTCGCCTCCGGCGGCGAAGCAGGACGACTCACCGCCGACTACCCTGGTCTATCGCGATGGGCACAAATCCGAAGTGCGCAACTATGCTATCGTCGGCAGCAACCTGATCGATCTCACCAAGAGCCCGGTGCTGAAGAAGATTCCGCTGGCTTCACTCGACCTCGTAGCCACGCGCAAAGAGAACGAAGACAACGGCGTGGATTTTCATACACCGTAGGGAGCTGCGGTAGCTTCTAGCCTCCGCGCGCCCCAAGCAGTGAAATCCCCATCTGAAACAAAAGAGCGTCAACGAGAAACACAGCCTGATCTCGCCAGAGAACCTGCCCAGGGGCTATTCTTCTCGCATGAAGTGGCCTACATCTGGCCGATGGTTCCTTGGCGTTAGTATTCTGCTATGTGGGCATGTTTCTCTCTCACCACCTCATTGCGTTTGGCATCCTTGCCCTCGCCGTGTGCATTTACGGCGCGATCGTTTGTTACGATTTTTTGCCATAGCTTTGTGGTTTCAAATTTGGACCACTACCCACAGAAACTCTCATATTGACTTTCGTATCTTATTCGCCTACACTAACGACGTGAATTTTGAACTCGCAGAGCGCTTCGATGTCTCTAACCCGGAAATCGCGGAGCCTTGTGTGGGTGTTTTTTCTACGTTGCGATTTGTTTATCGAGAAGTTAACAGGAATCTCGAAGCGATCCCGGCGAGGTCCCGGGATTGATCCCGAAGAGATCCCGAAACACGTTGGAGCGAATCCCGAAGCTGATCGGGATTTATCGGGATCTTGTTGTGTAAGTCCTTTAGATTTCGGGATCAAAAAAAATATTTTCTGTTTCAGATTTTGAAATGCGCGCCTGCTGAGAAAAAAGTAAATATGCAGGCACGAAGCTCGGATTCAAGCCTCAAGTAGGGCCTCTTGAGATGCCGTTCCTGTGCTATAATCCGAACAGCGGACCAGGCAGCTAACATCCTGAGAAAACAACAGTTTACAGGTAATCGAACGGCTTTCCCCGATGCGAAGGCCGAAGCGATTGGTGTGCCGAGTTTTGAGCTTCGTAGCTACGCGGCTTCGAAGCTTCGCAGCTAAAGCAAGGAGCCAGCCGCTAGCAGCTGGTAGCTAGCAGCTTCTTAAAAATGGCCGACGATCAAAACCCCCAACTCCCCTTAACTCCTCCTGGCGGCGAGCCGCCGCAAGGCCCAGGCGCAGCCAACATCATTCCCATCAACATTGAAGAGGAGATGCGCCACTCGTATCTCGACTACTCGATGTCGGTGATCATTGGCCGCGCTTTGCCCGATGTCCGCGACGGTCTCAAGCCTGTCCATCGTCGTGTCCTTTACGCGATGAATGAGATGGGCCTTCAGTACAACAAAAAGTACACCAAGTGTGCCAAGGTCGTAGGACAGGCAATGGGTCAATACCATCCCCACGGCGACAGCGCGATCTACGACACGCTGGTCCGCATGGCGCAGGATTTTTCTTTGCGTTATCCCCTCATAGATGGTCAGGGGAATTTCGGCTCCGTCGACGGCGATCCGCCGGCGGCCATGCGTTATACCGAATGCCGTCTGGAGAAGATTGCGGGCGAGATGCTCGCCGATATCGATAAAGATACTGTCGATTTCGTTCCTAATTACGATGAATCGACCACGGAGCCTACCGTTCTTCCCACGCGCATTCCCAATCTGCTCATCAACGGATCGAATGGAATTGCCGTGGGCATGGCGACGAATATCCCTCCCCACAACCTGACGGAAATCGTCGATGCGACGATTACGCTGGTGCAGAATCCGCAAACTACCCTGAAAGAACTTCTCAAGATCGTGAAAGGCCCCGACTTCCCGACCGGCGGTTTCATTTACGGCCGCGGGGGCATCGAGCAGGCATATACCAATGGCCGCGGGCGATTCATGGTGCGCGCCAAGGCCGCGATTGAGAACCTCACGCAGGGCCGCCAAGCGATTATCGTTACCGAAATTCCCTATCAGGTAAACAAGGGAACGCTCATCAAGCGCATCGCCGACCTGGTAAACGACAAGGTCATCGACGACATCTCCGACGTTCGCGACGAGTCCGATCGCGATGGCATGCGCATCGTGATCGAGCTCAAGCGCGGAGCCGAATCGCAGATCGTGCTGAACCAGCTCTACAAGCACACCTCGATGCAGGAGAGCTTCAGCATGATCTTTCTCGCGGTGGTGAACAATCAGCCGCGCGAGATGGGCCTGATTCCGGCGATTCAACACTTCATCGATCACCGCGTCGATGTGGTGCGCCGCCGCACCGCTTACCTGCTGGCGCGAGCCCGCGAACGCGAGCACATTCTCGAAGGTTACAAGATCGCGCTCGACAACCTCGATCAGGTGATCAAGCTGATCCGCGGATCGGCCTCGCGATCCGAAGCCCGCGAAGCCTTGCTGGCCGCCAACTTCAAGGTCACCGACAAGCTGATTCACTCTGCCGGCAAGCTGAGTGGAAGGCAGGCCGACGCCATTCTCGATCTGCAGCTCTATCGTTTGACGCGGATGTCCACCGAGGAAATTTTCAGCGAGCTCACGGAAATTCGCGAACGCATCGCGGAATACGAAAGCATTCTGGCTTCGGAGAAGAAGCTGCGCAACGTGATCGTCAAGGAACTGGAAGAGGTCAAGAAGGAATACGGCGACGAGCGCCGGACTACCATCACGGATGAAGGCGTCGAGATCACTCTGGAAGACCTGGTTGCCGACGAACAGGTTGCGGTTACGATTTCCCATTCCGGGTATCTGAAGCGCACGGCGATTTCCACTTACCGCCAGCAGCGCCGCGGGGGCATGGGCCGCAAGGGCATGAGCACGCGCGAGGAAGACTTCGTCGAGCAGTTGTTGATTGCCTCCACCCACGCTTATCTGCTCATCTTTACCAGCGCCGGGCGAGTGTATTGGCTGAAAGTCTATGAAATTCCCGATGTGGGACCTGCGGGGAAGGGCAAGGCTATCGCCAGCCTGATTTCGCTGCAGCCAGGTGAAAAGGTCTGCGCGATTCTGAATGTCCGGGATCTCGAAGAAGAAGGCAAGTTCGTCTTCTTTGCCACTCGCAACGGCACGGTGAAGAAAACACCGCTCAAGGATTTCTCCAATGTGATGTCGCGGGGCATTATCGCTATTGGCATCGAGAAGGCCGACGAACTCGTCACAGCCCGTATCACCGACGGCAACAAGATCGTCTTCCTGGCGTCGCACGACGGCATGGCCATCCGCTTCGAGGAGGCCGATGTGCGTCCGATGGGCAGGCCGGCATATGGTGTCCGTGGCATGGACCTGCACGAAAAGGACTACATCGTCGGAATGGCGCTGACTGATCCTCGCGATACCAAGAAACCGTCCACTGGCAAGAAGAAGGCAGACGGCGAAGATTTGGATGAAGAGAAACCCGCGCCGTCGCTCATCCTATCGGTGACCGAGAACGGCTATGGCAAGCGTACGGATGCCGAAGAGTACCGGCTCATATCGCGCGGCGGCAAAGGTGTGATCAACGTCAAGACCGCAGAACGTAATGGCAAGGTGACAGCCATCATGCAGGTAGAGGAAGACTCGGAGTGCATGATCATCAGCCAGTACGGGAAAATCATCCGCATTCCCAACAGCCAGATCCGCGAGACGGGGCGCAACGCCCAGGGCGTGCGCTTGCTGCAGTTGGACGCTGGAGATCGCGTCGCAGCAGCAGTGGTAATTCCGCCGGAGGAGAAGAACGAGAACGGCGGGCTGTTGCAGTAGAAGCTTCTAAGCTGCTTGGCTCCTAAGCTTCTAAGCAAAGACCTGCTTCGTGCGCAGAGTCGTTCTGCAATTCCGTTTCTTCTTAGCTTCGGCTGTTGGTGGAGAAGCTCAGCAGCTTAGGAGCTGAGCAGCTTGTCAAAACACCTTGAAGTGTATTGTCAGGTACCTCTTCGGATTTTCGCGGACTGCTTTAATCAGATAGCGGGTCTCCACCAGCATCTGGTCGGCATTGTTGTACAGTGCCGGATCTTTGAACAGCATGCCGGCGCTACCTTCTCCTGTGGCAAGACGAGTTGAGAGCACGTCGAGATTGCTGGTGATGCGGTCGATCTTCTGCGCGTACTCCTGATCTTTGGCCAGCTTGCCAAGCGTTCCGCGCCCGGCATCGATATCGTTCATCAGGTCTCTGAGCTTTGCCGTGGTCTGGTTCAGGTTGGTGTAGAGCTGTTCATCCTTCAGGAATTTACCGGCATTGCCTTTTCCGGAATTAATGTCATCAACGATCTTGTTGAGCTTAGTCACGGAATCGTTGATCTTGTCGTAAAGTTCGTCGGAATAAAGCAGCTTTCCGATGCTGCCCTTGCCTTCGGTGATTTGACTGGTTAGTTCTTGCAACTGGCGGATGGTAGCGTTAGCGCGATTGTAGAGTTCGGGATCGTTGATGATTTTGCCTACAGAACCTTTGCCATTCTGAATCGCCGATACGATGTCGTCCACTCGACCGAGAATGACATTCAGCTTGTCGATGGTTCCCTGACTGGACTTAAGTACGTCCTGAAGCGCCGGTGTCTCCGTGGTCGGCAATATGTCTCCATCCTGGACCGGCTTGCCCGAAGCACGTGAGCTGTCGATATCGACGAAGGTTGCGCCCAGCACTCCAGCGGTTGCCAGGGTCGCACGGGATGGCTGATCGCCTTTCAGGATTTCGGATTGGTGCCCCGCGCTGATCTTCATGACGACTTCCACCGGAGTGAGTCGGCGATTGGGGTCCTTGGTAATGCTGATTCGGTCCACATTGCCGATATCGACTCCGGAGAGCCTGACCGGCGCGCCTTTCACCAGCCCGGCGGCATTCTCAAAATATGCGCGAAGAACGATCTTGTGGCTGAACGGACTCACGGTGCCGCTCATTACGAATACCAAAACGGCAAGGGTAATGCTGGCAAACAGAACGGTAAGTCCGACGCGTAGCTCTGACCACTTAACCTGCTTCTGGCTGGGCAAACCGATCCTCCCGCGGAAAGTCGTCGCGCCTTCCGGTTGTTATTGGGAAATGACCATCGAATATAGCAAACCGGGCAGTTGCAGTCAGCAGATACACAGGGAACAGTCGAAATCCCGGCATCAACACGATGGCTTTTGACTTTGGGAGATTTCGGCAGGTTACAATCTTGAGGAGCGCGCCCTTAGCTCAGGTGGATAGAGCGACTGACTTCGAATCAGTAGGTCGGGAGTTCGAATCTCTCAGGGCGCGCCAGTTCTCGCTGCTTCCTGAATCGCTCGCCTTACCGAATCTCTCCGAGCAGAGGTGCCTTCATGTTCTTCTCACGCTTATCTTGGCTTGCGGCTGTTCTAATTCTGAGTTCTTTGCCAGCGCTTCGCGCCTCTCAACCGCCGGCTCTTCGACTTGGCGATGAGGTCCTGCCGGTTCATGCAGTGCTCGATCTGACTTTATCCCCGGAGCGACCAGATTTCTCAGGAAGGATTCAGTTCGACCTGAAAATTAGTCAGCCGGTCGATGAGTTCTGGCTGAATGCTGTCGAGTTGACGGTAAATGAAGCTACCCTGACGGCCAACGGAAAGACAGTCCAGGCTCAAATCGTGCCAGGCGGGGACGATTTTGTAGGCCTTCAATTCTCTACGCCGCTACAGCCGGGGACTGCTCAACTGAGCCTCACGTTTTTCGGCAAGGTGAACCAGAAGTCCAGTGAAGGAATCTTCCAGAGCAATCGTAAAGACGATAAGTACGTGTTCACGCAATTTGAAGCGATCAGCGCGCGCCGGGCGTTTCCCTGCTTCGATCAGCCCAACTTCAAGATTCCCTGGCGCCTCACTCTGCATGTTCCCATAACCTATTCGGCTGTCGCGAATACCAACGTGTTAAAGGAGACGCCTGAGGACGACGGTGGAATGAAGGCAGTTGAATTCGCAGAGACGAAGCCGCTGCCGAGCTACCTGGTTGCATTTGGAGTCGGCCATTTTGAGTATGTCGACGCCGGAGCTGCAGGCATCAGGCACTTTCCCGTGCGCATCGTTGTACCGAAAGGGGACGCGGATCGCGCTAAGTACGCAGCCAGCGTCACCGCCGAAATTCTCACTCGTTTGGAAAAGTACTTCGGCATTGCTTATCCGTATGACAAGGCCGACCAACTTGCGATTCCACTCTCTTTCGGCGGAGCCATGGAGAATCCCGGACTGGTAACTTACGACGCCAACATCATCCTTTCTCCTCCGGGGCAAGACAGCCTGGCTCATCAGCGGGAGTACGCCTCGATCGCAGCGCACGAATTGGCGCATCAATGGGTGGGCGACTTGGTTACGACGGAGTGGTGGAACGACGTGTGGCTGAACGAGGCGTTTGCTACCTGGATGTCTTCGAAACTGCTGTCGGAATGGAAGCCCGAGTGGCAGACTCGCGCAGACGACCAAGGAGCGCGACAAGGAGCCATGCTGGACGACACCAAGACGAGCGCGCGCCGCATCAATCAGCCAGTCGATAGCAAGAGCGATATCGCGAATGCCTTCGATGGCATCACCTATGAAAAAGGCGGATCAGTGCTCGCGACCTTTGAGAACGCCGTCGGTCCCGAGAATTTTCAGCGCGCCATGCACAATTATCTGGAGGCGCATGCGTTCGGCAATGCAACTACGCAAGACTTTCTCGCCGCTCTGGGAGCAGCCAGCAAACCGGAATACGCCACCGCCTTCCAGACTTTCCTGGATCAGACCGGGGTTCCGGAGATGAGAACGACGCTTGCATGTACAACGGGCAAGACGGCGGTTGTGCATGTGGAACAGCAACGGCTGCTGCCGGTCGGATCCACGGGCGATGTTCACAGCACCTGGGGAGTCCCATTCTGCGTGGCCTATGCAAGCGGAAACAGCCGCGCGCAAGCCTGCAAATTGATCACGCTGCCGCAAGACGATGTTGCGCTCCCGGGCATTGGCTGTCCTTCGTGGTATCTCGGAAATGCGAAAGAGATTGGCTATTACGAAGTGCAATACGACGGCAAAGCGCTCAACACTCTGTTGGATCATCGCAAGGCTCTGAGCCTCGCGGAGCAGGTCGGGTTGCTGGGAGACGTCAATACTCTGGAACAGACCAGCGAGATTCCCTGGGACCAAGGTCTGGTCTTGGCCAGCAGACTGAAAGACGATAGCAATCCGAAGATCATTCGCGCTGCCATGAATCTCGCCGCTTTGCCTATGGCGTATGTCGATGCGAATTTGGAGCCGAACTACGCCAGCTTCGTGGAGAAAACATTCGGAGATCGCGCGCGCCATCTTGGTTGGCCGCCTAAGCCTGGTGATACCGAGGAAGAACAGCTTTTGCGTCCCCAACTTGTTGGGTTTGTCGCCCGCTGGGGAAAAGATCCCGAATTGCTCGCCGAAGCCAGACGCCTGGCAGAAGCATGGATGGCAAACCACAAGTCTGTGCCCGCGGACGTGGCGCGCAGCGTGCTCGCCAGCGCCGCGCGCTATGGCGACTCCGGGTTTTACGACAAAGTTCTGGCTGCGGCTAAGGCCGAGACCGATCCTTCCTTCAAAGGCATGCTTATAGGCGCACTGGGCGCGTTCATGGATCCTCAGCTTGTCAACCGCAGTCTCAATCTCGCCTTCGATGGGACCTTCGATATCCGACTGTCGCTACGCATTGTTTTTGCTACGTTGCGCCAACCAAGCACGGCCAACCTTTCGTACCAATACGTCAGGGAACACTACGATGCAATCAAAGCCAAGCTGCCTTCATCTGTAGATTCAGACTACGCGGCGTCCCTTCCCTTTTTGGCATCAGCATCTATGTGCAGCGATCGAGGCGAAGCTGAGGCCCGAGAATTCTTTGGACCGCGCATGGAGAACGTCGTCGGAGGACCCAGACAGCTTGCCAATGCCCTGGAGCAGATTCATCTCTGCGCAGCTGCAAAACCAAATGCAGGAAAGCAGATCGCAAGCTTCTTGTCGCAATACGCTGGGGCTCAGAGCGCCGGTGGAAGATAGGTGCGAGTTCTTAGTGAACTTCACCACGCTCGATTTATCTCAAGTGATCGAGGGACGAAGCGGTAGCAATGTTCTAGTGTTGACATTCGACACCAAGGAGCGCTACGTTATTGTTGTCGGTAATCGACAACAATGGCGCAGGACAAACCTAGACTCGATCTCCTGCAGGGCACGCTGGATCTCCTGATTCTGCGCTCGCTCAGAGCCGGAGCGATGCATGGATGGGCGATTTCCGAACGCATCCAGCAGATCTCACAGGATGTTCTACAGGTTAATCAGGGGTCGTTGTACCCAGCGCTGCACCGTCTTGAACATCGTGGCTGGATCAAAGCCGAGTGGGGCATCTCCGAACTTGGCCGGCGAGCGCGCTTCTATTCCCTCACCGCTTCGGGGCGCAAGCAGCTCGAGCTTGAAGCCGAGAACTGGGGCAGGCTGACCGAAGCCATTGCCAGGGTGCTAAGGATGGCTTGATATGCAGTGGCGTGACGCTCTTCTTCGTTTGCGTGCTCTGCTCCTCCGTCGCCAGATGGATGAGGAACTTCAGGACGAACTGCAGTTCCATCTGGAGATGCAGGCGAGAAAAAATCAGGACCGCGATCTTGATCCTGCCGAAGCCAGGCGCCGCGCCCGGTTGCAGTTCGGCAGCTTCGAGCGCGCAACCGAAGAGTGCCGCGACATGCGCGGCTTCCCAAGCATCGAAACCTTCTTTCAAGACTTGAGCTACGCATTACGGATCTTGAAGAAGAGCCCGATCTTCACGGCTGTTGCGGTGTTGACACTGGGTTTTGGCATTGGACTGAACACCACGTTATTCAGCGTGGTCGATGCCGTCGCACTGAAGCCGATACCGGTGCGCGACTCCGGGCGGATCGTGCGGCTGGAGCGCTGGTTCGCCAGCAATCTTCGGGGCGACCGCCAGTATGCGTTCTCCCACGCTGAGTTCCGCTACTTCTCCGCACACAACAAGGTCTTCACCAGTTTGATGGCAAGCAGTTTCCCGATTCCAGTGGCGGCGTCACTGCCGATCGATGCCGCCAGCGCGCGCGCAACCAAAGCTCTGATGGGACCTCCGGAGCAGGCAATCGCGCAGCTGGTCTCGGCAAATTACTTCTCCGAACTGGGCGCTGCGCCCGTTCTCGGGCGAGCGTTTCGTCAGGACGAGGGCAGCGTACCAGGCGCCGATCCGGTTCTGATTCTGAGCTATCCCTATTGGCAATCACGCTTCAGCGGCGATCCGCAGATTGTGGGAAAGGTCGTGAAGATCGATGACACGGCCTTCACCGTGATTGGCGTAGCCCCGCGTCAGTTCGCGGGCACGGGAAATCCGCCCGTGACTGTCGATTTCTGGATGCCGTTGTCGATGCAGCTCCAGGCGCTTCCGGATCAGGACTGGTTAAATCAGCCGCTTGACTATGAAATCCAGTTGCTCGGCTATCTGTCGCCGGGGACCTCCATGAAGCAGGCCCAGGCCGACGTTTCCCTTTTGGAACAGTGCTTCGCGCTCGACTATCCCAATCCCGACAACAAAACCGCAACCGTCACCGTGCAGACCGCCACCTTTTTCGGGAATACCGAAGATTTTCGCTTCAAGGCGATCGTTGTGCTGCTGATGAGTATCGTGGGGATGGTGCTGGTAATCGCCTGCGCCAATCTTGCCAACATGCTATTGGCCAAAGCCAGCGCACGCCACAGCGAAATCGCAGTCCGACTGGCGTTAGGCGCCGGTCGAGGGCGTCTGGTGCGGCAGCTACTAACTGAGAGTGTGCTACTCGCGGTGATCGGAGGAGCGGGCGCCGTTCTGTTTTCATTATGGGGCTCGCGAGTTCTGTGGTTGGCAGTGGAGCAATTCGCCGGAATGCACTCCGCTTTCGGGGCGCAAATACAACCGGATGTGCGAGTCTTCTCCTACACACTGTTGCTGTCGCTCTGCACCGGAGTCTTATTCGGATTGTCGCCGGCGCTGCGCAGCTCCCGCGCCGATCTGACGAACTCACTCAAAGACGCCGGCACGGCTTCCGGTCAGCGACTCGACCGTTCACGACTGCGCAGCGTCCTGGTCGGCGGGCAAATCGCAATCTCCACTTTGTTCCTGATCGTTGCCGGACTGCTGGCGCGCGGCATGGTGCGTTCCCAGACTGCCGATCCGGGATTTGAAGTGCGCACGGTGTATCCCGTGCCGCTGTCTTACAACAACGACCCCGCGAAGAGCAACGCTCTGCGCCAGCAGGAACTGGATCGACTTGGGCTTCTGCCCGAAATTGAGAACGTTACCCTAACGGATTACATTCCTCTCAGAAATACTTGGACGACATACGCGTTCCCGGATACTCAGTCAGCGCCCGCCAGCTCTCTGGTCGAGAGCACCCTGGCCAGGCATGTCTCCTCGACGTTTTTCGACACACTTGGGATTCCCATCCTTCGCGGGCGCAACTTCACTCGTGAAGAGTCGCAGTTGGGTACCGAAGTGGCAATCGTCAGCACGGCGATGGCACGCCAGGCGTGGCACGGCGACGATCCTTTGGGAAAGAAAATCAAGGTGCAAACCGGACGGCATGAGTGGGCTGTGTTCGAAGTCGTCGGCGTTGCTGCCGACGTGCGCAGCGCGAATATTTCTCGATTAGATTCTGCCTTCGTGTATCTGCCCACGAGTTCAGCGCATCTTCACGACTACACCGCGTTGGTTCGCACTTCGGGGGATACACGAAAGGCGATTGCTGCGATCGGCGCCAAACTGGAACAAAGCGATGGCCGCATTCGGCCAGGATTCTCGCTGCTCAACCTGGAGGACAGTGCGGTTCAGGCACAGATACTTATGGCGAAGACATTCACTCTGTCGGCCATGTTCCTCGCAGGAGTCGCTCTGTTGCTGGCATCGATCGGCGTGTACGGGGTGATGGCTTTCTTGGTCAGTCAGCGAGAGAAAGAAGTCGGGGTCCACATGGCGCTTGGGGCCACGCGTGGCGATATCTTGGCCCTGATGCTCCGTCAGGGAATGCGCCCGGTGGTTTTTGGCGTCGGGCTCGGACTGACGGGCGCACTGGGCGTCTCCGGCCTCTTGCGGGCGTTGCTGATTTTTCCCGGCAGCGTGGACATTCTCTACGGTGCGCGCTGGTTTGATCCTGACACATTCATCGGACTCGCGAGTCTGCTGACGGTGATCGCACTGCTCGCATGTTATCTGCCCGCACGACGGGCCACGTGCGTGGAACCCATGATCGCGCTGCGTCATGAATAGAGGTCGTTATGCGATGGACTGACATTCTTCTTCGCCTGCGCGCTCTGCTCTTCCGTCGCCGGCTGCTGCTCTCCGCACTGCTTGCCTGCTATATTCCCGGCAGACGCGCCACCCAGGTCGATCCCATGGTTGCTTTGCGCACCGAATGACGCAAATTTTCGCTTTGCGCAGAGTGCCCCTCACATAAGTTGCTGGCTGCTGAAGTCATTCCCATTTATGCTGGAGTGTTCCGCATTCGCGGAGTGATTTCCCCACATTTGTTAGTGAGCCAAAGGTCGTGGAGAAGCAGCAGACGTTACATCGCCGCCGCGCCTCGCTGGTCAAAATCTGGCGTTACCGCCTGCTCGCCTTCTTCGC
>Ga0307479_10004186_pt1 | contig 13192 bp, 13 predicted proteins | sample atmos_gasesECM4C_FD_203743 | JGI IMG/M metagenome (GOLD analysis project Ga0307479, IMG submission 203743) | Hardwood forest soil microbial communities from Morgan-Monroe State Forest, Indiana, United States - atmos_gasesECM4C_515 | ecosystem: Environmental > Terrestrial > Soil > Temperate...
TTTCACCGTACCTGAGCTCCGCGCACGTTCACGCACGCCGCGATCAAGGCACCAAGGAGAATGACGCGGGACAAAACCTTCGATTTCGCCCTGAGGTAAGGAAAGCCCGGACTTAACTGCGCTGGAGTAATTTTACCAGTCATGGGATAAACTTCTTCGCCTAACGAGACACAAGATCAGCGACCACGAGACCTGAGAAGCTCTCAATGCAGGCGGACGGTGGATGGCAAACACTCATGAAGTGGATCGTACGCTATTTCGCGGTTCGCTGCATCGCTTGGTTAGGCCGTTATTGTGTCACTTGGCTTTAAGTCCGTCACGAAAAGCGATGGATTCCAATTCGACCCGCACAGCATCCTCGATCCGAATCACCGGACGCGCCTCAAAAACAAACGCAGGCAGCATCGAGCAGAACTTATGGACCGCCGTCGGATCATCACAATCCAGCATCATATACCCTCCCCAGTCCCCCACTCGAATCACGAACAATTCGATCTTGAAATTGGCGGGGGCCTTCCATTGCGTGAAAACCTCCAGAATCCGCTTCTGGGCATTCTCGTATTCTATCGGTGAGCCTTGTGGACGTTCGGACCAGGTGAGCATGTATTTCATGGTTGGCGTATTTTGTTGAGTTGCTTTTTCAGAATTAAGAGTGCCGAGTCGGCCTAACGAGAACAAGCTCAGCTACGGCTACCGACACCGCGGCTGAACTGAAGTCAATGATAACTTAGTCGTCACAAAACGTAAACACGCGACGGATAGCCGTTAGCTGCATCGCTTGGTTAGATGTTGTCGACCGCCACCGTTTCAACCCACTGTGCGCGCCAAGCAGGGGCCTTAAATGGGTCGGCAAAGTATTGGGTTTCATGCGACACTTTTCCATCCCGAAACTCCATAATGCTCACGGTGTAGACGTGCTTGCCTTCGTAGATAATCACGTACTCAGTGACCCAGAGATTGCCCTTTCCCACGATCCGGCGGACCGAAAACCCCGATGGCCTGTCAGGATGGTGACTACGAAGCGCCTGCAGATTACTCCGACCGCGAATTACTTCGCCTGACTGTGGATACTCGCACACCATGTCATCGTGGTAGATTTGATGTTCGGCAACTTGATCACCTGCAGCAGACGCTGCCCAATGCCGATCAACAGCCATCCGAATGTTTTGCTCTTCCATTAGCGACCTCCTTTAGCGTTTACGTGTTCATCACACTGAGCTTCGTCGACATCTAACGAGAATTAGACGAACATTCGCAAGGCAAGGCGAACATTTTTTCGTCTAACATTATTTCAATTCGTAAGTTGTAATCTCGAGCTGGTGGCCGTCAGGATCGCGAAAGTAAATGGAATGTGAAATTTCGTGGTCTTGAAATTCGAACTTAATCCCGAGGCGTTTGAGGTCCTCCTGAGCGGCAATGAAATTCTTTCGCGACGCTCGCATCGCAAGATGAAGGATTCGAATATCGGAGGGCGTAGATGATGACCCGGATCGTTCGCGAACCGGAAAAAGTGCGAGCGCGGTTGTGCCTTTGCCGATAAAAACCGGCACGCCGTCCCACATTCCGTCAAACCGGCGTTCGAAACCAAGAACGTCGATGTACCATTGCGCCGCCCGCTCCACATCGCGCACTGACATCGCTACATGATCGATTCCTTCCAGCTCCATGAAGAAAGACAGAATGTACAGAATGTAGAAAATTAAAACCGGAAAGAAGCAACAGGGCGAAGCCCTGGGAATTTTGTGAATCCTGTTAATTCTGTCTGTCTTATTGGAAATGAATTGTCGCGAGGCACCGAGGTTGGTATCCCGATATGAGTGAGTTCCCCCACTCGCCGCTCATTTCTCAAGACCATCGGGCAAGCTGGTTTGTTTTGCGCCGCGCCGTCCATCGCGCATGCCGCGAGCGCGCTGAGCGAAGATACCGTTCGAATCTCACTTCTCCACACGACCGACCTGCACGGACATATCTTGCCAACGAGCGATTATGCGGGAAACGCCGATCTCGGCGGTTTTGCGCGTTGCGCCACGCAGATCCGCCGTTGGCGGCAACAGAACCGAAATTCGATCCTGATCGACGTCGGTGACGTCTACCAGGGCACGGACGTGAGCTTGCGCACGAACGGCGCGCTCATGGTCGATCTCTTCAATCATTTGAAATACGACGCGTGGATTGTCGGTAATCACGAATTCGACTGGGGCGTTGAAACGTTCGCGAGCGCGCTGACGAGATCGGCGATGCCTGTTCTGGCGGCAAACATGTCGATCGAAGGCAGACGGAGTGGCGAGGTTGTCGATTCGAAAACGCCATTCGCGAAACTGCGGCCGTACATTTTGAAAGAACTCGCCGGAATCAAGATCGCAATCATCGGAGTTACGACACCGGGAATGCCGTTTTGGTTTCGGCCGGAATTCATCCGGGGTTCCGAATTCGAACATGCGGTCGAACCAGTTCGTCGCGCAATCGCCAATGCAAAGAGCGACGGCGCGGACGCGATTGTTCTCGCCGGGCACATGGGCCTGAAACCACGCAGCGGCGACGATTTCGCCAACAACGTCGTCGCGCTGACTTCGGAATTTCCCGAAATCGCGGCGTTCATCGCAGGACACACGCATCAAGTAATCCCAAGTCGCGCAATCAACGGCGTTCTTCTCACCCAGGCTAATTATTTTGGAATTCACGTGGGCCGAGTCGATCTCGTCTTTGACCGCAACTCGAAGAAACTGCTGCATCGCGAAGCCCGCTGCGAGTTGATGAGCAATCGAATCCCGCTCGATCATATCGTCGTTTCGCGCGCCAAACGGCAGCTCGATGAATCGGCAATGGCGCTGGCACAATCGATCGGAACGCTGACGGAGACGTTGCGCGTCCGCGGTCGCCCAGGTGAGCCCAGCGAAGTCGAAGAACTGATCGGCGCAGCGATACTGGAAGAGTTACGAGAGCGCGACGTCGCAGCGGACGGCGCGATGCACGGCGTGTTCGACGAACGAAATAATTTCGAAGCCGGTCCCAAGACGGTGAACGACATCTGGGGCCTGATTCCATTCGAAAATTATCTGGTAACGGCCGACCTCACGCCGGAAGAGATCAAGGCGGTGATGGAAGAAGTTTACACCAGTCGCGAGCCGCGAAACTTAATTCCATTCGAAATTCGAACTGACGGAGTCGGTTACGAGCGACGAATCACCGCGATGCGATTGGCCGATGGCCGTTTGCTCGAAGAGGACAAGCGTTACTCCATCGCTTTCAACAGCTTCGATTCCCGCAGTGGCGGCCATCGTTTCATGACACTGCGGGCGGTTCTCGAGAGGCCGGCGACAAATTGCACGTTTCATCCGGTGCTAACCCGCGACGCGATGATCGATTATTTCCGTCGGCACGGCGTCGTCGGCAAAATCACCACCGCGAGACGACCGGATGCCGCCTGATTTCTCCCACATTTGCGGTTGAAAATCTTCTCGGTTTCGATTGCGTATCTGTCCCATGCGCGCTTTTGCAGCTTTCGCGGTCATTTTGTTGTCGACTGTCGACCTTGGATGGTCGCAGGTCGACGTTGGATCATCGCAAACGGCGAAGTTGCCGATGTATCGGCCAATCGTTCTTGGCACCGGGCCGGATTCGCTGATTAATCGCATCGACACCGCGGACCTGGTGAGAAAAGGGCAAAAAGATGCCGCGATCATGTTTTCCTGCCCAGTGAAAAAAGACGGGTCTATACTTGCGGTTTCCACGTATCGCGGCACGGCGGATTCAAAACTGCTGGAGCAGGAGGTGCTGAAAAAAATGTCGGCTGCGGCGAACCCTAAATTTATTCCCGCAGTGTACAATCACATCCCGGTTGACGCGATTTATTACGGCACCGTCACGTTCGTGGTCGTTAACGACAAACCGCGATTGCGAATCTTCTCCAATCAGGAACGCGATGAACTCAAAAAAGAAAGCGATTTCATCGGGCCTCAGCCGTTTTGGGGAGGAGACTCGAAATTCACGGGCTTCCATTATCCGAGCCCTCAAACCGCGCCGGTAATGGTCAATGGCTCGGCTGAGCTTGAAGCAAGAATCGACGCAGTTGGAAACCTACGAGAGCTCACCTTGCTCAGCGAAGAGCCGCCCTTTCTTGGATTCGGCGACGCCGCTTTCGACGGCTTAAGCAAGGCGAAATTCATTCCGGCGTTTCGAGATGGAAAACCGGTGGCGTGTACAGTGAAGCTCCCGGTTTATTTCAACGGCAGCCTCTAATCGTCTTCTCGTTCATCCTGCATCCGTGAAAGGCCGAATCATTCGGACCGCTTTTTTTCGGCGCGATCCGATCGTCTGTGCGCGCGAGTTGATCGGCACCGAACTTGTGTGGAGCACGTGCGCCGGAAAAATCGTCGAGACCGAGGCTTACTTGGCCGAGAACGATGAAGCCTGTCACACATTTTCCCGTCCAAGCGCGCGATCATTCGTGGAACGGAACAAGCCGGGCGCGGCCTACATTTATTTCAGTTACGGCGCGCATTGGATGTTGAACGTGCTGGTGAGAGGCGCGGCGAACGGATTTGTATTGATCCGCGCCGCCGAGCCGATTGGCGGCATCGCGCTGATGAAAAGACGTCGAGCCCTTAATGACGAACACCAGCTTTGTTCAGGCCCGGGAAAGTTGACGCAAGCGTTTGCGATTACGAATCAGCATCACGAGATGGATCTGTGTTGCGACCCGCGGCACTGTTTCGCGCGAGCCCGCAATGCGGATGTCGATGTTGTTGCTGACGCCAGAATCGGCATTACGCGTTCGGCGGATCACCCGTGGCGGTTTACGTTACGCGGCAGCAAATTCATTAGCCGCCGCGTGAAATTATAAAGGAAGCTGCTAGTTTGCGGGCTTGAACATGAAGGCGAAGAGATCACGCGTGTTGCTCGGCATGAGTGGTGGAGTCGACTCCTCTGTCGCCGGTCATTTACTGCGCGAGCAGGGCTACGACGTGATCGGCGTGACCATGAAAGTCTGGCCGCAAGACTGCGTTTCGCGCGCGGAGGACAAATGCTGCGGACCGCAGGCGGTAGCGGATGCGCGCGCCGTCGCCCATTCGTTAGGTATTCCGCACTATGTGGTCGATGAGGCGGACTTGTTCGAGCAAACGGTGATCGACTATTTTACGACCGAGTATCAGGCGGGACGAACGCCGAACCCGTGCGTGATGTGCAACGAGAAGCTGAAATTCGGCAATTTGTGGGGCAAAGCCGAGGCGCTGGGCTGCGATTACATCGCCACTGGTCATTACGCGATCATTGAGCATCACGCCGATCGCGCGGTGTTGCGCAAAGGCATCGATCCGCGAAAGGACCAATCATATTTTCTGTTCAGCCTGCGGCAACCGCAATTGCGACGCGCACTCACGCCGTTGGGGTCGATGGAAAAGCACGAGATCCGCAAGATCGCGCGCTCGTTAGGTTTGAAAACGGCGGACAAAGTCGACAGCCAAGAAATTTGTTTTGTGCCTGGAAATGATTACAAAGCTTTTCTCCGCTCGCACCTTGGCAAAAAAGAATTTCATCGCGGCGAGATTTACGATGTCGATGGAAATTTCGTCGGCGAGCACGAGGGCATCGAGCTTTTCACGATCGGACAAAGGAAGGGACTTCCCGGCGGATCAGCGCGGCCACGCTACGTCGTCGACCTCGACGCGGAGAACAATCGCGTGATCGTGGGCGATACCGATGATCTCCTCTGCGACGAATTTGAGATTGATCGGACAAATTGGATCGCGCGCGACCTGCCCGAAGATGCCGATGTCACGGTAAAGATCCGCTTCAGTCATCCCGGGACGCGCGCGACAATCACGTCGGTGGAAGACAATCGCGCGCGAATTCGGTTGCTCCAACCGCAGCGCGCGGTCACGCCCGGGCAGGCGGCGGTAATTTATAGCGGCGACGTCGTGATTGGCGGCGGCTGGATTTGCCGGGGCGAGCCGCCCAGGCACTTCGAGCCGGCGAGGCAATTAAAATCGCTCGTTCCGGCCTGACCAATGGCGGACACGAAAATCGTTCTCGCCCTCAGCACGTTTCCGGATCGCGAGACCGCTCAGCGCATTTCAAATCAGCTTGTCGCCGACAAATTCGCCGCCTGTGCAAACATTTTGCCGGCTGTCGAATCGGTTTATCGCTGGAAGGATAAGGTCGAGACCGGGAACGAGACGCTCGTCTTTTTTAAGGTAAGCGAAGATCGACAATCGGCGTTTCAGGAAAAACTGCGCGCGCTGCATCCCTACGAAGTTCCCGAGATCATTTTCGTTCCGGTGTCGAGCGGTCTGCCGGAATATCTGCGCTGGGTCGCGGAGAGCTGCGGCTAGACATCAACTCTTGATATGCTCCGCTTATTTCTGTTCACCGTTCCTGGTTGTTCTATCTTTGGCGCCGTTATTGGCTTTGTTTGTCGCGGCCGAATTTACCTCCAAGCGCTCTTGGCATTGGTGACGAGCGCAGTCTATTCGCATTCCTCGCTTGGAAGCTCGCCGACTCCACTGAATGATCGTGGACTCAGCCGGTTGTCAGCGCACTGTACCAGCTAGGTCCATTTGTATTACTATTCTTCGAGCCCGCATTTCTTATCTCAATCGCAGTCGGGATTTCGTGAACGGGAGCGAGCGGGCCGCGCTCAAGCCCTCGGCATTTGCAGTTGAGGACACCTGCACTCGTTAGACTTGAATGCTTATAGCATTCAAGTGTCGACGGAGCGCCGTCTGGTTCCAACCAGATAAATCGCGACGCCGATTGCGTTCGCGATAATCGTCACGGCGGCGATCTTCGCCCCGAAAACCAGTGGACTCGGCACGTCAATAATCGGATAAACGGTAAAGAAAATGGCCGAGAGCGAGACGAGCGCACCACAGATCGCCGCAATGCGCAGCCAAATCGATCTGGTGCGGACTCCAATTACACCGACGAGCGGAATCGCGAACATCATGAGGTAAACGATTCCGTAGAATACATTGGCGGCGTTATCGACCAGTTGAAACGCTTCCTGAATTCCAGCGCCGATCTGGCTCGCGATCGCGATTACTACGGTGAGGGTCCCGACGAAAATGATGGAGTTGACCGGGGTCTTGTATCGCGGATGCAAACGCGAAAACCAGGCGGGCAACAAGTGGTCCCAGCCTGCGACCATCGGTAACCGCGAGCTGCCGGTCACGTGAACGCTGGTCGAGGAAATCGATCGAATCGTCATCAAAATAATTCCGATGGACGCGATCGCGCCGGCAATCGGAAACGATCGCAACCCAAGTCGCAACGTTTGTGGAACCGGACCGATCAGATCGATCGGATTGTTGCCGATGAACGCGACAACCGAGCTCGTTCCAAGAATAAACATTAACGCGATGACAGGCGACGCGATCAGGACCGAACGGCCAATATTGCGCGCGGGCGAGCGCGTTTCGCCAGCGAGAATGGCCACGTACTCGAATCCGCTTAGCGCGCCGACCGCGAGCTTCGAAAAAATATTGAAACAGTAGAAGATCGACATCGTGGGCAGTGCGAGCTTGAGAGGTTGATAACTGTTCGACTCGCCGCGGGCGAGAGCGAGCAATGGCAAAAAAATCAGCGCGCCATAAACCGCCAGCATGGCGAACGCGCCGATGTTGTGGACCCATTTGCCTAATGGCAAACCGCGGACGCCAGTCCAGCCGAGTCCCGAAACCAGCGCGAGACTGACCAGCGACACACACCATTTGCTGTTGGGCATCCAGGCCGCGCTGGGACCGATCGCGTAGGAAATGTTCGTGGTGGTAAACATTCCACCGAGTGTGATGACGGTGATGGAAAGCAGCCAGAGATTCCACGCGACGATGAAACCGGCGAACTCGTTGAAGCCGAGTTTGGCCCATTGATAAATACCGCCCTCAAGCGGCATCCGGCGATTGAGATAGATCACGACGGCGGCCTGCGGAATGTAGAAGAGCAAGATCGCGAGCAACCAAAAGAACAGATGCGCTTGCCCGAGTTTTGCCGCTGCGCCGACCCAGGTTGAGCCGACAACAAAGAGAATTTGGGTGAGGACAAGATCGCCGAGGCCGAGCGGCTTTTTTAGCGAAGCGCTTTGCGTTTCGACCTTTTGCTCGGCGCGTTCGAGATCGGTGTTCACGCAGCCCGACTGAATTTTCGGCGTCGAATGATTGTGGACCTAATCATCATCTACTTTTCGTGGCGGCGGAGGAACGTTGCGAAATTCGCGATGGCGAATTTTCCCGCCGGCGTAGGCGATGTAACCGCCGGCGCCCAAAGTTGCGATGGTGAGAAGAATTACCGCCAGCACAAGCGAAGTGGACGAGCGCGGCCATATTCTTGGCGCGAAGAGCGCAACGGCGCTGAGAACTGCCAGCCCGTAAAAAAGCCAAATCAGATCCTCTGCGCGCTCTTCGTGTTCCTCAAGCCAAGCCCCTCCAACTTCATTCTCCATCGAAAGGACACGATCCTTCGCCTGCTCGCCGAATTCATAAACCGGCCAGGCCGAGGCCGAGCAGATCAAAACAAGAATGAGCGTCGCAATCTGCGCGCGGCGACTCCGCAAAAAAAATGCCACGATTAATCCAACGAGTCCGATGGCGAGACCGTAGACCGGCAGCGGATTGATCAAGACGTGGATGTATTCCGGTTGACGCAAATCCCATAGAATGGCGTCGATCATTTAATTCGCGAGGTCGACGTCAGCTCTTCGGCGCGGCCGGCTTGCCTGCTTGCGACATCGTTGGGTCTTCCCAATACGGCACGTATTTTTTCCAATCGGCGGTGGTGAAATGCCACCACTCCACGCGCAGCCCATAGAAATTGTTGTGGGACATCGCCAGCTGCAAAAGCGTCAAATGCTGTTTCACGACGGGATCGCGGCCGATGTAACCCATCATTGCCTGCGGCGTGAACTCATCGAATTTCGTCGGCATGCTCGCGTCCTGACTCCAATCGTCCACCAAGGTGGCGTCGACCGAAACACCATAGGAGTGCATCGAGCCAAAACCTTTTTCCGGATTGGCGACGTATTGGTCTTTCGCAGCGTATTTCCAGAGCAACTCCTGGGCTTTCCTCGGCCGGTAAGCGTCCCAGATTTTTAACCGATAATTGAATTGCTTGAGATAACGTTGCGCGCCCGCGAGCTGTTGCGCGACGTTCGGCAAAACCAGCGCGCGCGTTCCGCGCGGATACAACGCGTGTCCAGTCACGTTGTGTTCGGTGGCGTAACGCAAATCGATCACAATCGTTGGATCGACCTTGGCAATGTCGACCAGCTCGGGATTCGCGGCGAAGCCTGCTGGCAGAATCAACGTCGTTCCGGTGAATGCGAATAGAAAAAGCGCGCGTCGAAACATTTGGGCCGAGATTATAAACGCAAACGGCGCGAACAATCAATCGCCGGCCACCACTGTGCCTGCGGCATCGGTTTTCGCGATTCGTTGCAAGAGAAGACGCGTAGTTTCGTCAGGGACGTTGAAATGCACTTCCAGGTTGGCGGCTTGTCGCGAGATGTCGGGCGGCTGCGCGTAGAGCATTAAATTCGAATCCGGCAGCCGCAACCATTTCTGCGGTTCGTTATGTAAATTGCGCGCGAACTCCGACGCATTCTCCGGCGACTTCATTTTCATGAGCAATCGGGCTTTGACCGGGTTTTGCAGGGTGAGGGCAAGTCCGAGCAATTGCGTGCTATCGAGAAGCTCCGGAGCGAAAACAGAATGAAACATTTTCGGTAGATCGAGCGGGTTCCGCGAGATCAACCGCAGCGCGCTGTCGCGATTCAATGCTTCAAATCGGTCGAACAGTTGGCCGGTGATTTTCAGATCGAGATCGATTCCGAGGCGAACACGAACCAGCTCGTCGACTTCGTTGGAAGTTCCGATGGCAATCGTCTCCGGACCAATCCGCGCCAGCGCCAAGTCAGGTTTCTCCCAGACCGGTAGCCCACTGATTGTTCGTTTTCGGATTTCTTTGTCAGCTTGAACCGCCCGAACCACGTTGGAAACGTCGCTGCGCGCTTCGATTAAAATAAATTCGCGAACAGTCGCCGCGTCGGAGATCGTGGTTGCCCGAGTTATTTGTACTACATCTCGAGTGAGGTTCAGAACGGGGGTGCGAGCAGCCGGACCGACCAATCCGTTCCAGACGGCCGCGTAAGCCTCGGGTTGTTCTTTTTGCCAGCGCTTAACGAAATCGGCCCGATCGAACTGATCGGTATTGAGCGATAAAATCGCTTCGGTTTGCTGCGGCAACCATTCGCGTTTGCGCGGAGATTTCGCGATGAGCGGCAAAATGATCGCCAGCAATGCGACCACTGAAACGACGCTGAAATAAAATTGCCGCAGTTCCTGTTTGTCGATCTTGCTCGAAACAAGAGCTAGCTCGGCCCTGTGTTTCTGATATTGATCGACAGCGCCGCGATGTTTTCGAACCTGCTCGAGCAAATGCGGCGCATTCGGCGGCGCGATACCTTGGGACGCGAGATGGCGTCCGATGTTCAAATACGCCGGATTTTTTCGCTCCTCGACGACCTGATGATGTTGTTTCGCCTCCCGAACCGCTTCCTGTTGGGTCTTGATGTTGTCGGCAAATCCTTTATCGCGCGCTTCATATTCGCCGCGGATTTTCACGATATTTTTCTCGATTGCCGCCAGTTCTTCCTCGGCCGCGGCGAGTTTTTCCCGGGCCAGCCGCGAAGCGTCCGCGCTACCGAGCCGTGCTCTGACCAATTCGGCGCGTTCCTCCGGCAAACGCGCCCGCCGCCCGCCGATGCTCGCCACCTGCGCTTCCAAATCCGCGGGCGCCGGGTCGACCGCTTGCAGATCGGATAGCTTTTTCAACAACTCCTGGTCAACGGCCTCGTTGTCCTGAATTCGTCGTTCGACTGCGTTCATTTCGCGCTGGCAAAGTTCCGCCGCGTTCTTCGCGTCATTGCGGCGTTGGAGAATTGGCTTTTTCTCTGCTTCCAACTTTGCCATTGCTTCGGTTTGTTCTTTCGCGTTTGCCTCGCGTTGCTCTTCGATCTTTTTGATCCCCTCCTCGATCTGAGCGATCCGGACAGCGACTTCCTTTTGTTCCTGTTCGAGTTTTTTGAGCGCGACGATCTCATTGCGCAGCTCCGGGAAATTCGCAGCCTGAGATGTGCCTTCGCGCCCGAGCGCGATTTCGCTTTTCTGGAGCAGGCGTTTTTCGTGCCGCAACACCATCCGCGTTCGTTGTCGCCGGATTTTCAGACTGATTTCGCGCAGACCTGTGCGGATGAAGCTCAAGATTATTCCTCGGACTCGGCCAATTTCGCCAAAACGCTAAAATCTTCTAGGGTGGTCGTGTCTCCGCTCACCTTCGCACCGCTCGCGATTTCCTTCAGGAGTCGTCTCATGATTTTTCCACTCCGGGTTTTCGGCAACGCTTCGGCAAAACGGACTTCGTCGGGCTTCGCGATTGCGCCGATGTGAATTCCGACGTGATTTCGCAGCTCCTTCTTCAACTCGCGCGATGCTTCGATTCCCGATTTTAACGTCACGAAGGCAACCACGCCCTGGCCTTTCAATTCGTCAGGCCGCCCGACCACTGCTGCTTCCGCAACCCGCGCGTGACTTACGAGCGCGCTCTCGATTTCGGACGTGCCGAGCCGATGTCCCGCGACGTTGAGCACATCGTCAATACGGCCCACGATCCAAAAATAATCGTCCGCGTCGCGACGCGCGCCGTCGCCAGTCAGATAATTGCCCGGGTATTCGCTCCAATATTGTTTCTTGTAGCGCTTCTTATCGCCGTAAATCGTGCGCAACATCGACGGCCACGGCCGCCGGATAATTAATTTGCCGCCAACGTTCGGGCCGACTTCTTTGCCGTTTGGATCGACAACCGCCGAATCAACCCCAAAGAATGGAAGCGTCGCGCTTCCCGGCTTCGTTGGAATCGCGCCCGGTAACGGCGTGATCATGATCGCTCCGGTTTCGGTTTGCCACCACGTATCGACGACCGGACAACGTCCGCCTCCGACTGTCTTGTGATACCACATCCACGCTTCGGGATTAATCGGTTCGCCGACGGTGCCGAGCAGACGCAGCGACGAGAGATCGTGCTTTTTTACCCATTGATCGCCCCAGCGAATGAACGCGCGGATCGCGGTCGGTGCGGTATATAGAATGTTGACGCGGTTTTGTTCGATGATTCGCCAGAATCGATCGGGCTCTGGCCAATTCGGCGCGCCTTCGTACATCAATGTGGTCGCGCCGTTCGCAAGCGGGCCGTAAACGACGTAGCTGTGTCCGGTGACCCAGCCGACGTCCGCCGTGCACCAATAAATATCTTCGTCGCGGATATCGAAAACGTATTTGGTGGTCGAATAAATCCCGACCAAATAACCGCCCGTCGTGTGCAAAATTCCCTTCGGCTTTCCGGTCGATCCGCTCGTGTATAGAATGTAAAGCGGATGCTCGCTGTCTACCGCGGTCGGCGGACAATCGTCATCCACGTATTCCAATTCCCGGTGCCACCAGACGTCGCGCCCTTCTTCCATGTGGATCTCGTTGTGCGCTCGTTGAAAAACAATCACACGCTTGACTGAGGTTCCGCCACGCAGCGCGTCGTCCACATTCTTCTTCAATGGAACGATTCCGCCGCGGCGATAACTTCCGTCCGCAGTGATCAACGCGATGGCGCCGCTGTCATGGATCCGATCACGAATGCTGTCCGCGCTGAATCCGCCGAAGACGACCGAGTGCACCGCACCGGTACGCGCGCACGCCAGCATCGCAACGGCGACCTCGGGAATTGTCGGCATATAAATGATGACACGATCGCCCTTGCCGATTTTGTTTCGTTTCAGCACGTTGGCGAATCGACAGACTTCGCGATGCAACTGCTGATAGGTCAGCGTGCGTCTTTCACCAGGCTCGCCCTCCCACAAAATGGCGGCCTTGTTTCGACGATAGGTCGTGAGATGTCGATCCAGACAATTCTCGGAAAGATTCAGTTTTCCACCGATGAACCATTTCGCGAAGGGTGGTTTCCATTCCAAGATTTTTCGCCATCGCTTCTGCCAGACGAGTTCGTTCGCCTCGCGTGTCCAGAATTTGTCGGGATGGTTGAGCGATTCCCGATACATGCGCTGATACTGCGCGAAATTTTTGACCCGCGCCTTCCGCGAAAATTCTTTGGACGGCTTGAAGACACGGTTCTCCTTGAGGTGCGATTCAATGTT
>Ga0307479_10004187_pt1 | contig 13190 bp, 9 predicted proteins | sample atmos_gasesECM4C_FD_203743 | JGI IMG/M metagenome (GOLD analysis project Ga0307479, IMG submission 203743) | Hardwood forest soil microbial communities from Morgan-Monroe State Forest, Indiana, United States - atmos_gasesECM4C_515 | ecosystem: Environmental > Terrestrial > Soil > Temperate...
GACCCTCTCCCCGCACGCGGGGCGAGGGGGCGGCAGTCGATTTTCCTCGCCCCGCGCGAGCGGGGAGAGGGGGGACCCGGCCCGCAGGGCTGGGTGGGTGAGGGGCAACTTAGGCCGCTTCGGCCGTCACGATCTCGCCGATCACCAGGCCTTTGTCGCCGGCACTGACATGGACCCGAGACCCGTCCGGGATATGGCCTTCAAGGATCTGCTGGGCTAACGGGTTCTGCAGCTCGCGCTGGATGACCCGCTTCAGCGGCCGGGCGCCATAGACCGGATCGTAGCCGGCATTGGCGAGCCAGGCGCTCGCCGCAGCGTCGACCTCCAGGGTGATCTTGCGGTCGGCCAGCAGCTTCCGGAGCCGCTCGAGCTGGATCGCGACAATCCCCTTCATGTCGTCGCGCGACAGCCGCCGGAACAGCAGGATCTCGTCGAGCCGGTTCAAGAACTCCGGCCGGAACGCGTCGCGCACCGCGGCCATCACCGCGCTGCGTGCCACAGACACGTCGGCGGCTTCTGGGAGGCTCGCCAATATCTCGCTGCCGAGGTTCGAGGTCAGGACGATCAGTGTGTTGCGGAAATCGACCGTCCGGCCCTGGCCGTCGGTCAGCCTGCCGTCGTCGAGCACCTGCAGCAGCACGTTGAACACGTCGGGATGGGCTTTTTCGACCTCGTCGAACAGGATCACCTGGTACGGACGGCGTCGCACCGCTTCGGTCAACGAGCCACCCTCGTCGTAACCGACATAGCCCGGCGGCGCACCGATCAAGCGGGCGACCGAGTGCTTCTCCATGTGTTCCGACATGTCGATGCGCACCATGGCGCTCTCGTCGTCGAACAGGAACTCGGCCAAGGCCCGTGTCAGCTCGGTTTTGCCCACTCCGGTCGGACCGAGGAACAGGAACGAGCCCAGCGGCCGGTTGGGATCCTGCAGCCCGGCCCGGGCGCGGCGGATCGCGTTCGACACGGCGACGATCGCCTCGTCTTGACCGACCACCCGACGGCGCAAATTCTGCTCCATGTTGAGGAGCTTCTCGCGCTCGCCGGACAGCATCTTGTCGACCGGTATCCCGGTCCAGCGCGACACGACGGCGGCGATGTGCTCCTCGGTGACCGCTTCCTCGAGCATGCGCCCGGCTTCGGCGCTCTCGACCTCCTTGAGCTTGCGCTCGAGCTCGGGGATCACCCCGTAAGTCAGCTCACCGGCGCGGCTCCAATCGCCGCGGCGCTGCACGATCTCGAGCTCGGCGCGCGCCTGGTCGAGCTGCTCCTTCAATTTTTGCGCGCCGGCGAGCTTGTCCTTCTCGGCGCGCCATTGCGCGGTCAGCTCGGCCGAGCGCTGCTCGAGCTCTTCGAGCTCCTTGACCAGCCTGTCGAGCCGGTCGCGCGAGGCCGGGTCGCTTTCCTTTTTCAGCGCTTCGCGCTCGATTTTGAGCTGGACGATGCGGCGATCGAGTTCGTCGATCGCTTCGGGCTTCGAATCGACCTCCATGCGTAGCCGCGAGGCGGCCTCGTCCATCAGGTCGATCGCCTTGTCGGGCAGAAAGCGATCGGTGATGTAGCGGTTCGACAAAGTGGCGGCAGCGACGATCGCCGAGTCGGTGATGCGCACCCCGTGGTGCAGCTCGTACTTCTCTTTGATGCCGCGCAGGATCGAGATCGTGTCCTCGACCGACGGCTCGTCGACAAAGACCGGCTGAAACCGCCGTGCCAATGCCGCGTCCTTCTCGATGTTCTTGCGGTATTCGTCGAGTGTCGTGGCGCCGATGCAATGCAATTCGCCGCGGGCCAAAGCCGGCTTCAGCATGTTCGAGGCGTCCATCGCCCCTTCGGCCTTGCCGGCGCCGACCAGCGTGTGCAGCTCGTCGATGAACAGGATGATTTCGCCGGCCGCGGCGGTGATCTCGGACAAAACCGCCTTCAGCCGCTCTTCGAACTCGCCGCGATATTTCGAGCCGGCGACCATGGCGCCGAGATCGAGAGCCAGGAGACGCTTGTCCTTCAGCCCTTCGGGCACGTCGCCATTGACGATGCGCAATGCCAGGCCTTCGACGATCGCGGTCTTGCCGACCCCGGGCTCGCCGATCAGCACCGGGTTGTTCTTGGTCCGCCGCGACAGCACTTGCATGGTGCGGCGGATCTCCTCGTCCCGGCCGATCACCGGGTCGAGTTTGCCCTCGCGCGCTACGGCGGTCAGATCGCGGGCATAGCGCTTCAGCGCGTCATAGCCTTCCTCGGCCGAGGCGCTGTCGGCCTTGCGGCCCTTGCGCAGATCCTCGATCGCCGCGTTGAGCTTCTGCGGCGTCACCCCGCCGGCGGCGAGCGCCTTACCGGCAGGGGTTTCCTTGGCCAGAGACAGTGCCAGCAGCAGCCGCTCGACGGTGACAAAGCTGTCGCCGGCCTTCTCCGCGATCTGCTCGGCCTGCTCGAAGATCCGGGCAATCTCGGGCGAGAGATAGACCTGGCCGGCGCCGCTACCCTCGACCCGCGGCTGCTTGCCGAGTTCGGTTTCGACGGCACTCAGAACGACCTGCGGATCGCCGCCCGCCGCGCGGATCAGATTGGCGCAGAGACCCTCCTTATCGTCGAGAAGGATCTTGAGGAGATGCTCGGGCGTCAGCCGCTGATGGCCGCTGCGCAACGCCAAGCCCTGGGCCGATTGGATGAACCCCTTCGACCGCTCGGTATATTTCTCGAATTCCATGATTTGCTCGCTCTGCCGAACCGGCTGCGGCGCCCCTGTTCAGGCGGTCCCGCAACCCTTCGGCACGCAATATGGTGCGGCCGGGTTGGCGCTCAACCCTGGTCAGCACGGCCCCTCGGACGCCGTTCGCTCAGATCGCAAATGCTAGCGGAACGGGGTCGGATCGCTCGGATAGGGCGGCTCGGCGGGGAGCGGCTGCTCGTCGCTCGCCGGCGGCGGCGATGGTTGGCCAAAGGCGTCGTTCGTCTCGCGGCCTTCGGTCTCTGACCCACCCGTCTCCAGATCAGCCGGCGTCATCGGGCGTGGCGCCCCGTGCGGGTTGCCTTCACCATTCGCGTTCATGACCCGGAAATAGTGCTCGGCGTGCTGATAGAGGTTTTCGGCGGCAATCCGATCACCGCTCGAAGCTGCTTCGCGCGCCAGCGCTACATAGCGTTCAAAGACCTGATACGCGTTGCCGCGAATCTTTACGTTTGGACCATTGCTGTCGAAAGTCTGAATTCGGTGAGGCATCCGCGGGCGGTTGTGGTGCGGGCTGCCTCCGTTGCCGCGACCGCGCGATCGCTTGTTTGGTCCTGGTCTCATGACACCTGTCTAATCGTGGCGAACACTGTCGGACCGATGTCCGGCGGGAGGGTACTATAGCCCCTCTCGGGCGGTTGCGGGCTGGTTTGCGCCGCTTTCCCAGACGATAGTGAGCCCCCGAGCACCGCCACCCTAAACGGGAAGGCGGCGCATTCCAACAACTTTCTGCGCCGTCCGCGCAGGCGCGCAGGCCACGACGCAACGCGCGACGCCGGCGAGATCGCGCTCACATCCCTCGATCGCCAGTCCGCTTGCCTGCACCATCGCCGCGACCGCCGGTGCCTGACCCAACCCGACCTCGCACGCAATGACGGCCCCCGGTCCCAACAACCAGGGAAGGTCGATGAGGAGGGACCGATAAGCGGAGAGACCGTCGGCGCCGCCGTCGAGGGCCAAACAGGGATCGTAGAGAGCGACCTCGCGGGGCAGATCGGTGAGTGCCGCGCCGGCGATATAAGGCGGGTTCGAAACGATTACATCGAACTTGGCCGACGCTGCCGTCGCCCAATCGCCGACAAGGAAATGGGCTCGCTCCGCAAGGCCGAGCGCCGCGGCATTGCGCCGCGCGGTCGCCGCTGCACCCGCGGAGATGTCGACACCAAACCCGATTGCGGCCGGGAATTCCGTGAGGAGCGCCAACAGGATGCAGCCGGTGCCGGTGCCGAGATCGAGGAAGCGAAGCGGCAACCCGCGATCGGGGACCTGCCGCAACACGGCCTCCACGACGGTTTCAGTCTCCGGCCGCGGATCGAACGTGTCGGCCGACAGAGCGAATTCCAGGCCCCAAAATTCGCGTCGTCCGAGGATACGGCTCAACGGCTCGCCCGCAGCCATCCGGCCCAGCTTCAGCCGAACGCCGCTGACCCGGTGCTCGTCGAGCCCGCGCGCCGGATAGCCCAGAAGCTCGGCAGGAGTGAGATCAAGCGCCGAGGCAACAAGCCGGCGAGCCGCACGGCGGGGTTCCGCGAACCCGGCCCGCGACAGCGTGGCAGCGACCTCGGCGAGCAACGACCCGACGGTCTCTGTCACCCGCGCTCACCCCTCGATCGTTGCAAATCGCACCGCCCGGTCCTGGGCGAGGATCGCATCGATGATCTCGTCGAGGGCTTCGCCGCTCATCACCTTGTCGATCTTGTAAAGAGTAAGGTTGATGCGGTGGTCGGTGACCCGGCCCTGCGGGAAATTGTAGGTGCGGATCCGTTCCGACCGGTCGCCGCTGCCGACCTGGCTCTTGCGCTCGGCGGCACGCGCGCTGTCGCGCGCTTGCCGCTCCATCTCATAGAGACGCGAGCGCAGCACTTTGAGCGCCCTCGCCTTGTTCTTATGTTGCGATTTTTCGTCCTGCTGAATGACGACGAGCCCGGTCGGCAAATGGGTGATCCGCACTGCGCTGTCGGTCGTATTGACCGATTGGCCACCGGGTCCGCTCGCTCGGAAAACGTCGATGCGCAGCTCCTTCTCGTCGATCCGTACGTCGACCTCCTCCGCCTCGGGCAACACCGCGACAGTGGCCGCGGAGGTGTGGATGCGCCCACTTGCCTCGGTCTCGGGCACACGCTGGACGCGATGGACGCCGGACTCGAATTTGAGTCGGGCAAACACGTCCCGTCCGCTGATCAGTGCTGTCGCCTCTTTGAAGCCACCGAGGCCGGTCTCGGAGAGGTCGAGGATCTCGAACCGCCAGCCGCGCACAGCCGCATATCGTTGATACATGCGGAAGAGCGCGGCGGCAAATAGCGCCGCCTCCTCCCCCCCGGTGCCGGCGCGGGCCTCGAGGATGGCGTTGCGCTCGTCGTCGGCATCCTTCGGCAACAGAGCCAGCCTGACCTGCTGCTCGAGCGCCGGAAGGCGTTCACGCAATGTCTGCAGCTCGTCTTCGGCGAGCGCTTTCAGTTCCGCATCTTCGCTCGACCGGGCCATTTCGAGAAGCGAGGCAAGCTCGTCGCGGGCGCGGCGCAACACCGCGATGCTGTCGACGATCGGGCTCAGCTCGCTGTATTCCTTCGACAATCTGGCAAAATCGACGCCTGTGAGCCCGCTACCGCCGAGCGCGTCGCGCAGCTCGGCATGATGGCGAACGAGCTGCTCCAAATGCGCTTCGAGAGACAATTCCATGACGCGCCTAGGCGTAAAACGCCTGCAGAAGTGCTCGCAACTCGCTCAACGACAAGTCCATCGGCACCTCGTTCTGCTCGCCGGTGTCGAGATCACGGACGGCGACTACGTTACGTGCGATCTCGTCCTCGCCGATCAGCACTGCTACACGCGCGTTCACATGGTTCGCCCGCCGCATGCGGCGGGCGACGTTCCCGGAATAGCCAAGGTCCACCGGGCAGCCATTGTTTCTCAGCGCCTCTGCGAGGGTCAGCGCTGTTCCTTCGGCGGCTTCCCCAATCGGCACAACCGCGACCGGCCGCCGCGGTGCCGGCGGCTCGACGATCAGCATCGTGAGCCGCTCGATGCCCGCCGCCCAGCCGACCCCGGGCAGCGCCGGCCCGCCCATCAGCTCGACCAGCCCGTCATATCGACCACCACCCATCACCGTGCCTTGCGCGCCGAGATCGGTCGTGACGAACTCGAACGCGGTATGCGTGTAGTAGTCGAGGCCCCGCACGAGGCGCGGGTTCAGCCGATAATTTATGCGGAGCCGATCGAGCCCGGAGCGGACCCGGTCAAAAAAACGGCCCGACTCGGCATTCAGAAAATCGGCGAAGTCCGGGGCATACCGGGCGACGCGCTGGTCGGTTTCTTCTTTCGAATCGAAGATCCGCAGCGGGTTGCGCTCCAGTCGTCGTCGGCTGTCCTCCGACAACTCGGAGACCCGCGCCGAGAAGTAGGAAACGAGTGCTTTGCGGTAGGCGGCGCGGCTCTCGGGGTCGCCCAACGTATTGAGCTCGAGCGCGACGCGTTCACCCACGCCGAGTGCGTCGAGGATGCGGCTGCCCAGCAAGATGACCTCGATATCTGCTTGCGGCCCTGCCACGCCGATCAGCTCGACCCCGATCTGGTGGAACTGCCGAAAGCGGCCCTTCTGCGGCCGCTCATAGCGAAACATCGGGCCGCTATAGAAGAATTTGAGTGGCACGCTCTGGGCGAGGCCGTTCGAGATTACCGCGCGGACCACACCGGCGGTGTTTTCCGGGCGCAAGGTCACTTCCTCGCCGCCGCGGTCGTTGAACGTATACATCTCCTTTGCAACGATGTCGGTGTGCTCGCCGATCGGCCGCACAAAAACCTCGGTGAACTCGAAAATCGGCGTCGCCATCTCGGAAAAGCCGTAGAGTTCGGCCGCGGCGCGCGCCGTCTCGACCACCCTGCGGTGGCGCCGCGCCACCTCGGGAAGAAGATCTTGAGTACCGCGGACCGGCTGCAAGGCGCGCATAAGAGATTCTCCGACCGCTCCCCGCAGAGATCCGGTCGTTGTCGATCATCTATGCCAAAGTGTTGCCTCTCGACGGGCCCTTCAAGCGCTCGCGCAACGCCCACTCGCCGGGAGCAAAGCGCACTCCAGGCTTCAACGGCTTTGCCCGCTCCAAGGCGCCGGCCGCGGGTCGGTTGCGGGGACTCAGGCGGGCCAGTTCAATCCGCAGAACCGCTTGGCGCCGCCGGCCACGACTTGGTGTTTGGTCTAGGCCGATGTTTCCTTGACGAGAAATCTGCGGAGCCCTCAGTGATACGGGTCGGCAGCATCGCGCAATCCGTCGCCAAAAAAGTTGAACGCCAAGACGGTAATGACGACATTTGCCACTGGCAGCATCAACCATGGGTAAAGCGCCACGACGTTGATGTTCTGCGCTTCGTTGAGCAGAACACCCCAGCTCGTCATCGGTGGCCGCAACCCGAGACCGAGGAAGGAGAGTGCCGTCTCGCCCAGGATCATCCCCGGGATAACCAGGGTCGCCGAGGCGATCAGATGGCTCATGAAACTCGGCAGAAGGTGCCGGCCGATAACACGGGCCGGCCGCGCGCCCATCAGCACCGCGGCGGTGCAGAAATCCTCCTCGCGCAACGCCAGGAGCTTGGACCGGACAGCACGGGCAAGGTGGGTCCATTCGATCATCCCAAGAATCAGTGTGATGCCGACATAAACAAGGATCGGGCTCCAACTAACTGGCAATATCGCAGAAAGCGCCATCCACAGAGGTAGGTGCGGAAAGGATTGAACAACCTCAATCCCGCGCTGAATCAGGATATCGGTCCAACCGCCATAATAGCCGGCGATCCCACCGATCAAGATCCCGAGGGTAAAGCTTATGGCAACACCGAGGAGTCCAACCGTCAGTGAGATCCGCGCCCCATACACCGTCCGCGAAAGGAGATCGCGACCCAGCCGATCGGTCCCCAGCAAAAACAGCTGCCCGTCGCGAGCCGGGCAAGCAAGATGCAAGTCAGCACGGAACAGTCCCCAGAACAGATACTCCTCGCCACGACAAAAAAAGCGGATAGTCTGGCGTTTTTCCGGATTCGGCGTGTAAATTCGCCGGAGGTTGGCCATGTCGAGTCGGTAGTCGAATCCATAGACGAAAGGAGCGACGAGCCGGCCATCGTGAAAGATCCGCACGCGCTGTGGCGGTGCGAAGATAAAATCGGTGTTGCGCGTGTCGAGGCCGTAGGGAGCGAGAAACTCGCAGATCAGAATGGATAGATACATTGTCAGCAGGACTGCACCGGATACAACGGCGACCCGGTGTCGGCAGAGCTTCCACCACATCATCCGCCATTGCGACGCCATATAGAAGCGTTCTTGCGCCGGCGTCATACGCTCGATCGCGTAGGGGTCGAAGGCCGCGCCCGAGACGTAGTGTGGCAGCTGATTGTCGCTTGAAATGGCCGGCGCTTCTTTGCTGCCGCGCGGCAGGCCGCCGGATGCGAAGGCCAGATCGCTCATCGACGTCGGCCTGCCTGCAGGCGGATCCGGGGATCGAGAGTGGCGAGCGCGAGATCGGACACGAATACGCCAATCACCGTCAGAAATGACATGAACATCAAGAATGAGCCGGCAAGGTACATGTCTTGGCTGCGTAGCGCTTCGAGCAGCATCGGTCCGGTGGTCGGCAAAGACATTACCACGGAGACGATCGCCGCGCCGGAGATAACATGCGGCAGTAGAGAACCGATATCGGAAATGAACGGGTTGAGAGCCATCCGCAGCGGATACTTGAACAACACTTTAAGGGGAGGCAACCCCTTGGCACGCGCGGTCACTACATATTGCTTTTGCAACTCGTCGAGCAGGTTGGCGCGCAACCGCCGGATCATGCTCGCGGTTCCAGCCGTACCGATGACGATGACCGGGATCCATATATGAGCGAGCACCGAGAGAATCTTGTTCCAAGTCCAAGGCTGATCAACGTACTGAGGGTCCATCAGGCCGCCGATTGAAATTCCAAAATACACATTAGCCAGGTAGAGCAGGACTAGAGCGAGAAGAAAGCTGGGTGTGGCCAGCCCGAGGAATCCTATCAACGTCAGACAGTAATCCGTCCAACTATACTGATGGGTCGCTGAATAGACACCGATCGGAAAAGCAACGAGGTAGGTAAAGAGGATCGTCATGAAGGAGACGAGAAAGGTCAGGAAAAGACGGTCGCCTACCACTTTCGTAACCGGCAGGTTATAGGTAAACGAGTATCCCAGGTCGCCCCGGAGAAGGCCACCGGCCCAATATAAGTATTGCTCCCAGAGTGGGCGGTCGAAACCGTATTCAGCCTCCAAAAAATGGATTTTCGCCAGGTCCGCCGGCTCGCCCGACTCCTGCAGCTCGGCGATGTAGGTCGTGAAATAGTTGCCCTGGGGGAGGTTGATAATGGTGAATATCACGATACTGATCGCGATCAACGTCGGGACCATGATCAGGATCCGGTGAACTAAGTAGCTTAGCATGAGGCCGATCTAGCCAGATTCCAGTGCCCTTATCCAGTCTGCCGTCAGGGATCCACCGGCGTCGAGACGTCCGAAGACGCCGATTTCGACCGGGCTTCGGAGGTGTCCAGCCAGAATGTATCCGGCTTGAAGATCCCGAAAAAAGCCCCGGGATCCCAATTGTAGAACCCCTCTTCGGGGACGTTGTGCAGTCTTTCGCTCACCACGACCGGCTGGAGCACACCCGCGACCGTACCGATCGAAAAGACCTCATCGGCCCATATCTGTAGCATGGCATGCCAGATCCGAGACTGGTTGGGCTGCAGTGCCGTGCCGAGCCATTCCTCGTAGAGCTCCTTCAGCCGCGTCGCAGACGGCAAATCAGGGGATTCGCCGGCCTTCCCCTTTGTCTCGTAATACTGACCCCATTTCGACCATTGCAGCTGCTGTTGACTCGTAGGGGCGAATTCCCAGGGCGACATCGCGGCTGTCGCAAGACCGTTCTCCATCCCCTTGTCGATAGACATCAACGTCTCACCGGAGAAGACACGGCGCCGAAACAAGGTCAGCTGCAACGGCTTGGCAAAGAGCCTTACTCCGATGCGCCGCCAAGAATCGCGTATCAGCTCCAGCACGTCCGATTGTTCGGTCGATTCACCCGAATTCTCTACGATGATCTCCATGGGTCGATCATCCGGAAGGAGACGCATACCGTCGCTGTCGCGCTTTGTAAGCCCAATCAAATCGAGCAGGCGGTTGGCCTCACGCGGGTCGAAGCTTGCCCAGGCCGCGCGGTATTCGGGTTCGAAAAGCGGGCTCTGCGGCAACACCGTGTTCTGCCCTTCGATCGCCAGCCCAAAATAGATCGCCTGATTAATCTCATGCCGGTTGACCGCGAGCGACAACGCGCGACGAAACCGCAGGTCGCGCAAGAGGGTCCGCCAAGTCTCATCGTTTACGTTGAGATTTGGATAGAGCGCTAGTTGGCTGCCTGGACCAGTGCGCCATAGGTGTACCTTATAATTGTTGCGCTCCTCGCTATCTTTGAGAAAGGTGTAATTGTCGAAGCGCAGATAACGGGCTTGGAGGTCGCTCTCGCCCGCGCCAGTTTTTGCCGGGATGATCTTGCTGTCGGCAATCGACATGATTACGCGGTCGATATAGGGAAGCTGATGCTGATGCGCGGCTTCGTCAACACGATAATAATAAGGATTCCTTTCGAATATAAATCTCTCCGAAGGTGGTTTCGTCTTTAGCACCCAGGGTTCCAAGGACGGCAAGTTTGGATTGTCGTTGCGGTACATTGTATCCATCCTGGCATGCAACGCCGCCCAATTGCGTTGGTTGTACTTTTTGACGAGCGCGTCAAGCGCGGCCTTATCCGCGAATTTTTCATGGAACTGCTTCAAATAATGCGACGGGCAATAGATGTAGAGCGGGTCCGCCCCGGCAAGATTAGGCAGAAACAACGGATTCGGCCGTCTCCAGGCGTAGCGAATCGTAGTTTCGTCCAGCACTTCGAACCGAGGTACCTCGCCCTGCACCATCATCGACACGGGCAGGCCTGAGGGCGATAACTGGCTATTCTGCGCAACATCCTCGAACCAATAGCGGAAGTCCTCGGAGGTAAACGGATGCCCGTCCGACCATTTGTGCCCGCTACGCAAATGGAGCGTGAAGATCCGGCCATCCTCGACATCTACCGATGACAGGATATCCGGCACGAGCGTCAGCGCAGGGGTGTAGCCGACCAGCCGTGCATAACCGTAAACAACCATCATACGGGTGTCCTTGGGCCCGCCCATCAACATCCGCAATTCGCCGCCGGGGTTGCCGATCGTTTCGGATCCCGCCACCTCCGGGTCGCTCGGCAACCGTTCGTCAACCCTGGACAGCTTCCCGCTGGCCACGTCTTGCTTGAAAAACGGCGACTCCTGCAGCTCGGCCTCCGCCGTGCCGGTAAGGGCTATCGAGAGAGCCACGACGAGGCCGATCCGCTTCAAATCGCTCCTCCCTATCGGGTTTCTTGGTCTCTCCATTTATGCCGAGAGGGCGTTGCTGGCCCTAGCCGCCATCGCAGACGGCGACGCCCTCGCCTCCACCCAATGGCCTGGGCCGATCTCGATGAGAGGTGGTGCGTTCATCGGTTCACGGCGGAACGGCTCAGGCCAAGCCGCCGGGTCCGAGGCTTTGTCCTCCATCAACCGGTGGAGGTCGAGAGAGTGCGACGGATCCGGCGTGGGCACGGCTGCGAGGAGAGCCAGGGTATAGGGGTGAACCGGATTGCGAAACAGCGTCGCGCGATCGGCGATTTCGACGATCCGGCCGGCACACATCACCGCGATGCGATCGGCGATATAGTCGACGACCGCGAGATTGTGGGAAATGAAGAGGTAAGTGAGAGAGAGCTTTTTCTTCAAGTCCATCAGCAGATTGAGAATCTGCGCTTGGATCGAAACGTCGAGCGCTGATGTCGGCTCATCGCAGATGACCAGATCAGGCCGCAACGCCAGGGCGCGCGCGATGCCGATGCGCTGGCGCTGACCTCCAGAAAAGCTGTGCGGGTAACGTTTGAGATGCCGGGGGTCGAGGCCAACGAGGGTGACCAGTTCATGCACCATCTCACGACGCGAGCGAACATCGCCGATCCCATGGATCACAAGCGGCTCCTCAATAATGGCATAGACCGTCATCCGCGGGTTCAGCGATCCGAACGGGTCCTGGAAGATGAATTGCACCTGCCGCCTAAAGCGTTTCAAATCCTCGCTATCCAGAGAGAGAACATCAATGAGCCGTCCACGGTCGTTGAAATGGATCGATCCTGCATCCGGTGATACAGCCCGCAGCAGCAGTTTACTCAAGGTCGTCTTGCCGCACCCACTCTCGCCGACCAACCCGAGACACTCGCCGCGCTCAATCCTGAGGCTGATACCGTCGACAGCAACCACCTGGGGACCGGATCTTCCACTGCCGAACCACCCGCTCTTGCGGATGGAGAAGGTCTTCCGTACACCGACACAGTTGAGCAGCGGCCCATTGGCGTCAGCTGGCCATTCCGCCTTCTCGGCCATCAGATGCGGCGCATCTCCCGGCGGGATCTCTCGAATCGGGACAAGGCGTTCTCCAGGCTTCATGTCGAAATGTGGGACCGCGCGCAGCAGCGCCCGCAGATACGGATGCTCAGCACGCCGAAAGATGTCATCGAGGGTACCGCTCTCCATGACCTCACCGTGATACATCACCACAATCTCCTCGGCGACATTGGCGACGACACCGAGGTCGTGGGTGATCAGCAGCACAGCCATGCTGAGCTCATGCTGGAGCTCGATAATCAGCTTGAGGATTTGCGCCTGGATGGTCACATCGAGCGCCGTCGTCGGCTCGTCAGCAATCAGCAGTGCCGGGCGGCACACCAGAGCCATTGCGATCATAGCGCGCTGGCGCAGCCCGCCGGACAGCTCGAAGGGATAACTACGCAGGGCCCGCTTGGGATCTGGGAATCCGACAAGGCGCAGCATCTCCTCCGTCAACTCGGAGGCTTGCACAGCGGTCACCGGTCGATGGAGCCGCAGTGCCTCGCTGACCTGATTACCGATGGTATGGACCGGGGACAAAGAGGTCATCGGCTCCTGGAAGATGATCGAAATGCGACCTCCGCGGATCGCTCGCATCTCCGCACCATCGTCCGGCAGTTTCACAAGGTCGACGACCTCGCCGTCGAGCCGCGGATCAGAAAACAAGACCTCGCCACGGGTGATAACACCGCTGCGCGGCAGGATGCGAAGGATCGTCTGACTGACCACCGACTTTCCCGAGCCGGATTCACCGACGAGCGCAACGGTTGATCGCGGTCGCACTCGGAACGAGACCCCGGTAACCGCTCGGATAAAGCCGCCTGGCGCCGCGAAACGGACATGTAGGTCTCGGATGGTGAGAAGATCGGTCAAATAGGATCTCCCGCCGCTTCCCGGACGCCAGGCTCGATGTGTAAACCGGCCCCGAGGGCCGCCAAATTGGCTAAGGTGGACGCATTCAGTGT
>Ga0307479_10004188_pt1 | contig 13188 bp, 9 predicted proteins | sample atmos_gasesECM4C_FD_203743 | JGI IMG/M metagenome (GOLD analysis project Ga0307479, IMG submission 203743) | Hardwood forest soil microbial communities from Morgan-Monroe State Forest, Indiana, United States - atmos_gasesECM4C_515 | ecosystem: Environmental > Terrestrial > Soil > Temperate...
ACAACCCTTCTTCAAGTGCTGATAGCGCGTCGGCAGGGAACGCAGTATCGAAAACATCTCAGGGAACGAGGATGGGATTGGTGGGAAGGTTCATCGGCGATCAGCGAGAAATCTGGAACAGTCCTGCAAGACTCCAGTTGTCTGATACTGATTGGCTTGTCCCGCTCAGTGGAATCACGGCAGGACTGTTCGTCACCGACCGCGATTTCAGCAAGCACCTATCACATAGTCCTGCAACAATCAGCCGCTACAAAACGCTATCGAACGCAGGTGTGGGAGCACTTCTCGGCGGCGCGGGGGGAATGTGGCTCTTGGGCCATGTCTCGCACAACAAGCATTGGAGTGAGACAGGATTCCTTGCTGGGGAAGCAGCGCTGAATAGTCTGGTCGCGGTCGAGGGATTGAAGTACTCGCTGCGTCGCGAACGGCCCTATCAGGGCGATGGAAGCGGTTCATTTTTCCAGGGCGGAGGTACTTCGTTTCCTTCGGAACACTCCGCCGCGGCGTGGTCCGTGGCCAGCGTGATCGCTCACGAGTATCCCGGTCCCCTGACCAAGATCGCCGCGTACGGCTTGGCTTCTTTGGTCAGCTTCTCCCGCGTGAAAGCTCATCAGCATTTTCCGTCGGACGTACTCATTGGCAGTGTAATTGGAAATCTTGTGGCCCAAGAGATCTACACCCGTCATCACGATCCTAATCTCGGCGGCGCGGCCTGGCAATCGATAAGCTCGATCTTTCGAAGTAGAAGGGACGGCTCCTCGGCGGCTAATCTCGGCTCGCCCTACGTACCCCTGGATAGCTGGGTCTATCCCGCATTCGACCGCTTGATGGGATTGGAGTTGGTCGACAGTGGATTTGCTGGCCAGCGCCCGTGGACTCGCAGCGAGTGCGCCCGTCTGCTGGGCGAAGCGGAAAGTAAGTTGCAATCCGGGGCCGATGAGCGATCCGAAGCCGGCCTTACCGTTGCTGCTTTGGAGAAAGAGTTTCGAACGGAGCTTGAAGGCTCTCCGGGTGGGAATGCTTCGACGTTCCGGCTCGAATCAATCTATTCCCGGGTTGAGAACATTTCTGGCATGCCCCTTCAAGACGGGTATCACTTTGGCCAGACTCAGATCAATGACTTCGGCCGGCCCTACGGCGAAGGCTGGAATTCTGTTACGGGGTTTTCGAGCTACGCCACCAGTGGGCCTTGGGTCGTTTACGTACGCGGAGAACTGCAAACAGCTCCGGGGACGCCGGCGTTGCCGCTTTCCGCGCGGCAAGTGATTGCCTCAGTCGATAGTCTCCCGCTTCCCCCCGCCACGCCCACGGCGCCGGTGAACCAGTTTAGCTTGCTGGACTCCTACGTCGGTCTCAACCTCCGGAATTGGCAGGTTTCTTTTGGCAAGCAGAGCCTTTGGTGGGGCCCCGGGGGCGGCGGGCCAATGATGTTCAGCGACAACGCTGCTCCAATCACCATGTTCCGGATCAACCGCGTCACCCCACTTAAGCTGCCCAGCATTTTCGGTTTGTTGGGACCCATGCGAGCTGAGGTTTTCCTGGGCCAGCTTTCAGGATATGAATTTATTTTCAGTCCTTATGGTCTAGTTGGGCAGTACGGCCAATCGCTAAATCCCCAGCCGACCATCCATGGCGAGAGGTTCAGCTTCAAGCCCACTCGAAATTTCGAATTCGGTTTTTCGGTCACTGCGGTGTATGGAGGCCCAGGGTATCCGCTCACTTTGCACACATTCTTAAACAGCGTTTTCAACACCGGGAATACAAGATACTTGGGAGCCCCTAACAAACCTGGGGACCGGAGATCGGGGCTTGATTTCAGCTATCGGCTCCCTCGCCTGCGCAAATGGCTGACATTTTATGGTGATGGCTTTACGGAGGACGAGCAATCACCCATTGCTTACTCCGACCGTTCCGCGTGGCATGCGGGGCTCTATCTATCTCAATTTCCGGCCATCCACAAATTGGATCTCAGGGTTGAGGGCGTTTACACCGATATTCCCTATCCTACCTATGGTCCCGGTACCTTCTATTTCAACACCACTTACCGAAGCGGATACCGAAACGACGGCAACCTGATCGGAAGCTGGATTGGCAGGCAGGGTCAGGGTGCGCAAGCCTGGACCAGCTATTGGCTGACTCCCCGGAACAAAATTCAATTTAGTTACAGGCATCAGAAGGTCAGCCAGGCGTTCATACCTGGCGGAGGCACACTGAGCGATGTTTCTGCGTCCGCCGATTTCTGGGTGCGTCCCAATGTACGGGTGGTCGCTTCCGTTCAATACGAGAACTGGACCTTTCCTGTACTTTGGCCGGCGCCAAAAAACAATGTCATGAGCTCGGTGCAGGTGTCCTTTTCACCGGGTGCTTGGAGAACTGGAGCGGCGAAACGGGATCCCTGATTACCGAAATTCGGCGAGCTCACCTGAATCCCGACAGTAGAAGTGAAAAAGATCGAGGCGCAGAGACAAAAGAGAAAATGGCACAGTTTGGAACAAAGCCGCAGCCAGAAATGGCGCCAGCCGCAGATTTCGGTCGTGTGTCTGCACCTCAGGTATCGATTCCAGGCATGCGAGAGAGAGCTGTCTCGAGGCTGCGCCTGCTGTGGTGCGAGCGAAGGTTTTTGAGCCGAGCTGCGGCTGCAGGGTTGCTTCTCGGCACTCTGTTGGCATTCCTGCTCCCGAAGAGATTTGAGTCAACGGCGCAGTTGATGCCCCCGGATGGTCAATCGAATTCCGGGATGGCATTGCTTGCGGGACTTGCATCGCGAACAGGGAACGGTTTAGGCCCGTTCGCTGGCGATCTGCTTGGTATGAAGAGCTCCGGTGCGCTCTTCATTAAAGTTTTGCGCAGCCGCACGGTGGAAGACCGCCTGATTGAGCGGTTCCAGCTGATGAAACTATACGGTGCGCGACTGGAAGAAGGCGCCCGCCGCACGCTCGCGGAAAACACTTCTATTTCAGAAGATCGCAAGAGTGGAGTTATTACGATCGCAGTCATGGACGGCGATCCCGGTCGCGCCGCTGCTCTCGCGCAGGGTTATGTGGAAGAGCTCGATCGGGTGGTGGCGCAACTTTCCACTTCCTCGGCGCGAAGAGAAAGAGAATTTCTCGAGGATCGCCTCAAAGCAGTGCAAGCGGATCTGGAGGCAGCCGAGGAAGAATTCGGCCAGTTCGCCAGTAAGAACACCGCGATTGATATCAAAGAGCAAGGCAAGGCGAAGGTCGACGCCGCGGCGAACCTAGAGGGGCAACTCATTGCCGCAAAATCGGAGCTTGAGGGTTTGAAAAAGATTTACACGGAAAAGAACATACGCGTTCGTGTAACCCGGGCGCGAATCACTGAGCTACAAAGCCAGCTGGAACAAAGCGGAGGTAAGGGAGAAAGCAATTCCTCGCCGGAGAGCAGCGGTTCAGGTGATTCGCTCTATCCCTCGATCCGCAAATTACCTCTACTCGGAGTCGCCTATGCGGATCTGTATCGTCGCACAAAGGTGGAAGAAGCATTGTACGAGGCGCTCACGCAGCAGTACGAGTTAGCCCAGGTCCAGGAAGTAAAAGAAACGCCCACCGTGAAGGTGCTCGACCCGCCGAGCATTCCGAAGCAAAAGTCGTTTCCCCCGCGCCTAGAAATTATGTTTCTTTGCACTTTCTTGGTGTTCGCAGGAGCTACCGTGGTGACCCTCGCCAAAGCGCATTGGGACGGACTCGACGCGCAGGATTCCGGCAAAGTCCTGGCGCATGAAGTTTTGCAAAGTGCGAATGCGCACATGCCGTGGGCGCCGCCCAATGGATCGCGCTTGCAAGCCATGACGCACCGGATTTGGGTACGGGTTCGAAGAAACGGTTCTGCAAATGGGGCAGAAGACTCGCAGAATCGGCTGTAAGTTGTTGCAGCAGAGCTAGTTAGACAAGATTTAGCCCTGGGAGTGACGGGGCGAAGCTGTATTTGGCCTCTAACAAAAGGACGCGCAACGTGATAGCGGCTCCCACCTTCTCATCGGTGAATCCTGAAGAATTTAGCTGGTCGTCGGCCTACGCCGAGCAGCGTTGGTATGCTGCTTACACTTGCGCGAACCACGAAAAGCGCGTGGCCGCCGAACTCGGAGCGCGGGCCGTCGAACACTACCTCCCCCTGTACGGTTCTGTGCGCCGCTGGAGAGACCGCAGGGTACGGCTCGATCTGCCCCTATTTCCAGGTTATGTCTTCGTACGCTTGGCCCTGGGCGACAAGCTTCGCGTTCTTCAAGTCCCGAGTCTCGTGCACCTAGTCAGTTTCAACGGTCATCCGGCGGCACTTTCGGATGATGAGATGGAAGTCCTGCGCAGGGGTCTGACCGAGCAGTTGAATGCGCAGCCGCACCCGTACCTGGCGGTGGGCCGGCGGGTACGCGTCGTAAGTGGTCCGCTGGCTGGCTTGGAAGGCCTCATCGTGCGAAAGAAGAATCGCTTCCGCTTTGTCATCTCACTCAATCTGATCATGCGCTCCGTATCAGTGGAGCTGGACGACGCGGATATCGTACCCGTCAACTAGAGAAACCAAATTATCTCCAGCGTCTTGACATGACTTCATCGGCACAAAATCGCAGCTTGCATCTGACCGGGGGCCGTCTGCTTGCCCAAGTCCGGTTAACAATAACACCCCCCCTCCCCCCTGTTTTTCATAAGTGTCCATTCTAAAGGGAGTTAAAGTGTTAAAGTCATTAGTTTTGATACACTTTTGCAAGTGTTGATTCTAAGGCAGTTACGGGTCGGTCGCTACGCCGAAGGACGGCGAGATTTTGGCTCCATATACACAGAGTAGTTAAGATGAAATCTATATAATGTCAACCCTAAAGTTAGTATCGGCGGCCAAGAGCCCTGCCATCCGAGCCTAGAAATGGCGCAATACCTCTATGCACTAATCTTGCTGGGACTAGCTGGGGTGGCTTTGTTCGCTTCATCCCGATGGTTTGGGCATCCGTTCTCGCCCTTTGGGGTCTTCTACGGGGTATGGTTCGTGGCTCTCTCCCTTTTCTGTGCTCACTGGGTGGAATACATCCCGCTTAGCCTCCAGACCTGGGCTCTTCTTGCAGCAAACATGTTAGCCTTCGGATTCGGGCTGCTACTGGCCCATATGCTCTGCGGTCCCGCTAAGTCCATTGTCAGCGCGGAGTTCGCGCGATCCAGCGTGTCAGAGGAGAAATTCCAGAAGTGTATTTATGCGCTCTTTGCGCTGGGAATGGTTGGCGCTGCTAATTTTCTCTGGACTATCCAAAGGAGTATGGGCTTAGCCACTTATCTGACGTCTGCGCCTGATATACGAGATGCTATGGGTCTTGGTGACCTGTCGGAGGGGCTAAAGCCGCTGAACTGGCTTAATGTCGCAAACGTTGTGTTGTGCGGTTTTTATCTCATGATCTTGCGAGGAAAGCGCCGCAAATCCATTTGGGCCGTACTCGTTCTAAGCCTATTGGTAACTCTCATCATGGAAGATCGCCAAAGGTTCTTTTACGCGGTTATCTGGACGAGCTTTGTCCTTGCCTACTCACGTAAATGGACGCGGCGGGAAGTACTCTTCGCGGGCTCGATTGTGGTCGTTGTCTTGTTGGTCCAATTCCTGGGAGTGGCAACGTGGCTCGGCAAAGTTACGGAAAACAATCCCGCTCTTGTTGCCGCAGCTAACGTGCCCGAAGCACTCCATCCCTTGCTCATGCCTTACGTCTACCTGACAGCTAACTTCCCGGCTCTTCAGGAGTACATTAGCAGCTCTCCCGAACGTACGAACGGAGCTTTAACTTTCTATCCGGTTGTCAGAGTTGCACAGCTGGTAGACCCCACCGTCAAGCTTCCTCAGGTCGTCGGAGACTTTTATGCAGTTCCTTTCGAGTTCAACACATTTTCGTGGCTGTATCACTTTTATACGGACTTTGGGATTGCCGGTGTCGTAATGGGTCCGTGGCTCGTCGGCTTGTTGTCCGGACTAGCATACTCTCGCATGCGCTACTCCATGTCGTTTTACGCCCTCTACATCAGCGGACTGCTATCGTTTGGCTTCGCATTTAGCTGTTTTACGAACCAGTTCGCGCAAGGCCCGATGTGGTTCTTTTTGGCAGCGGGAGCGCTTATCGCAAAATATGTGCAATGCCGCCCCACGTTCCAACCGTCTCTGCATGAGCCTACCTAACAGCCGTTCAAGTAGTTTCGGTCCCATTCTTTCCGCTTTGGCCACGGAGGCCAATGGAAAGACGCATACCGTTATCGTGCGGCAATCGGCCTCGGTATTTTCTGTTCAAGTCTTCGCTTTGTTCTTTGGTTTGCTGAACAATTTCCTGGTGGCTTATCTTGTGGGACCCGAAGGCAAGGGGGTCGTGGATTTTCTTCAAGTTATCGTCGTCGGAATTGGATTGGTCGTGCTCAACTTTGGCCTGGGTCCTGCGGTCGTCTATTATTCCGGTCGCGACGGGACTTACCCGGAAGCGGATGCAGCTGCTGCGACACTCTGGGCCAGTCTCATCCTGGGTATGCTCCCGGCGGTAGCCCTAGGATCCATCTGGCATTGGGCTGGCCACCTTCTTACGCAAAAGATAGCAGGCCCGTATTTATGGCTGGGCTTAGCTTCCATACCATCGACCATTCTTGCGTTCAACGGGAGTTTTTTCATTCTCGCGCGCGGAAAGATGCGGAGCTACAACTGGCTCAAGGTCGGTCAGGCACTGTGCTTTTCCCTTTCTCTGCTCTTTCTCCTGTGGGCGCACTTGGGGACGGTTTGGTTTGTGGTCTTATTTTGGCTGGCAAGCGCCAGCGTTCCCGGTTTGTACACGGTTGCATTGCTTCGCAGTTTTGGGGCTCGATTGTCTCACAGCTGGGTGAAGTTCTGTAGAAGCGCTCTTAGATTCGGATGGCATTCCCAATTGGGAGCAATCACACAGCACTTTCAGAATCGCGTTGATGTCTTGCTTGTCAGCTATTTTCTTCCGCTTCGTGAACTAGGCATTTATTCCATTGCGATCAGCCTTGCGGAGTTGCTCTGGTACATGCCCCAGGCCGTGGCGACCGTCCTCATGCCTCACGTTGCCGCCAACTCAGATGAGGATGCCAGCCGTGTTACGCCGATGTTCTGTCGCGCCGTTCTTACCACCACAGCAGTTCTATCGCTCGCAATGGCAGCGATTAGTTCTTGGGTATTGCCTCGGTTTCTTCCTGCTTTTGCCGGGTCGGCTAGGATCCTTTGGCTATTGTTGCCGGGTGTCATCTTTGCCAGCGTGTTCAAGGTGCTTTCCAGCGATTTTACAGGCCGGGGCAAGCCCCTGGAGACTTTCTATCCAGCAGCCATAGCTCTGACAGCCCGCTTTGTTTTGGGCGTATGTTTCATTCCACGTTTTGGGATCACGGGTGCTGCTTATGTTGCGACAGCCGGATACATCCTCACTACAGTGCTCTACGTTCGTGCTTATTCGAGACAGACAGGTGTCCTGACGAAGGATTTGTTCCTTTTGCGATGGCAAGACATAGTATGGCTGCGTGCATCTTTCTTACCTTTAAGATCCCAAACTTGACCGCTGTTTCAGAATGGAGGTCGTTATGCTCGAGGAAATGATTATTCCCAAATTGGACATCCATCAGATTGACCGGTGGCGCTCCGCTTGGAATGCTGCGAAACCGTTTCGTTTTGTGGTGATAGACAATTTCCTTGAGGAGCGTTTTGCCGAAGCGCTCTTGCGGGAGTATCCTCCAGCCGATCCCGCGTGGACAAGCATCACTTACACGCACCAGAAGAAAAAGTTTACGCTTACCAGGGATTTTCCACCCAACATAAGCGACTTTTTTGTAATGTCGGCCTCGCAAGAATTTCTAGACTTAATTTCACAAATAACCGGAATTGGTGGGCTTTTGGCTGATTCAGAATTGTTGGGGGGTGGCTGCCATCAGATCGTGAATGGCGGATTCCTGGATGTCCACATAGATTTTAATGTGCACTCGGTAACACGAAACCACAGGCGGCTAAATGCAATTCTGTACCTTAACAAAGACTGGGAAGAGGAGTATGCAGGCTTCCTTGAGTTGTGGGATATGCAGAGGAAGGTGAGAATTGCCAACATTGCGCCCTTGTTCAACCGCCTGGTGATTTTTGAAACAAACGAGATCTCTTACCACGGTCATCCTGTGCCGCTGAATATCCCCGATGGAATGAGCCGCAAGTCCCTGGCTGTTTATTACTACACTTCCGATCGGAAAGCAGAGCAGGTCGCACCGGAACATAACACGGTCTATATTCAAACCACCGGCGTAACAGGGTATGTAAAGACCGCTATTTCTAGTCTCGTTGCCGCCAAGGAAAGAATCGTGCACAACGGGATGAGACAGCTTGCAAGTCAACTGAAAACCAAGGTCATCAGAAGGATGAACGGTCTTCCGCCGCAAAATGGGTGACTCTCACTTTCGCGGGTATTAGGAGGAATCGAGTCTTGCTCAAATCTGTTTCTGTGTTACTCGCCTTTTGGATCCCGATAGGTCTTGCGGCGCAGACGCGGAGTCTGCCCCTGCCTGTAGATACAGAGATCGCTGGGAAGTGGAACAATATTCGAGTCGTGGACGGAGGGCGATTCCCGCAAACCGGAGCTGGAATCCAAGCGGCCATTGATGACATTGGGGCTTCGGCCGGGACTGTGTTCCTTCCTCCCGGCGTCTACATTGTCTCTTCCGAAATCCGGGTGACCCAAGTGGGGCTCAGCATCATTGGATTCGGGTATTCGAGTGAGCTCCATCTCACAGACCCCAAGAGCAACCTCTTCAGTGTGTCGGGGGCTCGTTTTCTGCTGGCCGACGTCGAAATATCGACCTCGGCTAGAAAGACCAGCGGCAGCGTCATATACGCCACAGCCGACCAGGGGACCGTCCGAGATGTTAGGCTCACAGGGAACTTCTGGAACGGATTTACTCTTGATACGAGTAAAGCGGGCCTCTGGACCTTTGACGGAATACGTGTTCCAGGGGGAGTGAGCTGGAACTACTTGTTTCATTTGCAAGCGGCATCGGGCACTGTGGCTTCTACACATTTGCGTAATCTGGTTGTCTCTAACACCATACGTTGGAATGTTGCCTCCATTGTTCTTGACACGGGGGTGGACACGTTTGCGTGCTCTGTTTGCGAGCTAGGCCCGATCGTAGCCCAGAATTCGCTGGGCGGGCAGGCTCCTAGGTGGATTCGTTTTGACGACACATTTATCGAAGCGGGGCTAGGGGGCACCATCGGCGGCGTTGGAGTTGACGTTCGCGCGGCTCGCGATTTTCGCTACCAAGGATACATCGCCACTTCAGAGATAGGAGCGGCAATCGGTGCCGGTGCCCGAGGGGTTGATATCTCTCACACGGAGTTCGTGAATATCGGACGTTCGGCGGTGACGATTGCGGCGGGAGCGCAGGATACCGCCATTGATCAAAACACTTTTGAAGATACGGGCAACGTGGCCGATGGCAGCTACGATACGATCTCGGCGGAGCCTGGTGCGTCCGACTTTCAAATCACGTACAACACCTTCAATAGCGCCATGAGGAATCGGCCCAGGAACAACGTGTCCGTGGCCCCGGGAGGTTCCGACCGCTATCAAATCGTAGGAAATCGGTGTCGGAACTATGTGCGGGGCGCCGTGAACGACGGTGGAACGGGCCGCAGCCGCCAGGTGTCTGAAAACCAGTAAGCGCTCTTTGCTACGAACCTCTAATTTTGCTACGAACCTCTAATATGGATACTTACGTAGGTGAAATAAGCGCTGCGGCCTTCCAGCCGGAGGTGTTGCGAACCGTTCGCTGCCCTTGTTGCGAGTCCGAGCAGGTGTCAGTCTCGTTCCAAAAGGGCGGCGTCGATTACTACGCGTGTCGCTCCTGCCGTTTAACCTTTGTTTTTCCATGGCCGGATGACAGGACGCTGCAGAACCACTATGACGATTATGGGCGGCGCTACTACTCGCTCGATGGTCTTAAGGATTTCCTTCTTTCGTCGAAGCATTACTATCGAGAGCTTGCGCTTTTATTGCGAACGACGAGACCCGGCACGTTGCTGGACGTCGGCTGCTCAGTGGGCGGCTTCGTGCGGGCAGCGGCCGAGCGCGGGTACACGGCAGAGGGAATCGACATCTCACCGAGTTCGGTGGCGGTTGGGCAGCGGGTGGGCGTCAATGTCCGGGCAGGCGACTTCTTGAGTTCAAGTTTTGCCAACAAGTTTGATGTGATTACCATGTGGGCGACGCTTGAGCATTTGCCCGGACCGAATCGCTACATTGCGCGGGCGAGAGAATTGCTGCGGCCGGGCGGAGTGCTGTTGGCTTCGGTTCCGAATTACAGGGGAATTACGCAGCGCTTGATTGGCGCAAGGGACCGCTACGTGTGCCTCGACCACTTGAATTACTGGACCGCTCGCGGTTTTCCGGCGTACCTTCGCAGATTTGATTTTGATGTTTTGGGGGTTGTGACGTACGGGTTCAATCCGATCACGCTTGTGAACGACTGGAGGGGGCGCCGGCAGCCGTGTGATTGTGAGCAGATGGCCGTGGAGCAGAAAAGCAGTGCATCGTGGAAAGATACTTGGATTGTGCATATTCACCGCGTCGTCGAAAAGCTGCTTAACCTGGGGTCTTTGGGAGATTCCGTAGCCGTTGCAGGCCGATTGCGTGACTAGCCGGGCGTCAAATTCTTGCAGGAGGTCGACTCGAATGAGTCGGGCATTTCTTGGGACGTGCCTCATAATTTGTGTTTTTGGCAACACCGGCGGCGCTTTTGCGCAGGCTTCTCAGGCGCAGACGGCGGCGTCGCAAGCACAAGCGGGCAGTCCGCCGGCTCCAAGCACCAGCGCAGCGGTGCCGCGGCTGATAAAGTTCAGCGGGACGCTGAAAGACGCCAAAGGCCAGCAGAAGAGCGGGGTTGCGGGAGTCACTTTTGCGATCTACGCGGAGCAGGAGGGCGGTGCGGCGCTGTGGATGGAGACGCAAAACTTGACCTTGGATGAAGGCGGTCGCTACAGAGCGCTGCTAGGCGCGAACAGCAGCGGCGGGGTGCCGGTAGAGTTGTTCAGCACCCCGACAGGGTCGGGGCAGGCGGGGCCGGCGCGTTGGCTGGGGATCGAAGGCGCAGATATTCAGCAGGCGCCGCGAGTATTGCTGGTGAGCGTGCCGTACGCGCTGAAGGCCGCGGACGCAGAGACGCTGGGCGGAATGCCAGCGTCGGCGTTTGCGTTGGCGAGTCCGCAGACGGGAACGGCCACGACAGCAACTGCGCCGGTGAGCGTGCCGGGCTCAAGCCCGGCCACTACATCGAAGCCTAAGGCCGCCACAACGACCGGGGCCGCGAAGAGCGCGGCAACTGGAGGGGTCGACGACGATTTTGTGGTCAAGTTTGATCCAACAGGTAGCCTGGTACCATCCGCGATTTTTGAAGTTAGTGGGAACGTAGGCATCGGCACAAATAGCCCATTGGCGCCGCTACACGTGAACGGGAATATCCTCCTGGCCGGTCAGCCGGTTCACCAGGTGCAGTTGAGCGGAGCGCTGTCGAGCGGGAGATTTGGGCAGGACTCGAACGGCGCCTTCTTGGCTTCGGACACTAATGGTTCGTCCGTGCGTTTCCTGACCAACAATGGAACTCTGAATGAATGGATGCGAATCGGGAGCACGGGCAGCGTGAACATCGGCAGTGAACAGGCCGCGCGGAACGGGGAAATCGTATTTGCGCGAAACAATTTAGATACTGTCCGTTCTATTTCGAGCCCGACCGACCCCGAAATACACTTCAGGTTGTCCCGGGCTACTCCGGACGCTGGTGGGGGTCAGCACCTTCTTATTGCGCCGTACCCATTCGGAATGGCCGTGGAATATCCAACGACTCTGGAATTCTGGGTCCAAGATTTTTCCGTACATCACAATCAACAACTCACAGGGTGGTCATCGGCCCCTAATTTCTGGGTGGGAGACGAAATTGATTCGGGGGGACTGTTCGCAACGGCGAGGGACAACGGCGGCGGCACCAACAGCTACGTGATGCTCGCGGCGGATCGCTTTAACCGTACGAGCCATGGCTCGATGAATTTCGTGGTGCGAAACACGACGGACGCATTTAAGTTTGATGTGGGGCCATTCGGGTCCGAGGTGATGGCGGGGCAGATTTCCGGGACGGCTTCGGCGTCGAACATGGACCTATTCAATGGGCCAGTGCAGGCGACGTTGCGAGCGCAGAACGGGAGTACGGTGGACGCCGAGATCGGGTCCACTTCCAATCATCCCTTGAGCTTGTTTGCGAACAACGGCGCGGGACGAGTGACGCTGTTTCCGAGCGGGAATTTCTCGATCGGCAACAAGACGGACACGGCGCCGCTGGCAGTAGGGACGACGGGACAGTTCCAGGTGTCGGCGGCGGGAGCGGTGACGATCGGCGGGGGGACGGCGATCACGCAGCACGTGTCGACGACGGCGACGCTGGCGTTTGCCGGGATTTCGAGGCACTCGTGCGAGACGCTGAACGTTGCGGTGAATGGTGCGGCGGAGGGCGACTCGGTGGCGTTGGGAATCCCCAATGCGCTGGGATCGCTGGAGGGAGTGACGTGGTTCGGGTGGGTGAGCGGCCCGGGCGTGGTTAGTATTCGGGGCTGCAATGCGACGGGGGAGAGGGTGCCTGCTCCTCCTGCCGCAAATATCCGGGTGGATGTTTGGCAGCACTGAAGCTGGTTCGTCGCAACTCAAGAGCCAGGCCCCCAGCGGCTAAAGCCTTGTTGATTTGGCATCAGTTACGGCACGGCTGAAGCCGTGCCCTGACACAAACGAGGGCTGCCACACAGACCGTAAAGCTGGTTCGTCGTAGTACTTAAATTCCAGGCTAAATCTAGCGCATGCGAATCTTGTTTCTGCCGAAATATGGACCGCAGGGAGCGAGCAGCCGGTATCGGATCTGGCAATATGTGCCACTGTTCGAGCGCGCGGGACATGAGGTTGAGGTACAGCCGCTGCTGGACGACGGTTACTTGGGAGAGCTTTACAGTAAAGGGCGCCGGGGATGGCGGTGGCTGGCCGCTGGGTATGGGCAACGCTTACTCGGCGCTCTGCGACTACGCAGCTTTGATGCGGTCATTTGCGAACAAGAAGTGTGTCCATTTCTGCCGGCTTTTATCGAACTTTTCTTCCAGCGCCTGAGCTCTCGATTCTTGGTGGATTATGATGACGCCGCT
>Ga0307479_10004189_pt1 | contig 13181 bp, 8 predicted proteins | sample atmos_gasesECM4C_FD_203743 | JGI IMG/M metagenome (GOLD analysis project Ga0307479, IMG submission 203743) | Hardwood forest soil microbial communities from Morgan-Monroe State Forest, Indiana, United States - atmos_gasesECM4C_515 | ecosystem: Environmental > Terrestrial > Soil > Temperate...
TTCTTCCGCTTGGAAGTATCCGCCCGCTCGGTTGGCTCAAACTTCAGCTCGAAATTCAGGCGAATGGCTTGACCGGGCATCTCGATGAATTTTGGCCAGACCTCGGGGCAAACAGCGGTTGGCTGGGCGGCGGGGGAGAATCGTGGGAACGCGGTCCATACTATTTAGATGGTCTCGTCCCATTGGCGTACCTTTTGCACGATCAGCGGCTCATAGACAAAGCAAATTGGTGGGTGAATTGGGCGCTTTCTCATCCGCAAGCAAACGGTCAATTCGGACCCGCTCGTAACGATGACTGGTGGCCGCGCATGGTCATGCTGAAAGTCCTCACGCAATATCACGAAGTCACCGAAGATCCCCGGGTGCTTCCCCTCATGGGCCGCTACTTTGCTTATCAACTGAAAGAAATGCCTGAACGCCCCTTGCGCGATTGGGGAAAGTATCGGTGGGCGGATGAACTTCTGAGCATCGCCTGGCTTTACAAGCGCACCGGCCAACCGGAGCTGCTCTCACTAGCAAGGCTGCTGCATGCGCAAGGGCATGACTGGGTCGGCCAATTCGCGAATTTTTCATACACTCGCAAAATGACATCGCAAGATCTCGGCTTCAGCGAAAGGGATCCCTTGCCGGACCGTGCCATGGAAACGCATGGGGTCAATAACGCCATGGCGCTGAAGACGGCTCCGGCGTGGTGGCTTTTCTCAAAGAGGCCGATTGATCGTGGCGCCATCGTTGGACAATTAGACGCACTTGACCGGTATCACGGTCTGCCAAACGGAATGTTCAGTGGGGACGAGCACTTCGCAGGAAGAAATCCATCGCAAGGAATTGAATTGTGCGCGGTTGTGGAAGCAATGTTCTCTTTGGAACAGAGCCTCGCAATCCTTGGCGATGTCCGGCTGGGCGATCGCACCGAGAAGATCGCGTTTAACGCCCTTCCGGGCGCGTTCACAAACAGCATGTGGGCCCATCAATACGACCAGCAACCAAATCAAATCGCCTGCAGTCTACGCCAAAGACCCTGGTCGACCAACGGGCCAGAGTCGAATTTGTTTGGACTAGAACCCCAGTTCGGGTGTTGCTGCGCCAACATGCACCAAGGGTGGCCGAAATTCACGACGAGCCTGTGGATGGCGGATTCAAATGGCGGGCTCGTTGCAGGACTTTACGCCCCTTGCGAAGTCCGTACCAAGGTTGGCCCGGGAGTTCCAGTGGTCCTGGAAGAGAAGACCGAATATCCGTTTAAGGAAGACGTTCAAATCAAGGTGCGCGTTGGGAAACCGACAAAATTCTCGCTCTCCTTCCGAATCCCTGAATGGGCGGCCGATAGTTCCATTCGAATCAATGGCAAATCAACTTCAGTCGCGAGGACAAACGGCTTCGCCGTTCTCGATCAGACCTGGAAGGAGGGAGACCGAATCGATATTCGCTTCCCGATGAAGTTGCGGCTAAGTCGTGGCTACAGAAATTCTGTTTCAGTAGAACGCGGACCGCTTATTTTCTCGCTCTCTTTGGAAGAGAACTGGCAAAAGCTTCGTGAGCGAGGAATGACCGCCGATTGGGAGGTCACCACGGGTTCGCCATGGAACTACGCGTTAGTCACAGAGAGCCTACAGGTGGAAGCGGCTTCGGGAACGAAGACAGCCGTCACAAATGGGCCGTTCACCAAGAAAGGCGCATCCGTGCGCCTGAAAGCAAAGGGACGGCGACTGCCAAGCTGGAAGGAAGTGGATGGCGTTGCCGGGGAACTCCCGCTCAGCCCCTTGGGGAGTCAAGAAAGTGAAGAAGAAATCAGCCTTATCCCATACGCGGCCGCGAAGCTTCGGGTCACAGCATTCCCGGAACTTGCAGCGAAGCGGCCGGCATCTTGACCGGGGCATCGTTGCATGGCCCAAGCATCGTTGGGGGTTTGCGTCCTGCGTTGTATGATCAAGCGAGCTTTCACCTAACTTCGGGGCGTTCATGAACATATCTGAAGTAGCCAAGCGCGCCAGGGTTTCCACGGCCACAGTTTCGAGAACGATTAATTCGCCAGGAAGCGTAAGTCCAGAAACTGCCGAAAGAGTGTGGAAAGTCATTCGCGCGGTGGGCTATCACCAAAACACCAATGCCCGCGCGCTTGTCTCTGGACGCACGAACTTATTGGGCCTCATCATTTCAGACATAACGAACCCCTTCTTTCCAGAACTAGTGAAGAACTTCGAACAGGTTGCTTTGAAGCACGGACTGGAAGTCATTGTCGGAAATACCGGCTATGATCCCGGCCGCATGTCGCACTGCGTGCAGCGAATGCTGGAGCGCAAAGTGGACGGTGTGGCCATCTTCACCTCAGAAATGGGAAAGGGCCTCATCGCCCAACTGGAGGAACACCGCATCCCCATCGTGTTCTTGGATATTGGCGGAGTTCGCCAGCGAATCAGCAATATCAAGGTCAATTATGAGATGGGGATTCATGAGGCCATAGAGCATTTATTTCGCTTGGGACACAAGCGAATCAGCTTTATCAGCGGCCCCCTGCAATTGCGTTCGGCGGCGATTCGCAGGGCCGCCTTCCTCAAGTGGCTCGAACACTACGGACTTCTCGCTGAGGACGGATTGGTTGAATCAGGAAACCATAAAATCGACGGTGGTGAGTCGGCGATGGAGCGGCTCCTGGCTCTTCGCAGGCACCCCACGGCGGTCCTGGCGTCCAACGATTTGACGGCGATTGGCGCGCTGCGGGCAATTTACAGCGCGCGACTGCGCGTTCCAGACGACATTTCTGTCATCGGGTATGACGACATTGAGTTCAGCCAATTCACGCAGCCTGCGTTGACCACCGTCCGGTTGTCTCGTGCGGAGCTGGCAGAGAAAGCGCTCGACGCCCTTGTATCCACACTTGGAGAAAAGAACAAGGTGGGTTGTGAATACAACGTGGAAACACACCTCATTGTCAGAGGCTCGACAGGAAAGAGCAAAGAATAATTGCCGGGCGGACCTGCCATCCGGCAAGATGGCGGAATGCATCCCGGCCTCGGCAGCGATCCGTCGTTAACATGCCGCGTATCCCTGCGCGCCGTGGAACCGGCGCGGATCTTGCGGCAGCAGCAAAGTGCAACTCCTTACCACGAATTCAATTCAATCGATTCAATGTCAGCACGGTCACGCTTTCATGGCGAAATGTATAGGTCAAATGGGAATCGCTGACAGCCGCGCTGCTCTCGCGCGGATACACCGCTTCAGGTCTTATCTCGTCATTCTTCTCGAAGATGCTGCTGGCATAAAGAGTTTGCGCGGTTGCTTCAGCCGCGGATAAAAAGTTGCCGATCGAGATATCCGCGGCAATATCCCGCGTCAGGTGACGATTGACGCAGAAGAGAGTCAATTTGTCCCCGGAATCGTTCAGGGCGGCCACCACGTCAAGATACGGAACGTCTGGAATCTTTGGCATGCGCCTCGAGCCTTGGTCGACGTCGTACTTTTCCGACCCGGCCGTGACCTCCACGGGCCGGCTGGCGCCTGCGTTCGAATACATCCGGAAAGCCCAGTAGGAAGGAACGCCGAACACGCGGCCGCGTTCTTTCCAAATGCCCCCAAAATAGACCGTGCCGGTCATATCGGAAAGCGGAACGAAATCCGCGACTCTCATCAGCATGTTGAGAAATCCGGCGGTTTCTATGGCTCCTCCCATGTTGTTGTAATGCGGGCTCCTCTCGGTATCGCCCCAGAACAGCCATTCTGTAAAGGCGAGCTTCAGTTTGTCCCGCGCTGCGGGAACGGATTGAATCTGCCCGTACATTTCCCGCAGTTTACGCTCCAATCCCACGGGCAGCGCAAAATTGGCCTCCGCAAGGAAATCCTCGGAGGGATCCTTCTTGACCACGTCGCTCACGGTGACCACAAAATGCGTCGACAAATAATTGATCGAGCCGGCGTTCGCCAGTTGCGCGGAGTTCCAGTCGTGATAGAAGTCCTCGTCGGCCCCGGTGCCGATCAGGACCGCTTTTGGATCGACCAGATGGACCGCCTGAGCAAATGTCCCGGTTCGATCGGCCACGCGCTGCAAGGTGGGATACCCCACCTGGAAGTTTCCCCAAAGTTCATTTCCCATCTCCCAAAAGAGTCCGCCCGAATGATCTCCCCACCGGTCATTAACGTGTTTGACCCACGCAGCCCCCTCTTCCGCGGTGCCGCTTCCCAGATTCAGCGCGATCTGCGGACGCGCTCCAACGAGTTCGCAAAACTTCAAAAACTCATCCGTGCCGAAGGTGTTGTATTCGGGAATTCCCCAGGCCACGTTTTTCATGCTCACGCGCTTATCCTTCGGGCCAACTCCGTCCCGCCAGTGGTACGCGGAAGTGAAGTTTCCACCGAATCGAATGACCGGCGATTTCATGGCTTTGATCATGGAGACCATGTCCGGGTCCATTCCCTCGATGTTGTCGGCGGGCAGTAAAGAGGCCTGATCAAGAAGAATGCGCCCATCGTTTCCAACAGCGATGACGAAGTCCACCGGCTCCAGAGGCGCAACGCTCTGTTGGGGAAGTTCCAAGGTAAATTCGTAACGCTTCCAGTCAATGCTCGATACTTGGATCGCGCTGTGAGCAAATATATTGTTCTCCCGATTGCGTTGTCGAAGAGAAATATCCAGCTCGCGTGAGCCGCTGGCATACTTGGCGTAGATGCTTCCACGATAGAGTAGAGTCCTGTGAACAGGAAGGTAGACTTTTTGACGAATCCCAACCTGTTTGTCCGGCAAGCCCATGACAAAAATCGAACGATAAGAATTGGCCGCATCGTTCCACCGGGGCTCATAACGACTGCCTTGGCCATAGTCCAACGGCTCCCAGGGCAAGGGCAGGCCGATCTCGGAGGCTCGCACCAACGAGGGTTCATCCGTAAGGAGCTTTCTTGTCTGGGCGGCATCCCACAATCCTTCTTCAAAACTGGGATTCTGAACAACATCCGCTACGAGTCCTCCATACGTGGAATTGGCGATCGGTTCCAAGAAGGTCCCAAAAATCGTTCGGGGGATGGTGTACGACGCAGTCTTCGACACATCGATACTGATCTTGGCAAACTTCGACGTATCCGAACCAGAGAGAAACTGACCCGCGTAGTTCGAAACCGCAGAGATGCCAAGCGCCAGGACGAGCAACAGCCTGATCAGGAACATTTTCATGAAGGACTCCTCCAGCCCGACGGGTCAATTTTTCGCTAGCACTTTGACTTAATTCCTGATGTAATCGCTTACAATGTAGCACGGCCAGGGCTCGCCGCGAACCCTTCTTTGCCGACCGGCCGCTTGAAGGTTTTGGCAGCAAGCGCACGGATTCCGTGGTGCGTCGAGGAGCGAACACTTGGGCTTGACCAGCATCGACTGGATCATTATGGCCGTGTACTTCGCTTTTGTGCTGGGCATTGGTTTCGCCCTCAAGCGGTACATGAAAACCAGCACTGATTTTTTCCTTGCGGGCCGCTCTATTCCAGCGTGGGTTTGCGGACTTGCCTTTATCTCGGCTAATCTCGGCGCGCAAGAAGTGATAGGCATGGGGGCGTCGGGAGCCAAGTACGGGATAGCAACCAGTCATTTCTATTGGATAGGCGCGATACCCGCGATGGTTTTTGTCGGCATTTTCATGATGCCGTTTTACTACGGTTCGCGTGCCCGCTCTGTTCCCGAATACTTGCGTCTGCGGTTTGATGAAAAAACGCGCGGGCTTAACGCGATCTCCTTCGCCATAATGACGCTTTTTTCATCCGGCATCTCCATGTACGCAATGGCCAAGCTGATCCAAGTCTTGCACATCCTCGATTCGCCGTTTCGGCATCTTGGCATACCCCAGAGCTGGATTTTTCATACCGGCATCGTGGTCTCTGCTCTCGTCGTCCTGAGCTACATTTATCTCGGAGGACTCACGAGCGCGATCTACAACGAAGTCCTGCAGTTTTTCCTGATCGTTGCTGGATTTGCCCCCCTGGTCTGGCTGGGCATGAAGAACGTGGGCGGATGGTCCGGACTGAAGGCAAGGCTGGATCCTTCCTACATGCATTCCTGGATCGGAATGGCCAGCCCTTCAACCAACCGTCTCGGAGTTGAATGGTTCGGCCTGGCGATGGGTCTCGGTTTCGTTCTTTCCTTCGGCTACTGGTGCACAGACTTCCTGGTAGTCCAGAGGGCGATGGCGGCGGATTCCATGACCTCCGCGCGGCGGACACCCCTTATCGCCGCTGTACCTAAAATGCTGCTGCCGTTTCTAGTCATTCTCCCTGGTCTAATTGCCGTCGCTCTTACTTCGCAGATGGCAGCTCCGCTTACGGCGCCGCAACAGGGAGTCGCGGCGCAAGCCGCAGCGTCCGGCCGCAACTTGATCCCAGCAAAACTAGACCCAACCACTAACCAGCCGGTACTCGACAGACTGGGTAAGCCTCAATTGGACTACGATCTCGCTGTTCCCAATCTCCTCCTTCACTATTTCCCCACAGGCCTCCTTGGTTTGGGACTTACCGCGTTGCTTGCCAGCTTCATGTCCGGGATGGCGGGCAACGTCACTGCGTTCAACACCGTTTGGACACACGACATCTATGAACCTTATATTCGTCCAAACGCCAGCGATGCCCATTACTTGATGATCGGTCGTTTAGCAACGGTTTTTGGGGTCGCCCTCTCGATCGTCACGGCGTACCTGGCCACGCACTTCAACAACATCATGGACATGCTTCAGTTGGTGTTTGCCTTCGTCAATGCGCCCTTGTTCGCCACCTTTCTTCTGGGCATGTTTTGGAAACGCGCCACCGGACACGGCGCTTTCACCGGATTGCTTTCCGGCACCGCCGCGGCCGCCATCCATCACGCGCTTACCATCCCGGAGGGCTCTCTCGTCGGCGTCAAAGGCGGCTGGCTCGCGGTGTTGCACGCCTATCCGAGCGAGATGGCCCAGAATTTTTGGACCGCCATTTTCGCGTGGGTCACCTGTTTTGTGATTACCATTCTCGTGAGTTTGACAACGAAACGGCCGGAAGAATCGCGTCTCGTAGGCCTGGTCTATTCCCTAACGCCACGTCCGGCGCAAGATCAGCTGTCGTGGTACCAGAAGCCCGCATTCCTGGGCGGCGCGGTGCTGGCCGCAACCGTTTTGCTCAACGTCATTTTCCGATAGAGGAGGCATTCGTGCGTCTGGACATCCGCTTGGCAATAGGAGCGCTTTTCACCTTGCTGGCCATCTTGCTTTGCGTTTTCGGGGTTCTTAGCAACCCATCTATCTACGCACAGTCTCTCGGCTTCAACGTAAATCTCTGGTGGGGCATGGTGCTCCTTGTTTTCGGAATGTCCATGCTGTTTCTGGGAGTGCGCGCCATCTTTGTTTGCACGCCTGCGCAAAAAGCTGCCTTGAAAGATGAGAAATCGCGGCAGTGAAGGAAACGGAGGAAATGCTGTGAATCAGTAGTCCGGTAATCAAAGGGGACGAGAGTATCCATGGATCAGGCGAGAGAGTTGCTCGCAAAATTCAATTCTCGGTTCCGCAGCGCCGCAACAGTGTACCGTGCTCCGGGCCGAGTAAATCTGATCGGCGAGCATACCGATTACAACGATGGTTTTGTCTTGCCTGCGGCCATCGGCTTTTCCTGCTGGGTCGCCATGGGCGCCCGGAATGACCGAAAGCTTGTGCTCTATTCCGAGAACTTCGATGAATCGCTCGAAGCAGCCCTGGACGGTCTCAGAATTCACGCGACAGGAAAATGGGCCGACTATCCGCTGGGAGTCGCGTGGGCTCTTGAGCAGGCCGGCTTTCGCTTGCGAGGAGCGAATCTGTACATTCAAGGAGATGTGCCGTTGGGTGCGGGACTGAGTTCATCGGCAGCCGTGGAAGTGTCCACTGGCTATGGGCTGTTGGATCTGGCCGAATATCCGATAGAAGCAACAAAGCTCGCGCTGCTGTGCCAGAAGGCCGAAAACGAATTTGTCGGTGCGCGCTGCGGCATCATGGATCAATTTGTATCCTGCCACGGGCGCGCCGGAAGCGCACTTCTCCTGGACTGCCGTTCACTTGATTTCCGCTCGGTGCCTCTCCCCGCCGGCGTGCAATTGGTAATCTGCAATACCATGGTTCAGCACAAACTCGGAACGGGCGAATATAACGTGCGCCGCATGCAATGCGAGGAGGGGGTGAGGGCGCTTTCAAAGACCCTGCCCGGTATTCGCGCGCTGCGAGACGTTTCCTTGGCGGATCTCGAGAGCAATCGCAGCTTCCTCAGCGAAACCGTCTATAAGCGCTGCCGGCACGTCGTAAGCGAGAATGCCCGTGCGCGTGAAGTAGCCCTGGCCCTGCAGAGCGGCAAAATTGAATCGCTGCGTTCCATCATGGCCGAATCACACCGCAGCCTTCGGGACGACTTCGAAGTAAGCTGCCGGGAACTCGATATCATGGTTGATCTTGCCATGAAGCAGGCGGGTATCCTTGCCGCGCGAATGACCGGCGGCGGTTTCGGCGGATGCACCATCAACCTAGTGAAGGCCGCCGATTCTGAAGAGTTTCGCCAGCGCGTGGCGCAAGGTTACGAGGCGGCCACCGGACACCATCCAAGAATGTACGTTTGCGAAGCGTCTCAGGGCGCAGAAAAAGTGGAATCAGGAGCAATTGGAACCAAAGTTTCGTCTAGTTGAGAGCCAAAAAGGATCTAGCGGCGAGACTCTCCTTATATGACTCTTTCTCTACTCCAGCAAGTCCCCCATCGTCGTTTCAACCCACTCACCCGGGAATGGGTGTTGGTCTCCCCGCATCGGACACAGCGGCCTTGGCTTGGGAAGGTAGACAGGGACGCCCCCTCAAATTCGGTTGAATACGATCCCGCTTGCTACCTTTGTCCCGGAAACGAACGTGCCGGCGGCGCTCGCAACCCGAAATACACAAAGACATTCGCGTTTGACAATGACTTTGCCGCCTTGCTTCCCGAAGCTCAGCACCTCGCAACCAATGACGCGGATCTCTTCATTGCCCAGTCGGAAGCGGGAATATGCCGCGTTGTCTGTTTCTCGCCGCGCCACGACCTGACCATTCCACTCATGTCTCCCGGCGAACTCCGGCAGATCGTCAACGTGTGGTCCGATCAGTTTCAGCAATTGGAAATCACTCCATGGGTTCGTCACGTTCAGATTTTCGAGAATCGCGGTGCGCTCATGGGCGCCAGCAACCCGCATCCCCATTGCCAGATTTGGGGAAACGCCTCACTTCCTAATGTTCCGGAAAGGGAGCTTTCCTCCTTTGAGTCGTACAGCGCTGAAAAAAAATCCTGCCTCCTCTGTGACTATCTCAGCCTCGAGCTAAGCAAGAATGAGCGTGTGATTTGCCAGAATGAGGGCTTTGCTGTCGTTGTACCCTATTGGGCAGTGTGGCCCTTCGAAACTCTCTTGCTCAGCAAGCGCCATTTGGGAACAATGCACGAGCTGGCATCGGGCGAGCGCGATCTCCTGGCCGGCATCCTCCAAAATATAACTACACGCTACGACAATCTGTTCGAAGCGCCGTTCCCCTACTCGATGGGTTTTCACCAGCGTCCCTCCGATGGCCGCCCGCACCCGGAGTTTCATTTTCATGCGCACTATTATCCACCGCTCTTGCGTTCCGCGACGGTCCGGAAGTTCATGGTCGGCTACGAAATGCTTGCAACGCCACAACGTGACATCACCCCAGAAAGTGCAGCCGGGCGCTTGGCCAGTCTCACCGACGTTCACTATCTTCACCGAAGCGGTCCAGTGTAGCTGAACGCTGCACGTCCATTTCGGACTTCGAAAAGCTTGCAAACAATGAGGTGAAAAAAATGCGGACAGCAACACTGAAGAAAATCTGGTTCGGCTCTTTGATGAGCTTGGCATTGAGCACTTGCGTGCTGCCAGCGAAACCGCGGCAGCAGCGCTGGACAGAAAAAGCCGCCAGCGAGTGGTACGCCAAGCAGCCCTGGCTCGTGGGCAGTAACTACACGCCGGCCTATGCCATCAACGAGCTTGAAATGTGGCAGGCCGATACCTTTGACCCAAATCGAATCGATCTGGAGTTGGGCTGGGCCGAATCCCTCGGCTTGAACACCATGCGTGTGTTTCTCCATGACCTTCTTTGGCAGCAAGATCCTCAAGGCTTCAAGAAGCGCATTGAAACTTTCCTGCAGGTTGCAGACAAGCACCACATCAAGCCGCTTTTCGTCTTATTCGATTCTTGCTGGGACCCCAATCCGCAGCTCGGGAAACAACATGAACCGCGTCCCGGCGTTCACAATTCCGGCTGGGTGCAAAGCCCCGGCGCCAAAGCCTTGCAGGACGCTTCGCAATATCCGCGTCTCGAGGCTTACGTGAAGGGTATTGTCGGGGCTTTCGCAAGAGATCAGCGAGTTCTTGGCTGGGACGTCTGGAATGAGCCAGACAATACAAACCAAGGAAGTTATGGCGAATTGGAACCAAAGGACAAAGTTGCGTTGATTCTCTTGCTCTTGCCAAAAGTGTTCGACTGGGCGCGAGAAGCGCATCCTACGCAGCCATTGACGAGCGGCGTTTGGAAAGGCGGCTGGTCCTCGCCGGAAAAACTAGGCCCCATGGAAAAAATTCAAATCGGCATGTCGGACGTAATTTCTTTTCACAGCTACGACAAGCAGGAAGAATTCGAAAAACGCATTGTCTGGCTGCAGCCCTACAATCGGCCCATTCTTTGCACGGAGTATATGGCTCGTGGCAATGGAAGCACGTTCCAGGGCTCGCTGCCCATCGCCAAGAAATATCATGTGGCCGCCATCAACTGGGGTCTCGTCGCCGGAAAAACACAAACCTATCTTCCATGGGACTCTTGGCAACATCCTTACACTGATCGCGAACCCGCCATCTGGTTCCATGAAATATTTCGCGCCGATGGCACTCCCTATCGCCAGGAAGAAGCAGATTTCATCCGCGCCATCATCGGCCGCGGGTAGCTGGTGTAAGTGAAGCGAATGCGTCCAGAGCGAAGGGCGAGAGAACCGCTTAGGGAAGATCTGTTGTATCGGCGCACACCTTCGGCGCTTCCCGCGCCGGCCCGAACCTCGGAGCGACACCCTGGAATCGCCGATACCCGGCGCTCTTGAAGACCCGCCGGACGGGAAACAAGCAACTGCAAAGTCCGCCCGTAGTTTCGAGAGCAAGGAGTGGCTTTCAAGAATTCGGGTATGGCCTCCAGCGAAAAAAGCAAAGGAAGAGGAGGGACCAGCGTGCTGCTACCTGGCCGAGAGCTGATAGACCGTCGTCGACCGATAGTGCTGGCCAGGCTTAAGAACGGTTGACGGGAAATTCCTATGGTTTGGCGAATCGGGAAAATGCTGTGTTTCCAGGCAGAAAGCAGAGCGGTGTGGATAGACTTTGCCATCCTTGCCATGAATAGTTCCGTCCAGGAAGTTCCCGCTGTAGAACTGAATGCCGGGTTCGGTGGTTGAAACTTCAAGCATGCGGCCTGATTGCGGGTCGTAGGCTTCCGCGGCTCGGGAAAGCACCTCTGCGGAGGTGCGGTCCAAAACCCAGTTGTGATCGTAGCCTTTGCCGAATATCAATTGCTCGTTGTCCTGGGCGATTCGGGAGCCGATGGCTACTGGCTTTAGGAAGTCAAATGGCGTGTTGCGCGTGCTCCGCAGTTCACCCGTTGGTATAAGGTTCGCATCCACGGGGGTGAATTTTCCGGCGTAGAGAGTGAGTTGATGCCCGAGAATGTTTCCATTGCCTTGACCCGCCAGGTTGAAGTAAGCGTGGTTGGTGAGATTGACGACGGTTTCCTTATCCGTGGTGGCACTGTACTCGATTTTGAGTGCGTTGCTATCCGCCAGCACCGTGAAGACCACCTTGGCGGAGAGATTTCCGGGATAGCCTTCTTCTCCATCCTTGCTCAGATAACTGAGTTCAAGCGCTTGTCCCGCAATGCTTGAAACATCCTTGGCGTTCCACACGTGCTTGTTGAAGCCGATCAAGCCGCCATGAAGGTGGTTTTCCCCATCGTTCTTTGCCAGTGTATAGGTGGCTCCATTCAGGGTGAATTTTCCATGAGCAATGCGGTTTCCGTAGCGTCCGACGGTGCCGCCGAAATAGGCCTTTCCATTTTCATAGCCGGTGACGGAGTCGTAGCCCAGAATAACATCGGCCATTTTTCCATTCCGGTCCGGCGCTTTGAGCGAGACCACCGTGCCGCCGTAGTTCGTGATGGCAACTTCAAATCCCGCATGATTGGTCAAAATGTAAAGATCCGCAGGCTGGCCATCTTGGGTCTTGCCAAACGGCCGCTTCTCCTCTTTCGATTGTGCCTTGGATTTCGCGAGGGCCAACATCATGGAGGCAGCAACAAGAAAAAGCATCGCAGCCGGAAGCGTGACCCTTAGTTTTGTCATGACCGTCTCCTGAATCGTTGCCCGATTTGATTAAGACGAACTATGAAGCAATTCCTCTCAAGCATCTTCCGTTCAGTCAGTAACGCACCGCCGCAAAGACCAGTAGGTTAGAGAACCATGAGGATAACGACGTTCCGATCATATCTTGACGTTAACGGTGTTCCAACCCCGTAGTTTCCGGCGAACTCAGTCCACCCGCCCTTGGCAGAAGTCATCCGGAGCCGAGGCGCTCAAGTCAAATACGCCTGAGACGCAAGTGCCACGTTCAAGCTATCTGGCCGGTTGTTGTGCTTTGCATCAAAGCGGTCTTGTCATCCGCGCGTCTCCCGGCTGGCGGCTCGTCACGCAGTAATACAGGAATGGAGTTGACGCGTCTTGTAACGTTTCGTCGCCGGCTGTGCCATCCGTGCCGCTGATTTTTGTAATTTTCAGCCGACTTCTTCGGGTAAGTATGTGGGTTAGTTTCCCTCGATCGGATATTTCAAAATGCTTTGCGGAAAACGAGGGAACAAATTAGGGAACAGTGACAGTTCCTTACTGTTCTTTATGCGGCTTTTTTGCTCCAGCATGTTCCTCGTAAGTGCTTGAAATTCCGTCTGGGATTACATTCGACTCCCACACGCTTCCGCCAGATCGTGCGTATTTTCAATGGGTTAGGATGCGACCGAGTGGGCAAACGTGGGCAATAAGAAACAACCACCCTTCCATTGCAGCCTCCGGACTTTATTGGGTCGTTCCTGTGCCAGAGCGCGGCCTTACGATCAGTCCGGATGGCAGCACCTTCACTCTGGAAATGCCGAACGTCCCGGTCG
>Ga0307479_10004190_pt1 | contig 13180 bp, 7 predicted proteins | sample atmos_gasesECM4C_FD_203743 | JGI IMG/M metagenome (GOLD analysis project Ga0307479, IMG submission 203743) | Hardwood forest soil microbial communities from Morgan-Monroe State Forest, Indiana, United States - atmos_gasesECM4C_515 | ecosystem: Environmental > Terrestrial > Soil > Temperate...
GCGCAAATAGCCAGTAACGAGCAGCAGCTCTGTGTCGCCACCAGCTCCAGCAGGACCCTGGGACACCTTCCTCCGGGTGTTGAATTTGCGATCACTCGCTCCGCGCTCATATATCCAGGCACGGTGCTCGCGGACGAGGCTGACAGCGCGTGCTCAGTGTTCGTGCATGGCTGCATCGAGTATGTCGACACGTTCGGCGATCCCCATTTCACCCGATTCCGGCTTCAGGACGGCTCCGACCAGAAATTCTTCGCCTGCCAGGAAGGCAACGAGACCGACGACGTCCTGCTGTCGCGAAGCCGGGGTATTTGACAATAGTCGGTACGAAAGCTCGACTACTTCAGGCTCGACCACGCCCCATCGGGAGAGCGCATCATATATTGCGTTCCGACCTGCACGACCGTCGTGCCGTTGTTTTCGGCCACAAAATCCGCTTGCGGTAAGGCGTTGGAGTAAGTGTCCAGGCTCGTGACGGGTTTGTCGAAAGGACTGCTCCCAATCAGCCGCGACAGCAATTCGCTGACCGCCGGATAGCTCAGGGGCGCATCGACCTTTTCCTGCGCGACCTGCGCCGGCCGTACCGCATTCACCAGGGCAAGGGCGACCGGAACACGTGCTATCGCCTCGGTCGGTATTTCCCGCAAACCCTGGATTTGTCCCCGTCCACCGTCCAGGGCGGCGCCGTGCTCGGCAATGAGGACCACGATCACATGTCGCCCCGAGGCTCGCAGCTCCTCCAGAAAGCGGCTGATGTCGCTGCTCAACAGCATGAAGCGTGCGCCATACGAAGAGTCCGGGTGGCCTGCACCGAGCACGTGGTTTCCGTCGTGCAGACTGATGGTGTTGTAATAGAGCGCGAGGCGTGGGGCGGGATTCGTTTGACGCCGGGCCCACCACCGTGAGAGCACGGAATAGTCGCTGTAGACCGGGGTCCCGTCGAACGCCTGCTGCGCGGGCGTTGCCCCGGTGTTGTCCTCCAGCGGCGCCGACAGACCGCCACGATCATGCACATCACCGAAGAAGTTGCCGAAATGTCCGTCGTGATTCATGAGCCAATGTGGCTCGAAGCCCGCGCCTTGCAGGCCGTCCATCACGAAGCAGCCCTCATCGGCAGGATCGTAGAGCTGACTTTCCGGTGTCTGGCCGCAAGTGCCGCGCAGCAGCCGAATCGCGGCGGGGCCGCTGTAGCTTGCGGCCGAGTTGAAATGGGTGAGCACCACGTCGAAGTGCCCGAGGAGAGGGTCCGGCGCCAGTCGCAAGGCGCGCAGATCATCCCAGGCCAGCGAGCACACGTGCAGAATGAGGATGTCAAACGGAGCATCCTCCGCCGCCCCTCGGGGGAATCGGACTCGAATCTTCCGCTGTGCCGCGTAAAACTGCTGCAACCGCGTGTTCAAGGCGTCCGGACTCAGGTTGATCGGCGCGGTAGCCAGTGCAACCTGCGAGGGCGCGGCAGCCGCTTGAGCCGGGCTCGCACCCGGCCACACTTTCACGTGCGGCGCGACCATGACCCCAATAATTCCCAGGAATGCAAAGGTGCTCATCCGCAGCTTGCGGCTTACCAGCGAATAAAGAGCCAGCATGGCCGCCAGCTCGAGCAGCAACTTCCAGCTGATGAGTCGCCCGGCGAGCTCCCACAGATACTCTGGGCTGAGGGCGCGCAGATTCTGTAGTTGCGCCGCCGCCTGGACGAACGGCGGCAGCCAGGAGTCGTGATACAACAGCACGACTCCCATCGGGACGGCGAGCAGGTTCTTCGTGAGCTGTTGGCGCGCGTTCCTGGGGGGCAGCGCGGCGAATACGGCAAAGGCCAGATTCAGCCACGGATGGAAATCCAGGTAGCCCATGCCGTAGAGGATGAGCTTGGCGAGGAAGTAGGCGCTCCACCAACCCATGAGCGTTATCGAGCCGCCAAGGTGCGGCGGCGCAGCCACGCAATCGCGTCGTTCCAGGCGCTCTCCAGTAGCCGCACGTAGCCGGTCGCTCCAAACGAGAAGACCTCCGCAAAGCTGGCAAGGGGGCGATCGGCCGTCACGTCGCGCCCCCAGTCGTCCCAGGCTTCCGGCGCGCCGAAGGTGCAGCCGATATAGGCGCGCTGCTCGGCGATAGTCAGCTCGCCGAGCAACAATCCCACGTGCTGGCCGCGCACGGTGGTGACTTCGACGGGGAGGACGCAGTCGCCGCTGCTGCCCCGCAACCGGACCCGCAAACGCTCGCCTCGTTGCAGCAAGGATGAGGCTGCGTCCACAGACAGGCCCAGTCCGCACATCGAGAAATCTTCGGTCGCACAGGCCAGTTCGCGGCCGTCCGGCAGATACAGCACCGCCGGCATGCTCTTGAGGACCCGTGGTGTGCTTCTGACCTGGCGAGTCTCCGCGGCGACACCCAGGACCGCTCCCAGCAAAATGAGGTTGAACAGCGTCCAGATGAGGTTGAGGACCACGGTGTCGGCTTCGTAGGAGTTCCAGTAGAGCAGCCGCGGCAACGCCAACAGCGCCCCGACGACATTGAGCACGACCAGCACCAGGTAGGGCGCCGCGATGCGCCAATCGAAGAACTCGTGTGCCACCAGGCCGCCCTTGGCCGTCACATTGAATTTTCCGAGCCGTGGTGCGATGAGCGCCACCGAGGTGGGCAGTGCGATGTACCACGACAGCACCGCTTCATACGCTTCATTCCAGAACGAGTGCCGGAACCGCCCCTGGATGTGCGAGTTGGCAAGACTCGATTGGACCATGTGTGGCAGCGAATAGAGCGCAATGGAGAGCGCGGCCGCGTTGATGATGTGACACTCGAAATACAGATAGGCGAGCGGGGCCGTGAGGAATACCAGGCGCGGCACGCCGGAGAAGAAGTGCAACATGGCATTCGCATAACATAAGCGCTGCAACAGGGTCAGGCCTTTTCCCATGAGCGGGTTGTCGATCCGGAAGATCTGTGCCATGCCGCGGGCCCAGCGGACCCGCTGCCCGATGTGTCCCGAGAGACTCTCGGTCGCCAGGCCCCCGGCCAGCACCTGGCGCAGGTACGCGGTGTTGTAGCCGCGGCGATGCAGTTTCAGGGCGGTATGCGCGTCTTCCGTCACCGTCTCCACGGCGATGCCGCCGATCTCCTCGAGCGGCTTGCGTCTGAGCACGGCACAGGAGCCACAGAAGAACGTCGCATTCCACAGATCGTTGCCGTCCTGGATCAGCCCGTAGAAGAGATTGCCCTCGTTGGGTACACGACGGAACGTCCCGAGGTTTCTCTCGAAGGGGTCCGGTGAGAAGAAATGGTGCGGCGTCTGCAGCAGGGCACACCGCTGATCCCGCAGGAGCCAACCCAGGGTCGTCGTCAGGAAAGTGCGCACCGGAATGTGGTCGCAATCGAAGATGGCTACGAACTCGCCGCGGGTGAGTTTCAGGGCGTGATTGAGATTACCGGCCTTGGCATGGGCGTTGTTGCTGCGAATGAGGTATTCGGCGCCGCAACTGGCGGCGAACTCGCGGAACTGGGCGCGCCGTCCGTCATCGAGGAGATACACCTTGAGCTTCCCGGCGGGCCAATCGAGATTGAGCGCGGCCAACACCGTGGGCCGCACCACCTGCAGCGATTCATTGTAGGTGGGAATGAAGATATCCACCGCCGGCCATGAAGCGCGATCGCCCGGCAGCGGTGCGGGTTTGCGTCGCAGCGGCCGGCAGTTCTGCACGTAGCCAAACACCATGATGATCCAGGTATAGCATTCGGCGACCACCAGGCCGGTGCCGAAGAACGATTCGAACCCGGGATTCAGATCCAGGGTCTGGGTGAGCCGCCACCAGATGTAGCGCGCGGAGGCCAGGATGGAGAACATGATCAGAACAATGCCCGGCCCGTAGCCCGGGAGTTGTCGCACGAGCAGGCTGAGCAGCCACATCGCCCCGAGCAACACACACTGTTGGCCCATGCCGAGCGGCGTCGATACTGCGAGCAGGAAAAGCGCCAGGATGATGACGGCGGCGGCCAGCCGCGTGCCGCGGTTTGCCTCGGTATAGGCTTGTGCGATCGCATCAGAGTAGCTGTCGATCCGCGCGGCCAGACCGTACAACAGCGGCGCGACACGCGGCGCAATCACGTGATGCGTCAGAGCCCGGAAAGAGGCGACCCTGCGCCGGCGGTCCTGGAGGTATGCTTCCGGGCTCGACCAGGCGCCCCGCGGCGGATCGATCAGCACCAGGTGCGCAGTCCAGGAGCGGATGCTGTGCGGATTTGTAACTCCCAATCGACTGGCGAGAGCCAGCACCAGAGGCTTGACGAGCTGATGCATCCAACGCGGCCACGGCCTCGCGGCATCGGCAGGCAGAATGAACCCGTGCCACAACCAGCGCGCGAGCTCCTGGGCCCACCCGACCTCGAGCGGCCGGCCGGGCGGCGTCAACAGCGGAATACGCCGTAACCGCAGTGTGTCATTGCTGTCGAGCATCGCGGCCGCCATTGTGCGATTCTCGCGTGGCCGTGACCAGACAAACTTGTCGTGTCCGACAAACTTGCCGAATATAACAACTGCGGAATATCGATCGAGGCAGGCACTGCAATGCAACACCGCTGGATGGCCGTTTTTCTCTTGGGTGTCCTGACCAACCCCGCAGCGGCTGCCGAACCGGGGCCGGATGCGGCGGGCGGTCCGCGGTTGCGCGAGTTGCAAGTGAGCTTTGCCGATCTCGGCGCCGCTGCGATTTCCCTGCGCGGCGTGCATTCCACGGCCGGCCTGGACATCGGTATTCGCAAGGATGAGGTGGTGGACGCTGCCGTGCTGCACCTGCGGCTCACCTATTCCCCGTCATTGTTGCAGGATCTTTCACATCTGCGCGTGAGTCTCAACGGGCAGGTCATTGAGGCCGTGACGCTCACCAAGGCGGATGCCGGCCACGAGGTCGAGCGGTCAATCCGCCTCGATCCCCGCTACTTCAGTGACTACAACCACATTCAGCTCGATCTCATCGGGCACTACTCGAACGGCTGCGAGGATGCGGACCACTCGTCGATCTGGGCGAGGATCAACGGCGGCAGCACGCTGTCCCTGACGCTGCGAGCGCTCGAGCAACCCGATGATCTGGCGCTCCTGCCGGCCCCTTTCTTCGATCAACATGACAACCAGCGGCTCAATCTGCCCATTGTGCTTCCTGCGAACGCCGCGCGCGACATCGTGCGCTCGGCGGGCCTGGCGGCCTCCTGGTTCGGGATGTTGGCCGACTATCGCAGCGCCCGTTTTCCCGTCACCTTCGAGGTTCTTCCCAGCCGGCACGGTATGGTGTTCGCGACCAACGACTCGCGCCCGGCAACGCTCCCGTTGCCCATGGTACAGGCACCGACGGTGAGTGTTGTTGCTCACCCCACGGACCCTTCCGTCAAGCTCCTGGTGTTTCAGGGCAAAGACGCCACCCAGTTACGTCAGGCAGTCGAGGGTGTGGTGCTGGGAAACACCGTTCTCACGGGCAATACCGCCACCGTCTCCAGAGTCGCGTATCGGCGCCGCGTGGCCTACGATGCGCCGCGTTGGGTGAGTGCCGAGCGGCCGGTCAGGCTCGGCGAGCTGGTGGATGACCCGCAGCAGTTCCAGGGGCACGGCATTGCACCCCAACCCATGAGAGTGAATCTGCGCCTGCCGCCGGACCTGTTTGTCTGGAACAAGTCCGGCGTGCCGGTGGATCTGCACTATCGGTACACCTCGCCGGTGGAGCGCGACAACTCGGTGCTCACCGTCTCGATCAACAATCAGTTGCTGCGCTCGTATCGGCTCCTGCCCCAGCCCGACAGTGGCGGCGGCGGCCGCTTCCTCGTGCCCCTGTTGCAAAATGACGGCGCGCGCGAAAGCCAGGACCTGTTGATCCCGGCCTTCCAGCTCGCCAGCGACAACCAGATGCAGTTCGAGTTCTCCATGGACCTGCATCGCGACGAGCAGTGCAAAGAGGTGTTCAGCGACACTACGCGCGAGTCGATCGATCCGGACTCCTCGGTCGATATCTCGGCTTTTGCACATTACACCGCGCTGCCCAACCTGGCCCTGTTTGCGAACGCGGGATTTCCCTTCACCCGGTATGCGGATCTCGCTGAGACCGGCATCGTCGCGCCGGATCTCGCCGACCGGGACGCGCTCGAGGAGTTGTTCTTCCTGCTGGGCCGGATGGGCAGGCAAACCGGAGCGCCGGCGTTGGCCTACAGGTTGCTGGATGTTGGGGAGGCGCTGCAGGTGCGGAATCTCGACCTCCTGATTCTGAGCGGGACACGCGCGAACGGTTTCATGGCTCACTGGGGATCGGAGCTGGCGCTGCTCTTCGGCGAGCACGGCCGCGATTATCGCCAGCTCGGTCGGGAGCCCACCTCGATGCCGGGAGTCTCCCGAGCTGCCGTGGGCGGCGATGCGACGGCGAATGTTGTGGTGCAGGCCAATGGCACGCTGGGTGCCCTGATGAGCTTCCAATCGCGGGCGACCGCTGGCCGGACGGTGGTTGCCTTCGTTGGCAGCGATGCGGCGGCCACACAGTCGCTCATCACGTCGTTGGAGGATGGGAGCAAGGTGTCCCGAATCCGAGGGGAGCTTGCCATTGTCCGTAACAGCGAAGTTCAAAGCTTCCGGGGCCCCGACGTCTACTACGTCGGCTCGCTGCCCTGGTCGCAATGGCTGTGGTTCCATTTTTCGCAACATGCCCTGGTGTTGACGCTGGTCTCGCTGGCAGTTCCCGTCTTCGCCGCCCTGTTGGCCTATGGGTTGTTGCAACGTCGGGTGGCAAGGCGCCTGCAAGACGGTACGAAGACCTGACGAATGAGCAGGCGAGCCCGTGTCCCATGGACCCGCCCGTGCCCAGCAGGCTGATCGCCTCCGTGGCCCTGTTTTTTTGCGTAGCGGCGGTGGCCGAGGGCGTTTTGTCGTCCCCGGGCGCGCAGCTCATGCACAGCGCCCGTTTTTGGGAGGCGCACGATCGCGGTGACCTGGCGCAGGCGGCGCTGAAGAAACTGGTGGCGGCGAGCCCCAACTCACCCGAGGCCCTGTTGCAGTTGGGCGAGCTGGATCTACGCATCAGCCAGTTCGCGGACGCCGCCCAGGCCGACAGTGAGCTCACCCGGCGGTTCGGCAGTTCCCCGATTGCCCGGGAATTCACCACCGAATACCGCTTCGCGACCCGGGACCGCCTGCAACTCGCCTCCGTGCGGCGCCTCATGGAGCTCCGGCATACCGCCGAGGCGCGAGCGGCGCTCGATCGGCTCTTTCCGGGGGCACCTCCCCGTGAGGCCCTCGGCATTGATTACTACACGCTGCTCTCCAGCACACCGGATGGCTTCGACCTCGCCTATAAGGGTATGACCGATCTGGCGAAGCGTCATCCGGACGATCCACGCTACCAGCTTGCGTTGGCACGCTTCATGGTGCGGGATCGGGAAAGCGCTTCTGCCGGTGTGTTGGTGCTCGAGCAACTCCGCCGCCGTGACGATGTGCGCGCGGAAGACGTCGATCGGGCGCTGGCATCCGGCCTGTTGCGGCTGGGGGTCGAGCGGGCGCCGACCGAGCTCGTGCACGCATACCTGGCACGCCATCCCGATGATGCCGACATAACGGGCTTGAGCAACGAGCAGGAGCGCGCTCGGAAAGAGCGGGATCTGCTCTCCGCGGCGGCCCTGCCGCGGGTGTTGCCCGAAGTTCAGCAGCGTTTGTCGCAGGACTTGGCCTCCGCACGGGGGCAGGACGCCGGCGGATCACAGGCACGTCTCTGGCTGGATCGCAGCCGCCGCTCACTCCGCAACCACTCGGAACGCCGCGCCGCAGCCGAATTGCGGGCGGCCCTGGGTCTCTTCCGCCACAACTACGAGGCGCAGATCGATATCGCAAAAAGTCTGGAGCCACTGGCGTCTGCCGAGGAGGCTGGCGAGTTGCTCGCGACCGCGGCCCGCCTGGCACCGCAATCCACCTGGCTGTTCGAGACCCAGGTGCGCTGGCTACTCTCCCATGGGGATACCCCAACAGCCATCGAGCTGCTTCGCAACCATGAGCTGACGCCCAGGTGGACAGCACGGTCGCGCGACAAGTTGCTCGCTGCAGCGCTCGAGCAGCGCGCTTCGAACGAGGTCAATGCCGGTCAACTCGACTCGGCCAGGGCGGATCTGCAGGCGGCGATCCGGCTCGCGCCGCTCGATGTCTGGATGCGCTATCGGTTGGCTGAAGACTACCGTACCCAAGGCGAGATCGAGCGGGGCCGAAGTCTCATGAGCGAGGGCTTGAAGATCGAGCCCGGAGTGCCCGAGATGCGGTACGTCGCAGCGCTCTATCTGTCCCATATCGACGATTACGAAGCAGCTTACGCGGCGATCGATGGCCTCGATGCGGGCAGGCGCAACGAGGAGATGAACGCCCTCCGTGACCGAATGTGCGTAGCCCTGGCGCGCGCAAACGCCCGGCGGTTAAAAGATGGGGGCGACATGGACGGGGCGCGTGCTGCTCTACTGGAGGCAGAGCCTGCCGCATCTCACGGCATCGATCGGGCCGCGGAGCTGGCGTACTCGTGGATCGCGCTTGGATCGCCCGATCATGGCCTCAGCCTGGTGAAGCCTTACATCGACGGGCCGGGTGCAATTGACCCCAAGGCGTTGCTCACCTGGGCGCGAGTGCTGAATAGCGCGGACGACACCGTGCGCTCGGCGCCTGTGCTGGCACAGTTGCGCTCCATGCCCGGGCTGGGCGAAACCGAGCGCGCCACTGTCAAACAGCTACAACGGGCGCTCGATTTGCGCCGGATTCGTGACCTGGAGCATCACCGGCAGTTCGCGCAAGCCCGACAACATCTGGAGGAGATGTTGGCCGGCGAGCCGGGAGATCGGCAACTGCGCGTGATGCGTGCCGATCTTGACCTCGAGATGAGTGACCCGCGAGCCGCACGGGATCGATATGCGTCGCTCATGGCAGAGGATCCGGACGATCTGGATACCCGACTCTCCTACGTTCGCGCGCTCACCGAGTCGGGCGATGTCGCGATTGCCCGAGCCCAGCTCCAGGCGGTCGAAGACCGGATACCTGCAGATGATCCGGAGCTGCGGATCACACTCGCGCGCCGGCAACTCTCGCTCGGCGAGGCGGGGAAGACTCTCCATACCTTGAGTCCGATTCTTGCGAGCTCGCCAGCACGCTCCGACGTGTTGATGCTGGCGGGGCGTGCGGAGTCGGCTCAGCGACACTTTGCGTCAGCGCACGATTATTTCGAGCAGGCGGCGCAAATCGCCACCGGCGACGACGCTCTCGCCGCGCGCCGCGAGAGTCAGGCGATCGAAGATCGTTTGCAGTCGAGTGTGGCCGCGGGGTTGATTGCCCGGCATCAGCCCGGCTCGGCGGGCATGTCGCAATTGGATGCGGTGACCCTGCCGAGCGCGTGGTTGCTTGCGGAGAGCTATGAATGGCGCTTCACCGGGCGTGCCGACGCGGTCTTTCTCGATGCCGGTCAGTGGAGCAGGTCCGGACAACCGCTGCCGCTGATCGGTACCCTCCAGGCCCTGGGCTCGGCAATGTCGCTGCGCCATACGGGAACCCGGCAGATCGGTCTGAGTCCGGCCGTAGGTTTTCAAACGGATACGTTGGCCGTTGACGTCGGCTCGACACCGCTCGGGTTTGTGTTGCCGAAACCGGTCGGCGGGATCGAGTGGCGCCCAACCTGGCATTCAATCGACATTACCCTGGGGTTGGCGCGCCGTGCGGTCACGAGCAGCGAGCTCTCCTACGCGGGCCTCAAGGATCCGATCACCGGAACACCCTGGGGAGCCGTCGTAGAGACCGGTCCGCATGCCGGGTTCGGCCTCTATCGCCCCAACTATGGCATCTCCGCGTCGGTGCAGCTCTCCGAGTTAACCGGCACGCGTGTGCTCGATAACCGGTTCGCCGGCGAACGAGTCAGCGGGAGCTGGAAATTCCTGTCCCGGCCGGCGTTGCATGCCGATGTGGGCGTCACGGTCAACAGCTGGACGTATCAGCATAACCTTTCCAACTACACCTTTGGCAGCGGCGGCTATTACAGCCCGAAGTCCTATGTCAGCGTGTCGACCCCGGTCGAGCTCGTCGGCGAGCACGCGGGATGGATCTATGACCTGCGCGCGGCTGTTTCCTACAGTGTGAGTCAGGTGAGCAATGTTCCGTTCTATCCGAACGATGCGGCCCTGCAAGCCTTGGCGGCACGCTCGGCCTTGCCGGCAGGCTATAGCTCCGCGGATTTCCCCGGATACCACAGCACCGGCTTGGGCTTTTCCGCTTATGGAGCCACCGAGCGGCAGCTGACCCCGGGTTGGGTGTTGGGGCTCCTGTTCGATCTCGATCGGACCGACTATTACCATCCGACGACCATCGGGGTCTACGTGCGTCATGCCTTCGCGCCGTCGGTTACCCGCACGGTCTCGCCACCCCGGCCCATTCGTCCCATGAACCCGTGACGAGAGGAATCTCGATCGTACGGCGTGCGACGGGGTCCGTTCGCGTGGAGTGCTATCCCTATTCAGGAAACCACACTTTGGCCAGCACTCGATCCCAATCAATGATGACGCCGGGAACGGCAGTGAGCGCTGTTTGTCCTTGGAGCTTGAGAAGAGTTGGCACTCCGTAGCGTCCTGCTTCAAGCCGGTAGATCGCCACTTTGCGATCGAGGGGATGTACGAGCCAGAGTTCGCGGACGCCGGCGCGCTCGTAGACGGGAAGTTTGACGGTCCGGTCGTAGCGTGCGGTATTCGGTGAGAGGACCTCTGCGATCCAATCGGGAGCACCGCGCAATCTACGGGCATCGATCTTCTGAAGGTCGGAAACGATGAGAACGTCAGGTTGCACCACGGTGTCGACCTGGTCGTCTCCTTCGGAGGATTTGGGTAAGAGGACGTCGACCGGAGCGACAAATACGCGGCAGGGTGTCTGATCGAGTGCATTGGCCGCTTGGCGACCGAGCTCGAGGACAATCGCCTGGTGAGTCGGTACGGGGGCGGGTGGTTCTCTGACATAGGCGGCGCCGTTGACCAGCTCACTGTCTGGCCCGTCGGACCACGTGAGGTAGTCAGCGTACGTATAGAGGCGCGTGTCGTGCCTGAGTAGTGTCATTGCCATACTCGCCATGTTTGAGACCGCTCGTCATGAGCGCATCTGATTTTCTCCCAGCTCGTCGGTCGGCGCAATGCTTTCGGGGGGGGATCGGAACAGTCTGATTTTTCAGTCGATCCGTGCGCGGATCCCACGCGAATCCCACGTAGGTTACCCTTGGCCAGCTGCGGCTGTTTCCCTACGCTTTACGCTGGGTACTGAACTACTCGAGTCTGTGCCGTGTGCCGCGCTCGTCAGGCTGCAGCCGTCAAATGCGGCGTTGAGGCGTGGGTCTGAAATGGACGTGAAGGGACCCGTCCCCATCACCTCGCGTTTGCAGGAGAGGACGGGTCTCAAATGACCGCGGACAATGTGCTCTCTTGCTCTCGATTTTTTGATTAAAACCATCAATTACTCCCTGCGCGCGTGGAGAAAACCCTTGTAGAATGGCGTAATGACACTCCGCCAGCGCGACACACAACACCACACCTACGGCGACTACGTCACATGGTCGGGCGATTGTGGCAATGAGCTGATCAATGGCACGGCCTACATCAGAGAGCCGCCTGCCCCCTCCCGGGCACATCAAGAGATTGTCATTGAGCTTAGCCGCCAGGTAGCAAATGCACTCCAGGGCAAACGCTGCCGAGCCTACGCCGCCCCCTTTGACGTTCGCCTGCCCAAGGCCGCTGAGTCCGATGACCAAATCGACACCGTGGTGCAGCCTGATGTTCTCATCGTCTGCGACTGTGCCAAGCTCGATGAACGCGGCATGCGTGGCGCTCCTGACTGGGTCGCAGAAGTCCTATCACCTACTACCGCCAGCCACGACCAATTCGTCAAACTGTCCGCCTATGAACACGCCGACGTACCCGAGGTCTGGCTTATACATCCCACTGACCGCACGCTCATAATCTACCGCCTCGAAGCCGGGCGCTACACACGCTCAACTGTCCTTGAGCTAAAAGGCCAAACACCGATCAACGCCGTGCCCGGGGTCAGCATCGACTGGGACCGACTCATCGCCAACATTACGTGACCCTTGGATGCCGGAGTGTGACAGTCTCCGACTTAGTCCTCATTGCGCGTGCGTTGAATCTCGACCCGGAAAAGGCTGTTTCGGCACGTTTTTCGCTGGGTAGCGAACCACCGGAGTCGGAGGTCGCAAATGATTCCCTCGCTGTGCCGTGTGCCGCGCTCGTCAGGCTCCCCGGAACTGCGGCGCTCTTTTCTGCAGGAAGGCATCGACGGCTTCCCGGTGGTCCTCGGTCTCGTGCGCAAGTGCTTGGAATGCCGCGGACAGTTCCAACACATCTGCCAGACGTTGTTGCTGGCCCTCCCGTAGCAGGCGCTTAGCCAAACGCAATGTTCGCGCAGGATTGCAGACGATTCGTTCTGCCAAAGCCTGCGCTGTTGGAATGAGCTGATCGGAGGTGACTACCTGAGATACCAGTCCCATGGACTGGGCCTGGACGGCATCGTAGCTATCACCCGTGAAGATCAATTCAGCGGCTTTGGACAGGCCGACTGCGCGTGGCAGGATCCAGGCACCTCCATCCCCGGGAACAATGCCCAGCTTGATGAAGCTCGAGGCGAATTTGGCCTGATCGGTACTCAGGCGTAGGTCGCAAAGGCACGCGATATCCAACCCCAGGCCGATCGCAGGTCCATTGATAGCCGCGATCGTCGGTACCTCACACTCCCACAAGGCCGTGATGATGGATTGAACGCCGCGTCGGTAGTTAGCCCGTGTGGCATCGGGACTCTGCAGCGGACCGATGCCGTTGCGCTCTTTCATGGCCTTCAAGTTGCCGCCGGCGCAAAACGCAGTGCCCGCACCTGTCAGGATCAAGCAACTGATCGAATCGTCCTCCTGGGCGGCGCGCACCGCAGCCACGAAATCCAGGCAGTCCTGATGAGTGCCGATGGCATTGCGTACCTCTGGATGATTGAGTGTAAGGGTCGCTACACGGCCGCGTCGTTCGGACACTACGAAGGGATGATTCATGGCGGAAATTCCCATCGCCTCAGGCGAGAAATCGAGGATGCCCCAGCAGGGAATTTCCGCCACTGTAGTTGAAGATCTGACCGGTCTCGAAAAACTCATCGCGGACGAGCACGTAG
>Ga0307479_10004191_pt1 | contig 13179 bp, 15 predicted proteins | sample atmos_gasesECM4C_FD_203743 | JGI IMG/M metagenome (GOLD analysis project Ga0307479, IMG submission 203743) | Hardwood forest soil microbial communities from Morgan-Monroe State Forest, Indiana, United States - atmos_gasesECM4C_515 | ecosystem: Environmental > Terrestrial > Soil > Temperate...
GGACAACTTCCAGATCCACGACGTGAGCGCGTTCACGGTGAACGGCCGGGTCAGCGTGAACCTCGACCTGGAGATGGAGCCGTCGCTGCCGCTGAGCGCGGCCCACGAGCGGGCCACCCAATTGGAGCGGGCCATTGAACGGGAACTGCCCGAAGTCCACGACGTCAACGTGCACATCGAACCGCTGCAAACCCGCGTCGGCAGCGCCAAAGAAGCACCGGATGCGCAGACCGATGTCGAGGAGAAACTCCGCGACATCGTCCGCGCCACCCCGGGCGTGCTGGGGTGTCACGCCGTGGAGGTCCGCAGGCTCGATCAGAACATGGTGGTGACGGTCCACTGCACGCTGCGACCCGGTCTGCCCGTGGCGGAGGTGCACGACATCACCGAGCGGATCGAACTGGCGTTGCGCAAACGGCTCCGCCGCAACATCGTGGTCAACATCCATCCCGAGCCGCAGTGAAGCGAGAACGCTCCACACCGCCTTCGAACCCGCAGCGTCAGCGCATCGACCAGGACGAAATCGTTATTTGAGGGCGATGGTGGTGAACGGTTGATCCAGCCCGGCGGCATCGCGCAGCGGGCCTTTTTTGAACACCTGGTCCGATACCGTGAAATAGGAAGAGTTTGTCCAGAGCAATCGGGTGCCGGCGTGCATCGTGAAATACATGACCTGGACCCCAACGGGCGATTTGGTATAGACGACCACCAGCGGCGACGCGTCAAAGACGAAGAACGGTTGCTGTTCAAGGAGCGCCGCCTGGTATCTCTGGCGGTCAAGCTGGTCGGCCGTCGCAAACCATTCCTTCACGCGTCTGGCGCCTTCGGGTGTGAGGTGCCGGGCGAAGTCATCGATTCCCCCACCGACAAGGGCCGACTTCATGTCTTTGATTGTCGTGGCCACCCGGACGACGAGGTTGGTGAGCCGTCCCGGCTTGTCGAGCGACGCGCCGACGAGAAACAGAGAACTCGGGTGCCCCGCCTGGGCCGCCGTCCCCGAGAACGGCACGAGAGAGACTCGATGCGTGGCCCGCTTGAGGTCCTCCCCGGTACAGTACGTTGGATTGGCCGTGGCAGCCGGGCCCCACGATGCATTGAACCAGTCTGCCACGAGCCGATAGGTCAGCGCCTCCGTCCGGTACGGGAGGAATCCGAACGATCCATCATCTTCGGACGCAAATACGAACGGCGCGAAGAACGTCTGCTGCTTGAACCGAATCTTCGCGAAAAACACCACCAGTCCGTCCGCTTCGTAGGCCCGAGGCACGCCGACCAACTCAAGCGCCTCGAACTGCTGAAAGTAGGCCTTCGCCTGCTCGTCGAACCGCTTGGGGTCCCGACCCAACGTGGGGTGGGCCTGCTGATAGAACGCGGCTCGATCCTTTCGCTTGATGGCCGCGATCACGGCCTTGAGCGCGCGTTCAGGCGCGTCGAGCGCACTCATGGGGCCTTCCCACCACGCGGATTGGCGGTAGGCGCGCTCAACCACCTCGAGGCATGCGGCGGTCTTGATGCTCTGACTCTCCGCATCGAAGGTCATCGGCAGATACGCTGGGTGACCCGGCGCCGCCGCGGCCACGCCGCATCTTAGACCGAGCACGACGGCGATCACCGTCAACGTGCGAACCAGGCTGCGCGTCGGCACGATTGCGGGGTATCTCTCGCCACGCATCTTCAATCGGCACCCAACCCATTGTGTCCCCGCCTCGGCTCGCCCAGATCGGATACCCGTGTGCGGCCGTGGGTAGACCTCTAGCCCGCGGGTGCGCTGCGGGCGCGCTCCAGCAGGCGGGCGTCTCCGAGACGGGCCGCACAGGCCGCGAACGCCTCGGTGGGGCCTCGCCACCGCAGCGCCTCCACATCGTCGAAGAGGTGCGCGTCGGTCCGGAGCGTCGCGAGATTCTTGAACAGGAGGGCCATGCCGCGCCGGTCATCGCCGAGGACGCCGGGCGGGAAGCGCTCGATGCTGCCGTGCCGGTTCAGCAGCCGGGCGGCGGTTTTCGGACCGATCCCCTCAATCCCTGGGTAGCCGTCCGCCGCGTCGCCGACGAGCGCGAGGAAATCGGGAATGAGCGGGGGGTCCACCCCGAACTTCTCGCGAACGCCGTCCGCGTCGAGGATCTTCCGGCCCCTCCGGTCCACCTGCACGACCCGGCCGTCCTGAACGCACTGCGCCAGGTCCTTGTCGGGCGTCCAGATGCAGATTTTCTCGACGGCCGCGTCTCCGGAGGCACTCCGCGCCGCCGACGCCAGCCCGTCGTCCGCTTCGAGCTCGATCATGGGCCAGACGGCCACGCCCATCACCGCGAGCGCCTGTTCCAGCGGGTGGAATTGCGCGAAGAGCGCGGGGTCGACGCCGTCTCCCGTCTTGTACCCGGGCCAGAGATGGTTGCGGAAGGATTCGATGACATGATCGGTGGCCACCCCGACGTGCGTCGCCCCCTCTTCGATCATCTCCAACACCGTATGCAGCACGCCGGTGACGGCGCCGAGCGGCGGATCCTCGTCTTTGTTGAACCGGCGCAGACCGTAGAAGTGGCGGAACAGCTCGTACGTGCCGTCCAGGAGATGCACGATCATCGCGACGCGCTGCCGGCGCGCGCACGGCGGCCTCGCCGGTCACACGATAATGTTATCGACGTAACACCATCGCCAATTTTCCCCGGGCTCAATGGATTGGATGATGGGGTGGTGCGTCCCGCGAAAGTGCTTGGTGGCGTGGCGATTCTTCGAATCATCGCAGCACCCGACGTGCCCGCAGGTCAGGCACAAGCGCAGGTGCACCCAGGTGTCGCCCATCTCGAGACACTCCTTGCACCCATTCCCCGAGGGGGTCACCTTCCGGATTTGCTTGAGGTGTGTGCAGGTCGTCGCCATATCCGCCTCCGTGGACATCAGCTGCCTCTGTTCGATGACGATGTCGATCGCGGCGCCGCGCGACCGGTGTCCTGGGGTCGCGCCGCCGGCACCTCAGCAGTCAGGCGCCGGCACCACCGTCGCCACGATGGATCGGGGGAGACGACCCGGGGCGCCCGCCCGGCACCGGGCGTCTGGATGCCGACGGCGTTGATCGCGGCCCCCCCCACGAGCATCGCGGCGGCCACGAACATGGCGAGGCGAAAGGCCCCGGTGGATGCCTCGCGCGCCGCGCGCCGGACGGGCTCCGGGGTGTTGGGCCCGGGCAGATTGAGGGGCGCGACCTCCGCGCGCACCGCCGGGGAGGAGACGTCCAAGCCCGGGACCCGCCCCGCCAGCGCGGTGTAGAACTGGACGGTCAGCACGATGAAGAGGGCGGCGACGGCCAGCTGGGGACCCACATCCGCGATCGCGTTATTGATGGCCGACGCCACCCCGGCGTGCTCGACCGGCGCGGATGCCATGACCGTCGTGGTGAGGGGAGCGACCATCACCATGGCCCCGAGCCCGAACAGCAGGATGCCGGGAAGGATGCTGGTCACGTATTCCGCGGGCGGCGCGAACGTCGCGAGCGCCGACAGGTTCAGAGTCCACGGCGGACTCGTGGCCGGGATCCACGCCAACCAGAGGCACCCCAGGGCCATGAGGACCGGCCCCACCGTCATGAACCAGCGGGGGCCGTAGCGCGCCGCGAGCGCGCCAAACCGCGCCGAGAACAACGCCATGAAGAGCACCCCGGGAGCGCTCGCCACGCCGGCGGCCGCGGCCGAATACCCGAAGGTCCCCTGCAGCAGCAGCGTCAGGTAGTAAAACGTGACGGCGAGCGCCGCGTAGATGACGAGGGTGGAGAGGTTCGTCACCGTGAAGTTTCGCGAACGGAACAGCGAGAGCGGGATGAGCGGATGGGGGGTGCGCATCATCCACCACGGCAGCAGGGCCGTGGCCGCGGCGCCGACGCCGAGCGCGGCGAACGCCGCGGGACTGTGCCATTCCCGCTGCTGTCCCGAAATCGTGCCGACCACCAATCCGCCCACGGCCAGGGCCGTCAAGAGCGTGCCGGGAACGTCGAAGGCTTTCGCCGCGCCCGCGTCCCGGCTTTCGCGGACGAACCGTGCGGTCATCCACAGCGTGATCAGGACGACCGGGACATTGATCAAGAACACCGCTCGCCACGACACGGTGTCCACCAGCAACCCACCCACAAACGGGCCGAGGATCGACAGACCGGCGGTAGCGCCGGACCAGACCCCAAACGCCCGCCCCTGCGCCTCGCCGGAAAACGTGGCCGTGATCAGCGCCATCGACCCGGGCACCAGCAGGGCCCCCGCCACGCCCTGCAGCACGCGGAACACCACCAGCCATTCCAGGGTGGGCGCGAGCCCACTGAGGATCGAGGTCGCGCCGAACCCGGCGAGTCCCAGCGCAAACATCCGGCGGCGGCCGTACACATCGGTCATCCCGCCGGCCAGGATCAGGAACGCGCTCTCCGCCAGGAGATACCCGCCGTAGACGTAGGACTGGCCCTCCAGAACGCCGAGGATGTGCGCGGGCAGCTCCTGCCCGATTCGGGGCAGCGCCACCGACACGACGCTCGAATCCAAGAACACGATACACGACCCGAGAATCGCGGCCCACAGCGTTCCGCGCGCGCTGGTCACGACGTGATCCTCACGGGGTGGCAAACGCCGCCGGCCGGCGATCTCTTCCGGTTACGGGTGCGCGGAGCGTGCGGGGCGCCGGGCCACCGTCAGGGCGGCGGCGTGCGTTCGAGGTTTTCACGATCCCATCGTCCGAGGGTCGCGGCCGCCTCGTACGTGCTCTCCAAAAACTCCAACACCAGCGCGCGCGGATCCGCCGCGGATCGGACGCCCTCGTACATCAGCAGGAAATTGTTGAACTCTGCGCTGTACAAGGCCTGCGCCGGTCGGATCGGCGCGTCCTTGAAGCCGGGGGGCTCGGGCGCCGCGTACGAGAAGAACGCGGGACCAGTGAGGCTGCCGCTTCCGGCCCAGAAGCCGCAGCTGCTCACCTCGTGCGAGTATCCCTCGCGGGTAATGACATCGGCGCCCTCGCGGATCGGCGCGCGCCGGCCGGAAAAGCGGGTCGTGGCCAGATCGAAGCCACCCCAGAAAAAGTGGACCGGACTCGCCTTGCCAGTGAAGCGGGCCCGGAACTCCTTGAGGATGAGGTCGACCCGGAGAAGCACCCGCCAGAACCGGTGCGCGGAGGCCGCGTCGTAGGACGCGTGCTGGCGATCCTCTTCGAACCGAATGGGCTCCGCCACTTCTGACGGCACCGTCCAGATGCGGACGTCGATCCCGAGCCCCCGGAGCGTCCCCATCACGTCGCGATAGAAATCGGCGACCGACTGCGGCCGCAGGGCGAGACGTTCCGTTCGCCCTTCGCTCGTCTGGAGGATCAGCGCATGGTCGATGAAGTCGAAGGTCGCGTCGAACGCGCCATCCCCGTACGGGATCGGTGACGTGGTCAGGCCGCGGGAGGTCAGATAGAACGGGACCTCCCACCAGTGATTGACGCGAGGCGTGAGCTTGAGCCTGATTTTCCCGATGATCTGCGTCCACATGTGGAGCGTATCCCGGGTCTCCTTCCAAGCCTCCAGCGGCAACGGCGGCCACGCCTCTCGCGGCTCGGGCGGCGATGTTCGCCGGGCAATATCAGGGCGCATCGGAATCCCCTCCTACCTTGGGCCGGGCTGTGGCACACGCAGCCCGGGCAGGCGGGCCGCGAGCGACTCGCGCTCAGGTTCCAGCCACGCCGGCAGCCGAAGCTGCGCGCCGAGGGCATCAGCGGGCTCGTCCACCGCGAAGCCGGGGCCGTCGGTCGCGATCTCGAACAGCACCCCGCCGGGCTCGCGGAAGTAGATCGACCGGAAATACCGGCGGTCGCGCACCGGGGTCACGATCAACCCCTCTTCGAGGATCTTCTGGCGCCACCGCTGCTGCGCCTCGTCGTCCGGCGTCCGCCACGCGACGTGGTGAACCGTGCCGACGGCCACATGGCCCGGGGGGGCGTCCGGAGCGTTGACGACGTCCACCCAGGTCGCCGGGCCGCCGTCCCCCACGGCGTACCGGCGGCGGTGACCGACGGACCTGACCAGATGGAACCCCAGCACCCGGGTCAGCAGCGCTTCGGTATCCGGATACGCCTGCTCGAGTAACGCGACACTGTGGAAGCTCCGGATCGCCTGCGAGACCGGCACGGGGGCGGCCGCCCACGGATGGCCCACAGCCGGCCTGGGGTCCGCGACGAGCTCGAGCTGCAGGCCGTCGGGGTCGGTGAACACCAGGATCGGTTCATCGAACAAGGACTCCAGCCGCTCCACCGCGATCCGGTGACGCCGCAGGCGCTCCTCCCAAAATCCCACCGCGTCGGGCGGGATGGAAAACGAGACGGCCGTCGCCTGCCCGACCCCGTGGCGCCCGCGCGGCGCGCCCGGCCAGGGGAAAAAGGTGAGGATCGTCCCGGGCCGCCCGAGTTCGTCCCCAAAGTAGAGATGATAGGTGCCGGGATCGTCGTAATTGACCGTCTGTTTCACCAGGCGCAGCCCCAGGATCTCCGCGTAGAACTCCACGTTCCGCTGGGGCTCGCCGGCGATCGCCGTGATGTGATGAATCCCGAGCAGCGTCACTCCTGCCCCTCGCCGATCCGAAGAATGCGCGTGCCGCGCATGTCCATCCAGTACCGCCCTCGCACGTGGGCCAGGCGAATCACGGCCGTATCGCACGACGGACAGCGCACCACCGTCCCCATGCCGTGCACGTATGCGGCAAACCCGCCAATCGGATCGGTGAACCCACACCCCGCGCACGTCGCACGCGCGCTGGTCATTTCAAAGGGAAAGACCGCGCCCAGGATCCCTCCGACGACATTCCCATCCAGCCGGCTCTCCATCATCCTCCCCCCGTCGGACCGAAGCGTTCGGTCTTGACTTGGGCCGGGTCGAAGCCGAGCGACACGAGAGCGGATGCCGCCGTTTCGACGAACTGCGTCGGGCCGCAGATGTACGCCCGAGGACGGTCCCGGGGCGGCCACGCCACGTCCCGCAGGAGCTCGCCGTCGATGCGGCGCCGATACCCTGTCCACCCCGGCGGCTGCCTCCGGGTGAGCGTGTAGATCACTTCCAGCATCCCGTCGCGGCGCGTCAATTGGTCAAGCTCATCACGGTAGATGACCTCTTCTTGCGATCGCGCGGAGTACAGCAATCGGGTCGGCACGATGCTCGCGACCGCGCGGCGGTGCCGGATCATCGCCATGAGCGGGACAATTCCCGATCCCCCGCCGACGAGCAGGAGGGGCCCCCCCATCGGCGCCTCCCAGACGAAGTACCCGCCGATCGGACCGCGCAGTTCCAGGCGGTCGCCGGGTTTCAACTCATCCACCAGATACGGAGACACCTCCCCATCGTCCAGCCGCTCGACGGTGATCGTGACCTTCCCGCGCTCCTCGGGAGGTGAGGCGATGGAGTAACTCCGCTCCGCCTGGTAGCCGTCGTCCGCCGTCAGCCGGACATCCACGTGCTGGCCCGGCCGGTGCCCCAGCCACCCCGGCACCGCCAGCGTCAGGCTCCTCGCCCGCGCCGTCTCCGTCCGGGTCTCCACCACCTCGCCGAGCTGCCACGTCAGTCGCCCGTGTAGCGTTGTTCCTTCCATGGATCACCAAGGTTGTGATAGCCGAGCGATTCCCAGAAGCCCGGCTCATCCTGTTCGGCCAGGCGCAGGCCCCGGACCCACTTCGCGCTCTTCCAGAAGTACAGATGGGGCACCAGCAGCCGGGCCGGTCCGCCGTGCTCGGGCGGGATGGGCTCGCCTTCGTATTCGTAGGCGACCCACGCCTTGCCGCCCGTCACTTCCTCGCGGGGAAGGTTGGTGGTGTAGCCGCCGTCGCTAAAGGCGATGACGTAGTCGGCTTCGGATTCCACCTGCGCGAGCAGCGTGTCGATGGAGACCCCCTCCCAATGCGAGTCCAGTTTCGACCACTTGGTCACGCAGTGGATGTCGGCGGTTACCGACTCGTGGGGCAAGGCGCGCAGTTCGTCCCAGGTCCAGCGCTTTGGCTGCTCCACGCTGCCGACAATCGAGAAGTCCCACCGCTCCAGCGGCGTATGAGGAGTCGGACCGGCCGACAGCACGGGAAAGCCGCGCTCCAGATACTGTCCGGGCGGGAGGCGTGCCGAGACCTCGCCGGCCTGGCGGCGTCCTCGGAACCCCCGGGAGATGAAGCTCTCCGGCATGAGGTCCTCCTCACCGGGCTCGGGCAGGGGCCGCGGCCGGCACATGGCCGGCCATGCCCTTGAGGCGGAGCCCCAGCATGAGCAGCGCGACGCCGAAGATCACCGCGTAGATGCCGATCAGCCACACGACCGCGAGCACGCCCGACCCCGGAAACATGACGAGGAGCGCGCCAAACACGACCGAGGCGATCCCGCCGAGGATGAGCCACCATTCACCTTGGATCTCGTGCCGGAGCCGGACCGCGGCGGCGATCTCGAGGATGCCTCTGAGGATGGACCAGTACGCGATGATCAGGAGTAGCACCAGGGCGGTGATGCCGGGCCACCGAAGGGCCACCAGCCCAGCGGCCACGCTCAACAGCCCCCCCAACACCAACGGCCACCAGGGCTCGCCGGACTGCGCGGCCCCCACGGAATGGATCAACGCCAGGACGCCGTCGATGAGCGCCCAGAAGGCGAACACGAGCACCAACGCCTCGAGGGTAATGCCCGGCCGAGTGAAGGCCAGGATTCCAAAGAGGATGGCGATAACGCCACGCAACACGAACAGCCACCAGTTTCGGGCCAGAACCCCCAACACCAACATGGCCATTCCCCCCTTTTGCAGACTATCTCTTGAGAACTGCGAGCTGAGACACGAACCGGATCAACGCGGGCGAGTGCTCTACGCTTCCAATAGCCCCTATCTACGATTCAGCCTATGCCGCCTTGAGAGAGGCAGCATCCTTCAAAAGAACGAATTACAAGGATCATTCGGACAGTACCGTCCACAACCCTTCGCCTGGAGGAGGGCGAGGCGTCTGCGCGCGGCGCGGCCGGGTTGGGGACGGCACGAGGGCGCCTGATAGAGGCGCCCTGTCTCCGGGACAGGGAGTTCAGTCACCAGAATGGAAATTCGATTGGTGGGCTGATGGCCGAGACGTTAACGCAGGCGCTGCGTGACTGGCAGACGTTTTATTTTCTGGTCGGTGGGGCCGCGGCCGGGCTCGTGGGCCTCACGTTCGTGGCGATCACGGTGGGGTCCGGAACCATCACCAAACAAAACACCCCTGCCCTCCGGGCGTTCGTCAATCCGTCGCTCATCCATTTTATCTACGTGCTCGTGACCGCCGCCGTGGTCGTGATTCCTACGATCACGCGGATGCAACTCGGGATCCTCCTCGCGCTCGCGGGCCTCGTCAGCACTGGCCGGGCCCTCGCCGTGCTGCCCTACATGGTGCACCAGTATCGGGAGGGCATCGTCGACCTGCACGATTGGGGGTGGTATTTCTGCGCGCCGTTGCTCAGCTACCTGATGTATGTGGGCACCGGCGTGGGACTGCTCCTGAGGATCGGTCAGCCGCTGGACGCCATGGCGTGGGCCTGCATCCTGCTGCTCATCGCGGGCATCCGCAATACCTGGGACATGGTCTTGTACATGATGTTCAACCGGCAGGAACCACCGAAGCCGTAGCCGTGCGTAGGTGTCTCGCGTCATGAAGGTCGCGTCCCCTTCGCTCAGCGCTTGTCCGCCGGACCATCGAAACGATATGATGACGAAGAGGCACGTCACGCATGAGAAAGACGAAAGGAAGCGATCCTGTGGCCGCGGGCGCCGGCGGAGGCGCTGAGGGCGCGGGAGGTCGCTTGAAGCCCTCGGAGCGGATCGACCGGCACATCGCCGGCATCGCCGACTGGCGCGGCAAGGTGCTCGCCATGATCCGACGGATCATGCTCGGGGCCGACCCCGCCGTCACCGAGGACTGGAAGTGGATGGGGACGCCCGTCTGGTACTGCGACGGGATGGTCAGCCTCGCCAACCCCCACGCGGGGAAGGTGAAGTGGACCTTCGCCAAGGGGGCCCACTTCGCGGATGCCGACCACCTGTTCAACGCCGGCCTCGAAGGCAACGACTGGCGGGCGATCGACATCTTCGAGAAGGACCGGCCGGACGAGGCCGCGCTGCGTCGCCTCGCGAGGACCGCGATCGCGTACAACCGCTCCCAGCGGAAGGGGAAGGGAGGCCGGGCCCCCGCAAAGAAGGCGCCCCGACCCTCCCCCCGTCCGAAGAAGCGCTCCTAAGACGCGCCCGATCGGCGCGGACCTAGGAGCTCGAGATCATCCCGAACGCTTAGAAGACGTGCCCACTTTTGTGAGAAGACGCGGTAGGCTTCGCCAAATCCGAAGGCGACATCGCACCCGAGCCATCGGCAGAACTGCTCCTTGCTGCCCAGCCTCAGACCCGCGGATGTCCGGTTTTGCCTTTCCCATTCGTCATAGGGGCAAAAGCCGGACAGCGAAGACGAGGCCAAGGCGCCCGGCCGGCGCGGCGCCAATCCTCGAATGGACCGGGAAGGAGAAAGACAATGGCGAACGCGATGACCGCGTCTACGTACCTCTCGCCCATCGAAAAGCCCCCAGGGTTGATGATGAGGCTGGCGTATTATTTTACACGCCGGCAATTTGGGAAAGTGCTCACGCCGCTGAAGGTGCATTCCGCGCGATTGCCGCCTGCGTTCGGTCAGTTCTACGCCAAGGTCGCCACGCTGGACAAAAAACTCCTGCTCCCGCCGGAGACGGTCCTGCTGATCCGCGAGCAGGTGGCGCGGATCAATGTCTGTCTCTTCTGCATGGATATCGGCCGGTGGGCCACGATCCAGGCATCCATGAATCAAGCCAAATTCGACGCGCTGGAGCACTATCGCACGAGCCCGCTCTTTACCGAGGCGGAACGCGCAGCGCTGGACTACGTGACGGAGCTGACCAAGGAGAAGGAGGTCAACCCCAACACCTTCGCCCGCTTGTCCCGGCAGTATTCGGAACGCGCAATCTGCGAGATCGTCTGGCTCGTCGCCAGCGAGCACCTTTATAACATGACCAATATCGGGCTGAATATCCATTCAGATATGCTCTGTAACATCAGTAGGAAGAAGCAGAATTGACATGAGGAGGAGAAGCCACATGGCCAATTTCATGTATTTGTTCCGGCATAACCAGACCGCCCTGCGGTCCTTGTCCCCCGAACAGATGCAGCAGCTCACCAAAAAGTGGATGGGCTGGGCGGAGACCCTGAAAAAGAACGGCCATTTCAAGCAGGCGGGGGAGCGGTTGGACGGCACCGGTAAGGTCGTTCGGGGGAAATCCAAGATCGTCACCGACGGCCCCTTCGTCGAAGCCAAGGACTCCATCGGCGGCTATATGATCGTCGAGGCCAGGGACCTGGACCAGGCGGTGGAACTATCCAAGGGCTGTCCCATCCTGGAAGGCGACGGATCGGTGGAGATCCGCCCCGTCGTCTCCATGTAGGGATTCTCCGCCGGGGAGGACCGTGACGGAAGACGTCCCAGGATTAGTCGACCATCTTTTCCGTCAGGAGGCGGGAAAGATGGTCGCTTACTTGACCAGGATCTTCGGGTGGGGCCGCCTCGACCTGGCCGAGGATGTGGTCCAGGACACCCTGTGCCGTGCCCTGCAACTCTGGCCCCTTCACGGCGTGCCGGACAATCCCTCCGCCTGGCTGATGCGGGCGGCGCGCAACCGGGCCATCGACCTCGTGCGGCGGGACGATCACCTCCGCTACTTCACCCCCGAGCTCGCCCGCCTGATGCGGCTGCAGGAGGATCCGTCCGGGGAGATGCCGGCGTCCGAACACGAAATCCAGGACGACCAGCTGCGCATGATGTTTTCCTGCTGTCATCCGAAGCTCTCCACCGAAGCCCAGGTGACGCTGATCCTGAAGACATTGTGCGGTTTCAGCGTGTCCGAGGTCGCCCACGCGCTCCTCGCCAGCGACGATGCCATCGAAAAACGATTGGGCCGGGCGCGGAGCCTGTTCCGGCGTTCGGGGATGTTCGCGGACATCATCGGCCCTGCGGATATGCCCGAGCGCCTGGAGGCCGTCCACCAGGCCATCTACCTGCTCTTCAACGAGGGGTACCACGGCAGCCGAGCCGAACGGAGCGTACGGGAGGACCTGTGCTTCGAGGCCATGCGGCTCGCGCTTCTCCTCAGCGAGCGCCCGGAAGGGAACACACCAAAGACCCATGCCCTCGTCGCGCTCTGTTGTTTCCATGCCGCCCGGCTTCCCGGGCGGATCGATGAGGAGGGCGGGCTGATCCAGTTGGAGATACAAGACCGTTCCAAGTGGAACCGGGATTTGATGGCGAGAGGATTCCAGTTCCTGGAGCGAGCCTCGACGGGAAACGATTTAAGCGAGTATCACCTGGAGGCGGGGATCGCCTCGCTGCACTGTTCGGCCCCGACCTATGAACGAACCGAATGGCCGAAGATCCTGGAGCTGTACGACATGCTCTACCGCCTCAAGCCCTCACCCATCATCGCCTTGAACCGGGCCATTGCTGTGGGCAAAGCCATGGGACCGGAAGAGGGGTTGATCGAATTGAGCAAGATCCCCGATCCCGCCAAGCTCAAGGACTATCCCTTTTATCCGGCCGCCCTGGGGGAATTTCACCGTCTGGCGGGCCGGCCGGCGGAGGCGGAGAAGCACTTTGACCACGCGATAAAGCTGGCCCGGAGCCGGTCCGAGGTGAGCTTTTTCAAGCGCAAGTTGGAGGCCTGCCGGCAAAGGGCCGTCCGCAATTCATGACCATGAACGGCGCTCGTGGGAGATCGCCGGCCCGGACCGGTCATTGGCGCGGTTGCCGTTGTTCGTGCACGGCCTGCCAGCAATACCAGGCCGCCACCGTCCGGTACGGCCGGTACCGTTCGCCTTTGGCCTGGAGCTGCTTCGGCGTCAGGAGGGCCCGCAGGCCGTACGCCAGCGAGTAGCCTTTGCGAACTCCGTAGTCTTCGACGGGCCACACGTCCAGCCGCCGCAGCTGAAAGATCAGGAACATTTCGGCGGTCCACCGTCCGATGCCGCGCACGACCGAGAGGCGCGTGATGACCTCCTCGTCCGGGAGCCTGCCGATGCGCTCGAGCGGAACGGTTCCGTCACCGACCTTTGCGGCGAGATCTCGGATGGACGCGACCTTGGCGCGGGAGAGCCCGGCGGAGCGAATCTTCCTGGGAGA
>Ga0307479_10004192_pt1 | contig 13179 bp, 11 predicted proteins | sample atmos_gasesECM4C_FD_203743 | JGI IMG/M metagenome (GOLD analysis project Ga0307479, IMG submission 203743) | Hardwood forest soil microbial communities from Morgan-Monroe State Forest, Indiana, United States - atmos_gasesECM4C_515 | ecosystem: Environmental > Terrestrial > Soil > Temperate...
GACGAGCTTCTTTTTGAGGCGCCAGCCAGCGAGAGCGCCGAATTGCGAATGCTGGTGAAGGACGAGATGGAAAATGTGCATAAGCTGAGCGTTCCGCTGGTCGTCGAGGTTTGTGTAGGACCAAACTGGCGCGACATGGAATAAGCCTGGAGTTCAGTCGCTCGTTTCTGCTTGGGTAACTCTGAATAACATTACGCATCCCTTTTTGCCGCCTTCGTAGTCCAATTTCAAAGGAAGAGCCCTGCGAACTCGTTCGGGGCACAACGCAGTCTCGAAGTGAGCAGTTTTCGCCCATCGCACTTGGGTCATTCATGCGACTTACATTCGTTGTTATCGCCTTGACGTGTGTCAGCGCGGTCGTCATCGGCTGCGCTAGCTCCGGGAAACCTGTTTCGGTGGCAATTGCACCGGCGACCGCGAGCGTTTCGGTGAACAAAACGCAGCAGTTCACGGCGACAGTATCAGGCGCCGCCAATACGACAGTGACCTGGAGCGTCAAGGGCGGAGCGTCCAACGGGAACATCGCACAAACGGGAATGTATACGGCGCCTGCCACGATACCTTCCCCCGCTCAAGTAACGATTACAGCTACCTCGCTGGCCAGCCTTTCACAAACAGCGTCTGCCACGGTCACTGTAACGGCACCATCCAATGTTGCGGTGAGCGTCTCACCGAGTAGCGCGAGTGTGGCGAATTTTGGAACGCTACAGTTCACCGCGAATGTCACCGGCTCCTCGAATACCGCCGTGACGTGGAACGTGAACGGGGTGCCTGGCGGAACTCAGCAACTAGGTTTTGTCTCTGGCAGCGGCCTATATGTAGCGCCTGGCGGCGTTCCGACCAAATCGAGTGGAAGCGGCGGAAGCATTACGACGGACGTGACGGTCAACGCTGTTTCTCAGGCGGACAGCTCGGCTTCCGGCGCGGCAGTGGTGACGGTGACGCCCGCGAATCAAGCTGCCGAATCGGGTGCGATCAATCTGGGAACGTCGGGTGGCAACGTCAATGACTTTAGCACAAGCGGAAATAGCATCACGTGCTGCAGCGGAACCCTAGGATCGCTAGTTCAAACCGCCGGCGGCACGCAGTACATCTTGAGCAACAACCACGTCCTCGCCCGCAGCGACATCGGGCAGGTAGGTGATCAGATCATCGAGCCGGGATTGGTCGATACGGGGACGTGCACGAGAAACAGCGCCCAAACGGTGGCGAACTTATCCGCCCCTCTTTACAGCCTGGAAACAGGCCCGCTTCCGAAGATCGACGCGGCCATCGCAAAAGTGCAGGCAGGCCAAGTGGACCTACACGGCAACATCTTGTATTTGGGCGACACCACGGATGCTAACGGCGTGCCTTTGCCCGGAACTCCCAATCCAGGGCACGGTGTGCCCGCCGCCGTTGACATGCTGGTTGCGAAGAGCGGACGAGCGACAGGGCTTACGTGCGCGAGGGTAATGTCGGTGACAACGAATGTGAGTCAAGTGCCCTATCAAAAAGGGTGCGGGACCGGCTCGACTTTTGCGGTGAATTACACGAACCAAGTGGTTGTTGCTGGAGGAAGTTTCAGTGCCGAAGGGGACTCCGGTTCATTGATTGTGACGCAGAATACCGCTGATCCAGTGGCATTACTCTACGGCGGATCGGATATGGACACGGTCGGCAATCCCGTAGCTGATGTACTGAACTTCTTCGCAAATGCGGGCACTGCTGTGACGTTTGTAGGTCTTGGCCCGCATGCAGTTCTTGGGTGCAGCCTGCCGAACCGACCTGCATCCGCGATCGCCACGGTGCCGACCAACTCTGTGTCCGCTGCGGCATTGCAAAACGCGGCGGCCGTTCGCGACGTACACGCATCGGAACTGTTGGCGCGTCCTGAGGTGCAGGCGGTAGGCGTCGGGGCGAGTTACGACAATCCACAAGACGCAGCCATCATCCTGTTTGTCACCAAAGGGCAAGCGCGCACCGCCATTCCCGCGCATATTGACGGTGTTCGCACACGCATTGTCGAGGGCGACCTGTTCGCCAAACGCGGACTTGTCTCAGAACGAGAAAGCCGCCAGCTCGAGCAGCCTCCCTCTGTCAACCAGGTCTATCCCATTTCCGAGGCGGAGCTGCAACGCGCGAAGCCAGTCCACGCCGCGCATTCAGACGAACAATTGAGCCAGCCCGGCGTGCAAGGCGTGGGCATCAGCTCGAGCCTCGACGCGCCCGGCGAAGCGGCCCTCATGATTTTCGTGATTCGTGGCGCGAACCACAATCCAATCCCGCCAGTGATTGATGGGCTACGCACGCGGATTCGCGAATCCAGCCGGTTCAAAGCTGGCTTAGGCGATGAGCATGCGAGCAAGACGTGCTCCGCCAAGCCTGCGACGCAGAAAAATCACAACGAACCAACGCAATACTCCCTTCCGCCCAGCCACTAACACACACGCAGCGAATCGTCCTTTCCACCGAAGCCTTCCGGGCGTAGAATGCGCCTAAGTTCAGCCGAACGCTCTCCTTCGGCCGAGTGGTAAAGAGGCGGATATGAGACGTCCTTTCTTTTTGCTAGGTGCCGTAGCCTTTGCAAGCTGCGGGCTATCGTATGCCGTGAGCCAACAAACTTCAGACAAACCCAAGTCCTCAGCGGAAGAAAACAAACCCGCCGAAAGCAAATCGCCTGGCGAAGACCCCATTCGCGTCAATCCCGTGAAATCCTCGCCGGAGGGTTTGGCGGAAGCACGCAAGGTGTACGCCTACGACTGCGCCATGTGCCACGGCGAGAAGGGTGATGGCAAAGGCGAGGTAGTCGAGTCAATGAAATTGGAGATGCGCGACTGGCACGATCCGGCCACGCTGGCGGGCAAAACAGATGGCGAGATCTTCTCCATCATCACCAAAGGCAAGGGCAAAATGATGGCCGAGGGCGATCGCGTCCCGGAAAAACTCCGCTGGAACCTCGTCAATCTCGTGCGAGCCATGGCCGCCAAAACTGGTGAGCAAAAAGCCGCGGCCTCATCGGCTCCCACGCCTTAGTTGTTTGCCCCGGCATTGTTGCCTCATTGCATTGTGCTAGGCTGTCCCTTACGGCTGAAAAAACCTGGGAGGCCCTCATGGCGCATTCATCGAAATTCTTGCAGCTCGTTCAAGACGCCAAAAAGCGTGTGAAAGAAACCAACGTTCGCGACGTCAAACGCCGCATCGATGGCGGCGAGAAGTTCGTGCTAGTCGACGTACGTGAAGACAATGAATGGGCCATGGGTCATTTGCCGGACGCCATTCACCTGGGCAAGGGCGTCATTGAGCGGGACATCGAGCAACGCGTCCCCGACACCGCTACGAAGCTCGTTTTATATTGCGGCGGCGGGTTCCGTTCCGCCTTGGTAGCCGACAATCTCCAAAAGATGGGCTACACCAATGTGGAATCGATGGATGGCGGCTGGAAGGGCTGGATCGACGCCGGCCTGCCGACCGCCAGAGGCTGACAGAACCGGTGCACCTGCGTGATTTCCGGTGTTGGTTTTAACTCCCCTGCGGTCATGTTATCTTAGGTGAACCTTCGCCGCGCGTGGTGGCGAAACCCAACCAAACACCCGGCCGAAACGACGCGGCCGCGGAAACCGCTGGGGCGTGGTCCAACCGGTAGGACACCACACTGTTAATGTGGATGGTGAAGGTTCGAATCCTTCCGCCCCAGCCAAATCATTATCAAAATATTCAAAACATCCGGAACAAAAAGCGCCGGAATAATTTCCAACAAAAAATTTTATATCTATTGTCGTTGCATTGGCATCAGTTTTGTTGGAAACTATCGCGTTTCACAGCCCGGGTTTGCACTTCCCGGTCAGGAACTCGGTGGACGACTGGGTGCCGCTTCCTCTCCGGGACGCTCACCGCCAAGTGCAACTAACATGGCGCAAATTTTTCACCGTAGCACGAATTTCATCGCCAGATTTAGTGTCTTTTCCACTATTTTTCTGATTGGCGTGGCGTTGGCTGGCGTGTTGGGCGTCGCGCGAGCGCCGTACTTGACCAACCAGAACATTGTGCGCGATCAGCCTATCCAGTTCAGTCACAAGCATCACGTCGGGGATGATGGCATTGATTGCCGGTATTGTCACAGCGGCGTCGAATTTTCGGCAACAGCGGGAGTTCCTCCCACCAAGACCTGCATGAATTGCCACTCCGTGCTGTTCAACAATGTGGGCTACCTGGAGCCGGTGCGGGAGAGCTATCGCACCGATAAATCGATCGAGTGGGTGCGCGTACACCGCCTGGCAGACTATGTGTATTTCAACCACAGCATTCATGTGAACAAGGGCGTCGGCTGCTCGTCATGCCATGGGCAGGTGAACCAGATGCCGCTAATGTTCCAGGCATCGCCATTGCTGATGGAGTGGTGCTTGGATTGCCACCGGCAACCCGAGCGGGTTTTGCGTCCCCAGGCCGAGGTTTTCAACATGGACTGGAAGGCGCCGGGTAATCAGGAAGAAGTCGGGAAGAAATTGGCGACCGAATACAACATACCTTCAACTAGACAACTCACAAGCTGTTCGACGTGTCACCGATAATGGACGACATTCGCAGGCACAAGAACGAGGCTATGGACTCCGCACACGAAGACGACGATTTACACAGAAACGACGAGCAACCGGAAGACTTGGCCGTGCGCGAGCGGCCGCTCGATTTGGAAGCGGTTCGTGCGAAGCTGAAGTCTACCAGCGGCAAACAGTATTGGCGCACGCTCGAAGAATTGGCGGATGACCCTCATTTTGCGGACCTGCTGCACCGTGAGTTTCCGCGACAGGCCTCGGAATGGGACGACACCGTGGAGCGGCGCGACTTCCTGAAATTAATGGCCGCTTCGTTGGCGTTCGCGGGCCTGGCCGGCTGCAAATCCAACGAGCAGGCCAACATTGTTCCCTACGTCAAGCAGCCGAGCGGCATGGTTTTGGGCAAGCCTCTGTATTTTGCAACCGCGATGCCGATGGGGGCCGACGCCATCGGGGTTTTGGTCGAAAGCCATGAAGGACGGCCGACCAAGATCGAAGGCAATCCGGATCACCCGTCGAGTCTCGGCGCCACCGACGCGATTACGCAAGCCTCGATTCTCGATCTGTACGACCCGGATCGCGCTCGAACCACCACCTTCGCGGGCGAAATCCGCACCTGGTCGGCGTTCCTGGATAGCGCACAGAGTCAAGCGGCGGCCATAAAAGGAAACAATGGCGCTGGATTCCGCATTCTTACGGGAACGATCGCTTCGCCGACACTGCTTCAAGAATTGCAGTATCTGCTGAAGCTCTACCCACAGGCGAAATGGCACCAGTGGGAACCCGCGCGCGGGGATGGCGCGTACGAGGGTGCCAAGCTTGCGTTTGGGCGCTACGTCAACACCGTTTATCGACCAGAACGCGCCGACGTCATTCTCTCACTCGATTCCAATTTCATGGTGAGTGGGCCGGGCCACGTTCGTTATCAGAAGGAATTCTACCGGCGTCGCAAGCCGGATCAGTACGCCGAGGCCGATCGTGCCGGCGGCGAGATGTGCAGGATGTACGCCGTTGAGCCCACCCCATCGGTCACTGGATCCAATGCTGACCATCGACTTCCGCTGCGCTCGGCGGAAATCGAGCAGTTCGCGCGCTCTCTCGCGGCAAAGTTGGGACTGGGCGGGAGCGGGACGCCCCCATCAGAGGCGCGAAACTTTCTGGACGCGGTCGCCAAGGAATTGCAGAAGTTCCGCGGAAAATCCCTGGTGATCGCCGGAGAATACCAGCCCGCGGCTGTTCACGCGCTGGCTCATGCCATCAATTCAGCGCTCGGCAATGTCGGGAACACGCTGTATTACACCGAAGCCGTCGAAGGGCAGCCTGTCAATCATCTGGAATCGCTGCGTGAGCTTTGCGCGGACATCGACGCGGGCAAAGTGGAGACGCTGGTCATTCTGGGAGGCAATCCGGTCTATGACGCGCCACACGACTTTGATTTCGCCAACAAGCTTTCGCTAAAGAAAGTCCGCAACACGGTTTATGTGAGCTCTCATTTCAATGAGACCGCCGAGTACTGCGAATGGCACGTCGCGGAATCGCACTATTTAGAGGCTTGGAGCGATGCGCGCGCGTTCGACGGAACAATCACGGTTATTCAGCCGCTGATTGCGCCGCTGTACCGTACACGTTCGGCTCGAGATGTACTCGCCGCCTTCAGCGACAAAGGCGGCGGAAGCGATTACGATGCCGTGCGGGAGCGCCTGCGATCCAGCACGCCATCCGCTTCCGCACCCAACGCGAGCGCGGAATTCGAGAAATACTGGCGTAAGACGCTGAATGACGGCGTGGTTGCAGGCAGCGCATATCCTGCCATCAATGTGCCCCTGAAACTCAGCATCGCTAGTCTCCCTCCGGCAAAGGAAACCCCGCCCGGCGACCTGGAAGTTCTTTTCCGCCCTGACCCGTGCGTGTACGACGGGCGTTTCGCCAACAACGGCTGGCTCCAGGAATTACCCAAGCCGATCACCAAGCTGACTTGGGACAACGCCGCGATGATGAGTCCCAACACCGCCTGGAACCACGAATTGAAGCACGTGGTGGCTGCCAGAGGAGGCGAACACGGGCAAATCGTTGCGCCAGTGGTGGACATAGCCCTGTCCAGCAGTAAGGTGAGCGCCGCGGCTTGGATTCTGCCCGGGCAAGCCGACAATGTGATTGTTCTCCCCTTGGGCTACGGCCGCAGAAACGCCGGTTTTACCGGCACGAATAAAGGTTTCAACGCATACGCGGTGCGGGCCTCCGATGCGCTATGGACGGCCTACGGCGCAAAGATCACCAAGACGGGCGATGAGTACTCGATGGCCTGCACGCAATATCACTTCAACATCGAGGGCCGCAAAATCCTCAGCGCCGGCACGCTGGAGGAATACAAGAAAAATCCGGCCTTCGCGCACGAAGGCTACGAACAGCCGCCCAAGTCTCTTACCCTATACAAGGAATTTTCTTATCCAGGTTACGCCTGGGGCATGGCCATTGACTTGAACAGTTGTAATGGCTGCAACGCCTGCGTGGTCGCCTGCGTAGCCGAGAACAACATTCCCGTCGTTGGCAAAGATCAGGTCCTCCGCGGTCGCGAGATGCATTGGATTCGCATCGACCGCTATTACGAAGCCAATACCAAGACAAACGACCCGCGCACCAACGACAACGACGCGTTGGCCAATCCACCAACCTTCTTTCAGCCCGTTCCCTGCATGCAATGTGAAAATGCCCCCTGCGAACAGGTGTGCCCGGTCGGCGCGACCACGCACAGCGCCGAAGGCTTGAATGACATGGTGTACAACCGCTGCATCGGCACGCGCTATTGCTCGAACAATTGCCCCTATAAGGTGCGGCGCTTCAACTTCCTGCGCTTTCAGGACTGGGAGACTCCCCAATACAAGCTGATGCGCAATCCCGAAGTCACCGTGCGCAGCCGTGGGGTGATGGAGAAGTGCACGTATTGCGTGCAGCGCATCAACAATGCCCGCATTGAGTCAGAAAAGCAGAATCGCGCTATCCGCGACGGCGAAATCATCACTGCCTGCGCACAAGCCTGCCCCTCCGAGGCGATTGTCTTTGGTAATGCCAACGACCCGAACAGCCGTGTCGCAAAGTTGAAAGCCCAGCAGCGCAATTACGCGATCCTCGGCGAGCTGAATTCACGCCCGCGCACCACCTATTTGGCGGCGGTGCGCAATCCCAACCCTGATTTGGAGAAGGCATGAGCTCCGGCCAGCCGCCAATTACCGATTCTCCTGAGCTCCAGCGCCGCGCTCCGGTTCTAGAGCCCGGGCATTCCTTTACCTCCGTCACCGACAAAATCAGTTCTATCGTTCTGACCCGGCCCACCTCTTTGGGTTGGATTGTTGGTTTCACTGTCGCTTTTTTGGTCGTAATGCTGCTCACCGTAGCGCTGGCTTGGCTGATCACCAAGGGCGTCGGCATCTGGGGCATCAACATCCCCATCGGATGGGGCTTTGCTATCGTCAATTTCGTTTGGTGGATCGGAATCGGCCACGCCGGAACGTTAATTTCCGCGATTCTCTTTTTGCTGCATCAGAAATGGCGCACCTCCATCAACCGTTTCGCCGAAGCCATGACTCTTTTTGCCGTCGCCTGCGCGGGCCTTTTCCCGCTGATTCACACCGGCCGCCCGTGGATGGCCTATTACATGTTCCCGTATCCCAGCACCATGGGCCTGTGGCCGCAGTTCCGTAGCCCACTGATCTGGGACGTTTTTGCCGTCTCGACGTACGGCACGGTTTCCTTGTTGTTCTGGTTCGTCGGGCTCATCCCCGACTTGGCCACCCTGCGTGACCGCGCCGTCAGCAAGCCCAAGCAAATCATATACGGCATGCTGGCCATGGGCTGGCGAGGCTCCGCGCGTCACTGGCATCGCTACCAATCGGCGTACTTGCTGCTCGCCGGATTGGCGACGCCGCTGGTCCTTTCCGTACACACCGTGGTGAGCTTCGATTTCGCGGTCGCCATCGTGCCCGGCTGGCATACCACGATTTTCCCGCCATACTTCGTTGCCGGCGCCATTTACTCCGGCTTCGCCATGGTTTTGACGATTGCCATCCCGTTGCGCAAGGCCTACGACCTGGAAGACTTCATCACCATGCGCCACTTAGAGAACATGGCCATGGTCATGCTGGCCACTGGCTTGATCGTTGCCTACGGCTACTTCTTTGAATTTTTCATGTCCTACTACGGCCACGATAAATTCGACGCGTTTTTGCGCGAAATGCGCTTGTACGGCCCTTACCGTCATTTTTATTACGCGCTCATCTTCTGCAACATCCTGGCGCCGCAAGTGCTCTGGTTCCACAAGATCCGCACCAATGTCGCCATCCTTTTCATTGTTGCCCTGATCGTCAACGCCGGCATGTGGCTGGAGCGCTTCGTCATCGTGGTGATTAGCCTGACCCGCGATTTCATGCCGTCCGCTTGGGGGCGCTACTCCGCCACCTTCTGGGATTACGCGACATTCGCCGGCACCATTGGGCTTTTCGTCATGCTCATTTTCCTGTTCGTGCGCGTCTTGCCCGCTATTTCCATTGCGGAAATGCGCGAACTGGTCGCGGAAACTTCTGAGGAACACAAGTGATCGAGCACCGCTCTCACATTTGGGGCGTCGTCGGCGAGTTCGACACCGAGGAACACTTCCTCGACGCCGTGAGAAAAACTCGCGAGGCCGGCTACCGCCGCTTCGAGGCCTACGCGCCCTTTCCTGTGGAGGGGCTCACCGAGGCTATGGGTTTAAAGCGCAACAGCGTGCCCTTGATCACTTTTACGGGAGGTTGCGTCGGCGGCCTGACTGGCTTTTTCTTCCAGTATTGGGCCATGGGTATCAGCTATCCCCTCAACATCGGCGGGCGCCCCCTCAACAGTTGGCCGGCGTGGATTCCCGTCACCTTTGAGCTAACCGTATTGGGCGCCGCGCTGTCCGCCGTGTTTGGCATGCTTGCCCTTAACCGCTTGCCGCAGCCCCATCACCCGCTTTTCAATCTGGAGCGTTTCGCGAAACATGCCAGCAGCGACCGCTTCTACTTGGCCATCGAGGCGCGCGATAAAAAATTTCATCTCAAGGACTCGGCGCGTTTTCTCCAGGACCTGCACGCACGGCACGTCTCGGAGGTGCAGGATGATTAGCGCCTCTCGCCTCCGGATCACTGTTCTTATTGCCTGCTTCTGCTGCATGGCATCGCTTGGTATGGCCGGCTGCAGCCTGAAGCAAGACATGGCGCGCCAGCCCAAAGAGCGCCCTCTTTGGCCGTCCGACTTCTTCGCCGACGGGCGTTCCGCGCGGCCTTTAGTCGAGAATACCGTCGCGCGAGGCTCGCTGGAGAACGACGCTTTGTTCGTGCCTAAGGACTCCAACACGTTTCCATTGCCAATCAACATGCAACTGCTCGAGCGTGGACAGAACCGCTACAACATTTTTTGTTCACCGTGTCACGGCGTACAGGGAGACGGCGACGGCATGGTTGCCGTCCGGGGTATGAAACATCCTCCCAGCTATCACCAGGATCGCCTGCGGCAGGTTCCCAATGGCTACATCTTTGACGTAATCACCAACGGCTTCGGCGTCATGTTCGATTATTCCGCGCAGATACCGCCGCGAGACCGCTGGGCCATCGTTGCCTACGTTCGTGCCTTGCAGTTCAGCCGCAACGCCAAAATTTCGGAGCTCCCGCCGGATGTCCGTGAAAAACTCTTGCATCCGCAGCCGGAGAACAAGCCCGCAGCAAATACAACCGAGACGCCCGGAGGAAAACCGGAATGACTCTGCAAGATTACAGGGCGCCCGAGAGCATCAATCGCGTGCAGCAACGCGCCCTCATTGCCGGTGGTATCGGCCTGGTGCTTTGCGGCATCGGCTACTTCAAATCTCCGGATAACTTCTTTCATTCCTACTTGTTCGCATTTATTTTCGTGCTGGGGCTCTCCCTCGGTTCGCTGGGCTTGCTGATGCTGCAGCATCTGACCGGAGGTCAGTGGGGCATCGTGATTCGCCGCCCCTTGGAATCGGCTACGCGCGCCCTGCCGGTCGTCGCGGTCCTGTTCCTTCCCATCTTTTTCGGGATGAAGCATTTGTATTCCGCGTGGTTGAATGCTCCGGCATCCGGCGAGGGGGCCCTGACCGAGTTTCAGCGCCATTATTTGACGCCCAACGGCTTCCGCATTCGCGCCATCATCTATTTTGCAGCCTGGGGACTCCTGGCCTTTCTGTTCAACCGCTGGTCGCGCGAACAAGACGTTAACCGCGAGGATCGGCGTCTGCGCCGGCGCTTCAAGATGGCCGCCGGGCCCGGCATTATTCTCTACGTCTTTATCATGAGCTTTGCCGCCATCGACTGGGTGATGTCTCTGTCTCCAAATTGGGCCTCCACAATCTACGGTTTCATTTTCATCGCCGGCCAGCTCATCTCGTCACTCGCTCTGATGATCGCCGTCGTCGGCATGTTGGCGGCTACTGAGCCCTTCTCACGCGTACTGCAAAAACATCATCTCAGCGACCTGGGCAGCCTGCTGCTGGCCTTCGTCATGCTCTGGGCTTACTTCGATTTTTCGCAATTGCTGATCATCTGGTCCGGCAACCTGCCCGAAGAGATCACCTTTTATCGCGCCCGCCTCTACGGCCAATGGGGCGTCGTGGGCGTAATCGTCCTGGTGTTCGGCTTTTTCGTACCCTTTTTTCTGCTCCTTTCGCGCGACCTGAAGCGCAACGTGAAAACGCTGCCGGTCGTGGCCCTTTGGCTGATTCTTATGCGTCTGGTGGATTTGTACTGGATGACCCGTCCGGAATTCACCACCCGCGCGGTTCCCACCCCTTGGGATTTGGCGGCGCCGCTCGCGCTCGGCGGCTTATGGCTTTTCGTTTTTGCCGGGCAACTCAAGCAGATGCCATTGCTGCCCCTCGGCGACCCGAAATTGGAAGAGGTTATCGAACATCATGAGCACTGAGAACGTTCACGGCGCTGAACCTACTAGCACTGGTCCCGAACAGGTCAATGCCGACGTCGCTTTTGAAGAACGCGACGTAAAAGCGAGCACCATTTACCGTTATTTGATTGCCCTGGCCGTCTGCGTTGTTTTGACCTACGCGGTTAGCATCTACATTTTGCGCGCCACCGTCAGCATGGCTACCAACTCCGACACGCCTCCGCCTCCGGTGCGCACGGAAATGGGCGCCGATTACCAGGACTTGCCGCCGGAGCCGCGTTTGCAAGGCATGCCCGGCCATCCCCATGACCCACAACTCGATCGTCGCTTGAAACTGGAGACGGATCGCGGGGCCATCGAAAAAACCGGCTGGATCGACCAAAACACGGGCGTCGCCCAGATCCCCATAGAAGATGCCATGCGAATTCTCGCTGAGAAAGGATTGCCGGACGCATCCGCACCGGCGGTAAAGAAGAAGTAGCATGAACAATTTTCATTTCATGACCGCAACTCTGGCCGTGCTGACCTTTGGCGTCGTGGCGAGTGGGCAGACCATCCCCGACAACGTGGGCCAATCCTCTGCCGCTTTGCCTCCCGCGCTGCAGAATGTCGGCTTTTCACCCCAGCTCGATTCGCAGATTCCTTTGAACGTTACCCTTGTCGATGAATCGGCGCGCGAGGTTCGCTTGCGCGATTACTTCGATCGCAAACCGGTCCTGCTAGCTTTGGTCTATTACAGTTGCCCGATGTTGTGCGATCAGGTGGAGCTGGGTGTGGTCGGCAGCCTGAAGATGTTGTCTCTCTATCCCGGCCGCGATTATCAAGTCGTTTTTGTGAGTTTTGATTCGCGCGAAAAGCCTGAGTTGGCCGCGCAGAAGAAAAAGAGTGTGATGTCGCATTACGGCCACCCGGAAACCGTGGCGGGCTGGCATTTCCTCACCGGCTCGCAGGAATCCATCGCGGCATTGACCAAGGCCGCAAATTTTCACTACACCTTGGATCCTCAAACGAATGTCTTCGCTCACGCCAGCGGCATCATGATCCTCACCCCGGAAGGCCGCATCTCGCGTTATTTCTACGGCGTGGAGTTCCCGGCGCGAGACGTGCGTCTCGGATTAGTCGATGCCTCCGCCGGGAAAATTGGGACACCCGTCGATCACCTGTTGCTCTATTGCTTCCAGTACAACCCCGCGACGGCCCGCTACAGCGCCACCGTTCTGAAGATGGTTCGTCTTGGCGGCCTGCTCACCATTTTCATCATTCTTGGCGGGATCCTGATCTTCCGTCGTCGCGATCTAAAGACGCGAACGAGAACGCCGCATCCACGGCTTCCCGTTGAACACAGACAAGGAGCACAGTAAATCGTGCAGGCGCAACTCCCTCTGGCTCCGGAACAGGCCTCTAACTTCGCCCCCAATGTCGATGCGGTATTCCTCTATGTGACCGCCGTTTCTTTGTTCTTTGCCGTGCTGATTACCATCGCGATCGTATTTTTCTTTTTCAAATACCGGCGTAGGCGCCCCGACGAGATCGGCGTCCCCATCCACGGCGACATGCGCTTGGAGGCCGCCTGGATCGTTGTCCCGCTGATACTGGCGCTTTCCATGTTTGCCGCGGGTGCGGTGGTCTATGTGGATTTCCGTCGCGTACCCATGGACACCCTGGACATCTACGTCATCGGCAAGCAATGGATGTGGAGGATCCAGCAGCCCACTGG
>Ga0307479_10004193_pt1 | contig 13177 bp, 11 predicted proteins | sample atmos_gasesECM4C_FD_203743 | JGI IMG/M metagenome (GOLD analysis project Ga0307479, IMG submission 203743) | Hardwood forest soil microbial communities from Morgan-Monroe State Forest, Indiana, United States - atmos_gasesECM4C_515 | ecosystem: Environmental > Terrestrial > Soil > Temperate...
GAAACCACTTTGTGCGCTGTCGCTATCGGCAAATGAGTTGCCACTCCCGGAAAGCCACTTGGACGATGCACACCGAGAACGATTAGGTCCGCTTCTCTACGATTGGCGACCTCCAGAATCTTCTCGGCGGGCGAACCCTGCTCGACCGCAAATCCCGGCTCACACCAGAGATCGGCCGCTGACGGAATGAGGTTGCGCAAGAGATGCTCAGCGGATTTCACGAGTTCCCTGGAATGTACAAGGTCACATGACTCTTCATCGGCAATAACATGCAAGAGCGTCAGATGTGCCTGAAATTCCTGTGCAAGTGATATCGCAAACGAGGCAGCGGCTGCTGATTCCGTGTTGAAGTTCGTGGCATATACAATCTCCGAGATCTTCCGTCTCCGAGTGGATTCGCCCGCAGAACGTGGGCCTACCGTCATCACTGCGCATGGAGCCCCCCGGAAAATCTCCTCTGCAACGGAACCGAGGAAGAATTTCCCTACGCCGGATCGCCCCCTTGTTCCCAGCACAATGAGGTCAATCTTGCTTTCTTCGACCACAGACAGCAGCGTGGACCAGAGCCCTCCTTCCTGAATCAGCACCGTCGGTTGCAGATCGGGAAATGATTTGAGCAGGGTCTCTCGCTGCGTTTTCGTTTCTGCTTCAGCGGCCTTCTCAAGCGACGCCCACGTGGCAGGTTCCGTCATCGGGTTAATGATTGGCGTCTGCACGTGTAGAGCGTACAAACTAGCTCCGAAATGTTTGGCAAGGTCCGCCGCATACGGAATTGCAGCGTCTGCGGCCGGAGAAAAGTCTGTAAGAAAGAGAATATTTTTCAGTTGAATTCTAATTCTGGTATCGAGAGTTTTCATTTTCTGCCTCCTCAGATCGTGAATTGCAGTTTGCAAGGTGGGGACTGATGTTGCGGTGACCGTCGTCACACTCGAATGTGACCGGAGCCACCCGAGGTGGTCTAATTTAGGTAGACACTGTTCAATGAAGAGAAAAGAATGAGTCCGCGCTTAATTCTGTTCTTAGCGGTGTTCTTGCTCAACGTCATTCCAGCATTTGCGCCACCTACCTGGATGGTTTTCTCCTTCTTGGGATTCCGGTTCCCGTCGCACATAGGCTGGTCGTTTGCACTTGTAGGAGCCGCCGCTGCGGCGACAGGGAGGTCATTGCTCGGGAAACTGTCTCGCAGAATCGTTCGCAAACATTGGCTCAGCGAGGCGGCAAGAGATAACGTCGATTCTCTCAAACTGGAGTTGGAGAAACGGCCGAAGCTGACCTTTGGAATTTTCCTGTTTTACGCCTTCACGCCTCTACCTTCGAACTTCCTTTTCATCGCTTACGGATTGACGACCATGCCACTCATCCGCCTTGCAGTCCCTTTTTTTATCGGCCGCTTCGTAAGCTACTCCTTCTGGACGATAAGCTCGGCGGCCTTGTCGCGAAAACTAGAACTCGAAGACACCGATGCGATGGCTTACTTCAGCATCTACTTTGTCTTGACACAACTCGCGCTTTTGGCTCTTGTCTATGCCTTTACTCGGGTCGACTGGAACCTCTTGCTGCGGGAAAGAAAATGGAGATGGCTGCCGAAGTCGCTCCCAGACGTCAGACATAGCTTCTGATAAGCGCGCATTCGACATTCGACGGCCAGGAGAAGCAAGACTCGTTGACCCGTCAACTTCTGCCCGTGAGACGGATTCCACGTTTAGTGTAGTATTTGCGGCGAGAGAGCCATTAAACGGAATGGCAGTCCAAACACACTCGGCGCTGGCTTTGGCGATTGCGATTGGCATCGGGTTGCTGATCGGAGCGGAACGTGAGCGCCGGAAAGGCAGCGGGTCCCTCCGCGGTGCTGCTGGAATACGGACGTTCGCTCTTGCCGCATTTGCCGGTGCGCTCAGCAGGTATCTGAAGAATGAGGCTCTGCTCGTTGCTGTCGCAGCGGCAGCCGTACTCTTTTCAGCGATTGCTTATGGCCGCGGAGCACGAAAGGACCCTGGATTAACTACCGAATTTGCTCTCCTGGTGACCGTTCTGCTCGGTGCTCTGACGATGCAAAACCCGCCGCTCGCAGTCGGTCTTTCCGTGGTCACAACAATTCTCCTCGCGTCCAGAGAGCGTCTCCATCACGTTTTCAAGAACCTTCTATCGGTCCGGGAGGCCCACGATGCACTCGTGTTCCTGGCAGCTACTCTGGTCATTTTACCTCTTGCACCGAACCGCGACATGGGTCCATTTGGCGCATTCAACCCTCGGAAGATTTGGGAGCTCGTGATTCTGGTGATGGGGGTTGGTGCGGCAAGTCACGTTGCCGTGCGTGCTCTGGGCTTGCGTCTCGGGCTGGCTTTGGTTGGCTTTCTGGGCGGTTTCATTTCGGCCGGCGCAACGATCGGATCTTTAGGCAACCGAGCAAAACGCAACCCTGCGCTTCTAAACACGACGGCTTCTGGCGCAATTCTTGCGACGGTAGCGACCGTAGTTCAAATGTTTCTGGTTCTGATAGTTACGAATGTAGCGACGCTCCGGGCGCTGGCGATGCCGTTGCTTTTCTCAGGGTTCGCCGCCATTGGATATGCGCTATGCTTTCTTGCTTTTTTCTCGAATCCTCCGGCTACAACTGAGCCGTCCGAAGGCAGCGCGTTCGATCTCCGAGTGGCTCTTGGGTTCGCAGTAACGATCAGCGTGATTCTCTTTCTCTGTGCGTTCTTGAACTTCCGGTATGGGAGTCGGGGTCTTTTCGTGGGTGCCGCACTTTCGGGATTCGCCGACACTCATGCGACCGCAATCTCGGTCGCATCACTTGTTTCCGCTGGGAAGCTTGCGCCTGAGGCGGCCGTTTTCCCCACACTGCTGGGCTTCACAACAAATTCGCTGACGAAGGCCGTGGTCGCGTTCGCGTCTGGTGGTTACCGTTTTGGGACAAGAGTTTTGCCCGGCTTGATCGTAGTTGTCTTGGCCGGTTTCATAGGCGCGTGGCTTGAAACGAGATGAAAATACCAGTTCAAGAACGGCCCCGTCGAGGTTCCCCGCAGATGGTCTGAGCCTTGTAATTTCACGTCGCGTAGGTGCATCCGATTGCCCACGACGATTTCTTCGTCGCGGATCTTGGTGACAATCCCCCTTCCCGGCGTGTAGTTGAATCGGTCAAGCTGACGAACGCTAACCCCATCTGCTGCGATGCCTTGCTCAAAATCGCCTTTGCGTCCCAACTACCAGTTGTCCTTGAAAGTTTTCGCAGGCTACGGTGCGAAACTCGGAAATCTGAATGTTAAGCTGTTTGAAAATCATCTGTTTTTGGACAGGCCTTTCGGCGGGAAATCAGCCACATCAAATCAGCCAGTTGCAGCGTGCCGGCGAGAGAGGTTTTTGGACAGCACGTAGTAGGCTCGCTTGGCCGTACCGGCACTCAATCTCAGTTGTCGGGCAATTGCGCTCCACGAAGCGCCAGCATCACGCAAAGCAGCTATTTCCGCCGCATCCACGCTCACCCGTGGTCGTCCGAGCCTCTTCCCTTTAGATCTTGCAGCAGCGATGCCCGATTTGACGCGATCCCGGATTAGCTCTCTCTCGAACTCTGCGATGCTGGCAAAGATGCCGAATACAAGCCGTCCGTTAGGCGTGCTCGTGTCCACGCCTTCGTGCAGGCTGATGAATTCGATTCCAAGCGAGCGAAATTCTTCGAGGGCATTCACAAGCTGGCGAAGGCTGCGAGCAAAACGGTCGTAGCGATAAACTACGACAGCATCTACACGCCTCTTGCGACACACAGCCAGTAGAGCATCGAGCTGCGGTCTGTGCTCTTTCCCGCCAGAGACGCCAGCGTCAACGTACTCGCCTTCGATATTCCAGCCTCGACGCTTGCAATATTCCCGTAACTCACGGATCTGCATGTGCGGGTCTTGCCCGTTATTGGTTGAAACTCTCGCGTAGATAGCGGCTCGCATGTTGGAAGTCTCCTGTTCTAACCTGGTATAGATTTCAGCGGCTCTAATGAGACCCATTTTGAGGTGGGATTCCACCCGGCAATGGGTCCTGCAATCAACTCGCAAGCAATTCAGTCTCAAGAGTCATAAGCGCGTCCCGGACGTTATTCGAGGATTCCTTCACGATGCGAGCGAAATTCGGTGCGGATGCGCCATTGGCTTCACGTTCCCAAATGGACTCAAGCAATTGAGTTGCCTCACTCGCCATTCCGTAGCTTGAAAACTCAATCTGTCGTGTCCGCGAGAGAAAGCGCGACTCAAGGCCATCGGTCGCGTTGCATGTGAAGACAAAGATGGTCTGAGGAGGAAAAGCAGTGGCGTCTAGTTTGGACAAGAAGTGCAATTGCGCCGCATTCGACATCTTGTCGGCTTCATCAACGAGCACAAGGTGGAATCCGCCAGAGACGGGAACGTACCAGCACTGGCGAATTACGTCCTCGACGTTTGCGACGTTGCATTGTTGAGAGGGGATGTGATGGACTTCTGCACCCAACATCTCCGCTAGCGCGAGAGCCAACGTAGTTTTGCCCGTACCCGGTGGACCGACAAAAATCCACGCGGATTGATACGGATTCGTCGCAAATTTGCCAAGAATCCGCTTGGGCCTGTCCAAACCAACGAAATCGGCAATAGCGCGTGGACGATACTTTTCCGCTAGCGGCATCGGAAACGGGAGAGTTGTGCTCATTGGCAGCCGCTCCCTTCCGCTTGAGTCTTGCCCAGAATGTAATCCGCCGCCTTTTGTGCGTGACTCGCAGCGGAAATAATCAGGCGGGAATCAGATTTCAGTCTGCTAACCCACGATTGCAAATAGCTTGCCGAATTGCCCAGAGTTGCGTGCGAAATGCCAGCAATTCCCGCGAGCATCGCCGCACCCATCTCAGCAATAAGTTCCTCTTTGCTGTAAGACTCGGAACCGAATTGGTGGTCTGTCGAGTTGCTCTCGAACCGGTTCAGACGCGAAGCATGTCCGGTGCTGTGCGTGAGTTCGTGGAATAAAGTCGAGTAGTAGGCTTCGGGTGATTCAAAGCAATTGCGAGACGGCATTCCAACCATATCCGCCGATGCACGGTAAAACGCTTGCGAATGCTGCTCGATTCGCGGCACATTTGGCATCCGATTGGCAATGGATTCGCACTCCTCGATTGGATTGACTGGTTTCTGGTCGTCACCATGAAGTGCTTTCAATCCGTCGCATTGCTCGATATTGAAAACTCGGTAGTAGCGAAGCAACACTGAAGTCTTGTTCTCGGTCTCGCCGGTCTCACGGTTCTCTTTCGCGTACTTGCTAGACTGCCAAAACGAAACCAGAGTGCTTCTCTCGCCCTGACGAACGTGTGCGTCTAATTGCTTGGCTTGATTGAACGTGACCCAATATGGGGAGCCGTAACCTTGAGTAGCCAGCAAAAACACATTCAGCCCACGGTACGGCTTCTTTGATATCAGGTTTCGAGGGACGGACGTTGACCACGGCTTACGCCATGGCGCTACTCCTTGCTCCAATTGCTTGAGAATATTTTCAGTAATGATATCTGGAACGGTCGGCATCTGTTTGGCCTCCGAAGCCTCATTAAAAAAAAATCCAATAGAGTTAAGGCTTAGGGCCGGAGGGTAGTTTTTTTAGGTCTAAGGGAGATGCCCGGCAAGATTTTTAAAATTCGTAAAATTCAGGGAGACGAAGAGGATTAAAACATCTATACGGTCGAGAGCGTTTCGGCGCGTCCTGCAAACCCCCGCGCCGTTCTTCACAGCGAAGTACCTATCACAGATCTTATTACTTGACATGCAACGCTCAAAGGATATATCTACCGCCAAGACGCAACCGGAGTGGCAATGAGGAGGTTCCATGCCGCAAACGATGAGACTAACGGAGAGATCTGGTAAGTACGGCTCAACCGCGTGGACAAAGCTGACTCAAGGCGCCTCTGTGTTAAAGCTGTGGCGTAAAGGTGAATCGCCGCAGTTCGCGATATTGAGCTTAACGCGCGACGCTTTCAAGAAATTCAGAAAGAATCCCGAAAAATTCCTGAACGACTTCAAGATCTTCGACCCGCCAGTGATTCAGGCCAACCCTGCGTCGCCGATTCCGCGGGGGATTGCGAACAATCCCAGGGCGCTGATCATACCTATCGTTCACGGCAGGGCCAGCAAAGCCCCGTGGACGATAATTCCGGAGCTTGACGAACCGGTTTCTTCCGCAGAGCGAACTGCTTAGTCAGGAAAGTTTATCCGCTTCAGAAGGTCCCGGAATCGCGGGTCAGACCGCAAAGGATCAAAGGCAGGCTCAACCTTGAGCCACGTGAGATAGGAATCCCGTTGGCGGTAGCCCTGTTCCAATAGCGAAAGGGCCTCACCCTTCTCGTCAAGCGCCACATGGATGCATGCCGGAAAATACGGTGGTACGTACTTGCGCTTCGGTTCTTCCAGCAATTCCCCAAGCATTTTTCGCGCTTCGACCGGCCTGCCCGCCAACGCATACGCACGGCCTAGTCTCGTTAGGCGGAGTGCATCGTTTCCGGAAAGAGTTGCGGCCCTCTTCAATTCCGGAATAGCGCGCCCGAAGTCTCCTCTTGCCAAGTAAGAATCACCGAGGCAAGCATGCGCGTCAACAGCGTTGGGTTCCAGATCGAGCGCTTTCTTGCACTGTTCGATCGCTTGGTCGTACTTGCGCGCGAAAAAGAAAGCCCATCCGGCTGAGGTGCTCGTGAAAGCGGAAATTGGATCCAGGGCTTGGGCGCTACGGATCTCCTCCAGTGCATCCTTCTCACGATCCATAGCCGAGAGGAACACGGAGTACATGCGGTGAGCTTCGGCGTCGTTGGGGTTGAGCTCGATGGCTCGTTTGTATTCCCTCTCGGCGCCCAACCAGTCCCAGTCTCCGTAAAACTTTACATCTGCCAGAGTTGTGTGGGCCGCAGAAAGTGAGTCGTCAATCGCCAGCGCCTTTAGGGCGTTCTCTTTGGCCTTTGGCATGGCTACTTGCGGTGCCAGTTCATCGGTCGCCCAAAAAAAGTCGGCCAAGCCCGAATATGCGGCCGCATAGTTTGGGTCTATCTGAATTGCTTGCGCGAAATATCTCTCCGCCTGGTAGTAATCGTCAGCAGTCGCCTTATCCCAATAATAGCGGCCTCGCAGGTACGCATCGTGTGCCTCTGGACTCACCTCGGCGGTATGGGTAAGGCGTACCCGTTCCCGGGAAGTGAGCTCGACGCGGATTTCGCGAGTGACATCGCGGGCCACCTCATTCTGAAGACCCAGCACGTCGGTCAAATCGCGCTCGTATCCCTTGGCCCAGAGATTTTTATCTGTCGAGGCTTGAATTAGCTGGGCATTGATTCGCACACGATTCCCCGATCGCATCACCGATCCTTCCACGACTGCGTCCACGCCCAACTCGTTCGCGATTTCGGACAACGGTTTGTGAGATCCGCGATAAGGCATCACGGACGTTTTTGAAATCACGCGGAGTGCACTTATCTGAGCGAGCTGCGTGATCAACTCGTCCGTCATTCCCTCCGCGAAATATTCCTGTTCAGGATCGTGAGATAGATTCTCCAGCGGCAAAACCGCCAGAGACTGAATCTGCGGGGCACCTGGGCGAATCGCGAATCGATCACGGAATCTATGAACGCCGAACCCAATCGCCGAAGCGATAATGATGGCGCATCCGGTGGTCGTAATAATCACCCATCGTTGGGAGGACTTGCGTGACACAGGCGCGGGAGAGACAAAACTGGCACTTTGCATCCGGCGCAAATCCACATCCAGCTCTTTCGCGGATTGATAGCGATTCTCCGGATCTTTTTCGAGACACTTGACGATGATTCGTTCGAGTTCCAGCGACAGGTGGCGATTTAAGGTCTGTGGCGGGGAAGGGGCCTCATGCAGAATCGTATCGATCAATCGCGCCGCAACTTTGTCCTGAAAAGGCTGCCGGCCGGTGGCCATTTGATAGAGCAACGCACCTAGTCCGTAAACGTCCGTCCGTGCATCCGTCTCGTTTCCCAACAATTGTTCGGGCGCCATATACGGAAGTGTGCCAGCTACGACGCGTGGTTCGTCCCTCGCATCAATCGTTGTTTTCTCACTTACAGGCCGCCAATTCCCGGCGAGACCGAAATCGAGCACCTTCGTCAGGCCCTTCGGAGTAATCATGACGTTACTTGGTTTCAGATCCCGGTGAATCACGCCGCGTTCGTGCGCTTCCTGCAATGCATGAGCGATCTGTGACGCCGCCGCTATCAGTTGCTTTTCCGGCCAGACTTCACCCGCATACTCCTCTGCCAACGATTTTCCCGACACGTATTCCATTACGAGAAAGTCGATTCCGTCTTGCGTGACGAACTCATGGATCGTCGCCACGTTGGGGTGATTCAGCTTCGCGAGAATTAGGGCTTCTTTGCGAAATCGCTTCCGTGCAGCTTCGTCACTTAGTGTCCCAGCCGGGAGAAATTTTAGCGCGACATCGCGATCGAGTTCTTCATCGTGAGCACGGTAAACGACGCCCATGCCGCCAACGCCGATCATTTCGACGATGCGATAGTGGGAAATCGTACGGCCGACAATGGATGCAGATAAAGAATCAGTCACTTTGTGTGCATCTTACGCCTGCTTTCAGATAGCTGTCGAGAACAGCGGCAACCATGACAGGTGCCAGTAAAGCAAGGCTCTCCCCACAGGCATAGACCGCACAAATCTCCCGGTAAGCAATTCCTAACACCATTCTCGAAATTCCTACCCTGCTATGAGCTGTTTGCGAGAACAATGGACCCATTTTAAGGTGGAGCCTCAAATCAGGGGATTGTGATTACTAGTGATAAAAGGATTTTCACAATATCTATCCGGACTGGAAAGCTGCGGTCATTTGTCCGGGTATGGTTTCTGAAATTACACTTGTGAGGACGGCGCTGAATTTCGCGCAATTAATTAGCGATTCTTCGAGGAGTGGATAAGGGGTTTTCGGACCGTCGTTGATTCCCATCTTGCAAACGGTCATAGACGCTGTGACTTCCCAGTGTATCTCCGAATGACAAATAATTGACTCGCTGTGCATTGATGTTTGAACGCACTCGCGCCAGAGTGCCATCAGCCTGTGAGATTCAATTCAATGCTCATGGGCCGGTGGCGGTGAATTTCACCGTCGTCCGTAGGAAATGGAAAGAGGGGAGGAATCCCATGAAAACGAAACTGTTTGCGGTAGCTGTAGCATTACTGCTCTCCGCGGTAGCAACTAGCACCTGCTACGCGCAGCAGACCGAGTTGGCCGTGAAGATTCCTTTTGCGTTCCAGGCTGGGAATCACACGATGCCCGCTGGAGAATATCTTGTGAAGTCCGTAACCGATGGAGGTGGAACAGTTCAGCGCCTTCGTCAGGTAGATGGCAACGTTGTAATGAACGTGTTTACTTTATCGGTTGAGACCCGGAATGGGGACCCCAGCCCAAGGCTTGTCTTCCACCGTTATGGCGAGACTTATTTCCTCGCTCAGATTTGGACTGGACTCCAAGGACGCCAGCTATTCAGGTCCAACCGTGAGAAGGAGATTGCACGCGAAGAAGGGAGAACCGAAATTGCGCTGGCACTGCAACCGACTGCAGTCAGGCCGTAACTCAGTCGTGCTGTCACGTCGAGTTTCTGTCCTGAGACTTGGACAGAAGTGGCAACAGCCGAGAAACGACAACAGCCACAACAACGGGAAGCCGGACCGTATGATTTCGGCTTCCCACTTACTTCAGAGAAGACGACCTCAGACTACGCCAGACCCCGGGGTTACTAGTGATTCCCCAAGCCTGCTCTTCTAGGCTGCCTCGGAACTAATGAAGTTTCGCGTACTCAGCTTTCGCAGCGATGAGGATGGGGATGTCGGCATCCGCATCTTTCCAAAGGGCGAGGAAATCCTGATACGCGGCACGGGCCTTGGCGGTGTCGCCTTGCATTGCATAGGCTCTGCCGATTTGAAGATGGGCCAATGCACCAAGTGGGAAGTTTAGTGTAATTCCTCGATGGTCGAGAAACTTCTGAAACTCGGTGGCTGCAGCAGCCCCATTGTGGGCCACTAGCTGCGCCTGGCCGCGAATGTAGACGGGATACATTGTTCCCAGTTGTAATTGTGGCGGGTCGGCAAGTTCGTATGGCGCAGCAGCTTCAAGGTCCACCACAGCTTGGGTGGAATTGTTGGCATTCAGTTCCACCGCCGCCTTGATGGTCGGCAGCCAGTAAACCTTCAGATTCGTGTCCGACGCGTAGTTTTTTTCCATCTCTTCTACGATGGCCTTCGCACGAGCGGTTTCACCACTGCGTGCCAGCGTCAATGCAGCGAAGAGTTTCACGTCCCGGCCCGGAGCCAGCGCCAGTGCTGCTGCAACACCTTGCTTCGCGGCTGCTGTGTTACCGAACTCCGCTTCCCGCAAAGCGGCATTCACCTGCCACAGCGCGGCACTTTCTTTGGAGTCGCTACGAACCGCCGAATCCATCGCACGTCGCGAGAAGTCCCGCGCCTTCACGAGCCGCCCATAGTACGCCTCGGTGTCGGATTGAAACGAGAGCAAAAGGTCTTCACTTCCAGGCTTCCCTGCGGCCCAAGCCACTTGCCGCTCCATCTCTGCTGCGTTGCCTGTGAAAAAGGCTAGTTGATAGATTGTCCAGTGCAGTATGTCGCCATCGAGCTTGCGCTCATGGGCCTGCTCAATCGCTTTTTTGGCGTCGTCCGGTCGGTTGAGCGCAAGGTAGTCCTGCGCGAGGTTGGTATAAACAACTACAGCGTTCGGTTCCAGTCGCAGCGCCTCTTGGGTTTCAACCACAGACTTCTGGTACTGCCCAAGGCCTGCGTAAATGCTTCCCAAGTTGGCAGGAGGCACCAAATCCTGCGGATAGCTCTTGGCCCAAAGTTCGTAGACTTGGTTGGCCTGCTCTAACTCCCCCGTGACGTAGGTGTAGTACATGGCGGAGATACGGTATTTTTCGTGTTCACTAACCCGGTCGCGTAGCGCATAAGCCTTTTTGATATTCTCTGCAGACAGACTGGCTTGTCCGAGATTGCCGTACGAGACCCCTAAAGCGACGTAGGCTACGGCGAAATTCGGGTCGAGTTCGAGAGCCCGTTTCATGAACGGAATCGCCGCAGCGTCCCCTTTTGCGCGCGAGGTTGTTACACCCATGCTGAAAGCCTTCAGTGCCTCCAGCGATGTTGTCGTGGCCTCAACGGGAACATCGAACTTCTGAATGGAAGCAAGCGATTCGCCGAGTTTGCCTCGCAGGCTGGACGCCGCCTTACTCAGTGCTTTCAACACGTCCTCCTTCGTTGCAGCCTCCTCTTGTTCCTTAGCCAACGTATCCCCGGTGCTGCAACCGACCGCATCAATGCCAACCACGTACTGACCGCCCAACTTGGAAATGGAACCCAAGAGAATCGCCTTGCTGCCTGTACGCACGCAGAGTTCCCCGGCTACGTCGCGGGTAATGCGGTCGCCGGGTTGGCGTCCCATGAGGCGCATCGTTTCGCTCACTTTGCGGTCGGAGAGAATGTTGAGAAAGGGAGATTGTCCAAGCTGGACGGCGAGTGCCTGCTTCAAGGCATCATCGAAGACGGGGTCGCCGGTCTTGTTTTCAAAATCGGCGAGGACGATGGTGTCCTTCTCGGTCAACGGCGCTGCTGGACGCGAACGGAAATAAAGACCACCTGCGACCAACGCGACGACCACAACAACAGCGGCGGGAACCAGAATTTTCCAGAGTTTCTTCCCCCCGGCGACTGGAACTTCAGCGACTCTCACGGCAGCCGATGACGCAGCAGCGGGAACAGAACCTGATGACGCCATGGGCTGCTGGGCGACTCGTTGAGAGCCTGTATCATGTGGCGCTGCCACCGTCCCCGAACTCGCTGCGACCATTCGGCTCGTATCCGTGTCTCGCTTCAGACGCTGCAGCTCGGCACGCATCTCGTTCGCGTGCTGGTAACGCAGATTGCGGTCTTTCTCCAACGCACGGATGATTACATCTTCCAGTTTCGGGGGAATGTCGGGGTTGAGACGAATGGCTGCTAATGGAGTGCGGTTCAGAATGGCTTCCGTGATGACAGCCGAGCTTTCCCCACGGAACGGCAATGTTCCCGTGGTCATCTCGTAGAGGACGACGCCGAAAGAGAATAAGTCTGTCCGCGGGTCCAAATCCTTGGCGCGTAACTGCTCGGGTGACATGTAAGCAACCGTTCCGACGGCAGTTCCCGGACTGGTGAGATGCTCCGCGCTTACTCCCCCCATCGCATCCGTGGCGAGGGTGGCGTGCGAGGCCACGGCTTCCCGCTTCGGTGCCAGCTTGGCTAAACCGAAATCCAGTATTTTCGCGTGCCCTCTTTTTGTGACGAAGATGTTAGCTGGTTTGATGTCGCGGTGGACGATGCCCTCCCCGTGGGCCGCATCGAGTCCGTCCGCAATTTCGATGGCGAGGTTGAGGAGAGTCTCTGTTTCCATTGGGCGGCCAGCAATGCGATGCTTCAGCGTCACACCGTCCAAGAACTCCATCACGATATACGCCTGACCGTTTTCCTCGCCGATGTCATAAATCGTGCAGATGTTCGGGTGATTCAGCGCGGAAGCCGCCTCCGCTTCTCTGCGGAACCGTTCGAGTGCCTGATGGTCGCGAACTAATTCGTCGGGAAGAAACTTTAAGGCGACAAAACGATGGAGCCGGGCGTCCTCTGCCTTGTAGACCACACCCATACCACCGCCACCGAGTTTCTCGATGATGCGGTAATGCGAGATGGTTTGGCCAATCAGAGAGGAGGAGTCCGCCATTTGGCGCTCACATCTTAGGTTGTGTCAAAAGGCAAGTCAACGAAGGCAGAGATAAATTGCCGCCTAATCTCAGTTGGGTTTAAGACGAATCTACCAATGTATGCTCGTCATGCGGACGGGCATGTGATGATGGAGTATCCAAATAGAGCAGTCGAAATTCTTTCAACGGCTCGGGTGAACTAGCCTCCTGGAAATTGCCCACTTGAAATGGGTCCTTCACAGTAGCGAAATTCCCCCGGAGGAGAGGCTGTGTGTTTGACGCTCGCCCCTTTTTCTACGAGGCGCGATTCTTCCGTACAGGATTTTTGGAATTTGGAAAATTCCCGAATCGTGAAACGCTACCCTTTGTCTGCTCTAATTCCGTGGCGCTCTCGGAATGAAGGGCTTCCCTGACCAAGCCAAAGGT
>Ga0307479_10004194_pt1 | contig 13177 bp, 11 predicted proteins | sample atmos_gasesECM4C_FD_203743 | JGI IMG/M metagenome (GOLD analysis project Ga0307479, IMG submission 203743) | Hardwood forest soil microbial communities from Morgan-Monroe State Forest, Indiana, United States - atmos_gasesECM4C_515 | ecosystem: Environmental > Terrestrial > Soil > Temperate...
GGGATACCGCGGCATGGCACATGGCTTGGAACGCAAGCGCCGCTGCAATAAACGATCGATCGCAACCGCGCCTCGCATTGCGGGTGAAAGCGCAGCGTGAATTCTTCGCGCTCGGCAAAGATTTCCTGGAACGGGGGATTAAAAATAATCCGGATAACCCAAAGCTCTACGAATCGTTGGCCCGACTTTACCGCGATAAATACGACAACCACGCGCGGGCCTCGGAATTTTTCCAGAAAGCCGCAGACTGTCCGGGCGCGCCAAGCTATGACCGGCGATTTTCGGCCTACGAACTGTCCTACTGCGAAGGCTGGGAGCCGCAGGCTTACATTCAATTGCGACGGCTTTACGACCAAGGCGAAGCAGAGCGATTGCCGACGTTGATCAAGCGGCTGAAGTATCTCGAGGCAAAACTCGACATCCCCCCCGCCCAACGCATTCCGGACAGGGAGCGTTGAATTCTCCGGCTGTCCTCAGCGCCCATTGCATGCTTATATGTCGATCCTTACCTCGGTCCGGCCGCCCATGCGTTTCGCGATAATCAGTGACATTCATAGCAACCTCGAAGCATTCGAGGCCGTGCTGGCGGATGCGCGCGACAACAAGTGCACGCACTTCGTTTGTCTAGGCGACGTCGTCGGCTACAACGCGAATCCGCACGAGTGTGTCGACCGCGTTCGCGAAATGGATTGCCCGATCGTTAAAGGCAACCATGACGAGCAGGCGTCGCTCGTGGAATCATCGCGCGATTTTAACGAGATGGCCGAAGCCGCGATCCAGTGGACGCGGGACAATCTGACAGACGCGGACAAGGATTGGCTGCGAGCGTTGAAATTGCAGCGGCAGGTCAGCGATTTCACCATCGTGCACGCTACACTGGATACACCCGCGCAATGGGGCTACGTTTTCAACAATCTCGACGCGGCTGCGAGTTTCACCCATCAGCACACCACGGTTTGCTTTTTCGGACACACCCACGTCCCGATGGCATTTGTCCGCGACGAAGGCGTGCAGCGTTACCAAATCGACAAACTGCGAATTGATTCGAGCAAAAAGTACTTCATTAACGTCGGCAGTGTCGGCCAGCCGCGCGACGGCGATTGGCATGCCGCCTATTGCATTTATCACATCGAGGGCAATGTCGTCGAACGACGGCGCGTGAAATACGATCTCGCGACTGCGCAGAAAAAAATTATCGAGGCCGGGCTGCCGCGTTTGCTAGCGGACCGGCTGGCCGTCGGCCGCTAGAATCGACCATCAACTGTGAACTCGATTCTGATCATCAAGCCCAGTTCGCTCGGCGACATCGTTCACACGTTGCCGGCAGTGGCGGCGATCCGCGAAGCGCATCCAAAAGCGAAAATTACCTGGGTGATGAATCCGGAGTTTACGCCGCTGTTGCGAGGCAATTCCGATGTTAACCACATTCACGTTTTTCCGAGAAAGGATTTTAGCGGACTTGGCGCGCCGGTCCGGTTCGGGCCGTGGCTGAAAGAAACGCGAAAACTGAAACCTGATCTTGCGCTCGATTTTCAGGGGCTGTTGCGCAGCGCATTCATCGCGCGAATGAGCGGCGCGAAAGAAGTTTATGGAATGAGCGACGGTCGCGAGGGATCGCGCTTCTTTTACAAGAAAACCGCAAAAGTGAATCGGCGCGAGCACGCGGTCGAGCGTTATCTCAAGCTGGCGGAGCTCGCCGGCGCAAAGATCGGCGACGCGCTGCGTTGCCCTTTGCCGACGGGCGATCCATTGCCGCGATTCGACGAATTCCCGGCGTTCATTTTGTTGCACCCGTTCGCGCGCGGAAACGGCAAGTCGTTAACCAATCGCGTGATCGAGGAAATCTGTCTCGCGTTCGCGCCGACGCGCGTGGTGGTTGTTGGAAAAGCAAACCGCCAGATCGACGTCGCCGAAAATTGCGTCGAGCTCACTAATCAAACCTCGCTTTTGCAATTGATTCGCCTGATCCGGGTCGCGCGGTTCATCATCAGCGTCGACAGCGGCCCGATGCACATCGCCGCCGCAGTGAACGATCGTTTGTTGTCGATCCACACCTGGACCAACCCGCGTCGCGTCGGTCCCTACAATCCGGACGCCTGGGTTTGGAAGCACGGGAAAATTGTCCGCGTGAGCGAATTGGAAAACACAAAACTCAAACGCCACGGTCGTCCGTTCAAAAGCAAAGACATCTCGGCAATCGTCGAGTTGGTTCGTCCGCAGGTGCCGATCGACCCAATGCTCGCTTAGAAATTTTTTAGTGAGCCGCGGGATCGAATTCGTCTCGGGGAAAAAGATCGGTGTTGATGCTCGGAACTTCTGGACGTGGGGCATCCGGACCGTAGGCAGTAATTCTACCCGGCTGCAGATAATCTTCGATCATTGCTTCGACATCAATTCCCGCCTCAGCAAAATAATCATGAACGAACTTTTGCTGGCCCTCGGCATAAATGTTCGCGGGACCGAATGAGATCGGCTGGGAACTACCAACATCAACATTGTCGCCAAATCGAAGAACGTACGGAAAAACGCTAAGAAACGTTTGGTGAATCCTCTCCGTCGGCGCCCAGGTAACCGCGAACCCTCCCGCTTTGAGACGGCCCTTTAACAGTTCGAAATATTCCCGTGAATAAACGTTACCGGCATAGGCAGTGGTAGGCCACTGCGCATCTGTTTCAATGATATCGAAGCGCAATTCACTGCGCATAAGATAGGCACGGCCGTCGCCGGACAGATGCTGGACCCGCTTGTCTTCGAGCAACTTTACAACACCGGGATCGGGATGGGTTTGAACGAGCTGGCGCAAATTTCTGAGCTGAGGTCGAAGGATTTCGATACAATGAATCGACCGCACTTCCGGACGCCCGCCCAGACTGAACGTTGTATCACCTGACCCAAGTCCAATCACGGCAATCTCGCGCGGATCGGGATGAACCAGTAACGGTAACGCCCCGAGAACAGTGTGAATATCGCCGTAAGGGATCCAACTGTAACCGAGGCCATTTACAAAGACGGTGATGTATGGATTCGATTCGGTCCCGTCATCCCTCATGAGCGATATGCCCGATCCGTCTTCGGCAAACACCACGCGATCCGGCGCGGCCCCGTGCAACCTCGACCACAGCGTTTTCGCTGACGGTAATGCGATGACGACCACGATGATTAACGCCAGCGCAAATGCCACCGAGCCGACGCGCCTTCTGAAAATGTTGAACAACCAGAGGCCTGCAAAAGTTGTCGCCAGACCGAGAACGATCTTCAGCGTTATAGCCGTCCCAACTTCGTTTAGCAAAATCAAACCCGTTAGCGACGCCCCCGCCATGCAGCCAAGAATATTGGCAACCTGCAGCGCGCCGACCCGTCTGCCGATTTTGTCGATGTCGCGCTGAACTGCTTTCTGCAAATAAGGAAAACTCAAACCCATCAAAGTCGTGGACGGAAGGATCAACAGCAACGGCACAGCGATCAGGAACAAAATCAGGCGCCTGATTTCCTGCAATGTATCCGGTGGCAACGCTTGATTCCGGCACCACGCCAAAATGCCGTTGAGGGCGAGGCTCACATTTAGCGGATCACGAATTCCAAAATCGGTTGATAAATTTGGAATTAGAAATTCGGCCGCATTCGAGACCAAAACAGCTAGCGCTATTCCCGCGACCACGGCGATCGAAGCTTGCAGAGCTAAAAACACCGATACCGGCCGATGACTTTTCTTCACCAAACTTGTTCCGGCAATCGCGCCGAGCCCCAGCCCTCCGAGATAAATCGTAAGCAACGTGCCGAAAGCGAACGCAGTGCACTTCAGCAGTACATTAAGCAACCTGAACCAGATGATTTCCAAAGACAGTGCTACGAAACCGGAAAGGACGTAGAGCAAAAGCCAGGTGCCAAGTGTGAATCCCGTCGGGCCTGCAGCTTGTGGGAACGACGAACTCGGTTCCCGATGTTCCGCCGCCGTTCTCGGAGGACTCGCTTCCGACGGTTCACGCTTTAAAACAAGCACCAAGACCAATGCGCCGGCACAAACAAGATTAAGCGCAGCTCCTACCTTGACCGCTTGTTCAAGACCGAATCGTGGCAGCAAAAACCACGTCGTGATAAAGGCCCCACCCGCCGCACCTAAAGTATTGATGCCATAAAGTCGCCCGATAGTTGGCGCCGCTTCCGAAACATCGCGGGTAAGGGCCTTGGTCAGGAATGGCAGCGACACTCCCATGAAAAACGTCGGCCACAACAAGCTGAAAAACAGAATTGCCCATAGCAGGCCGCCTGATTGTCCAAGATCGGCATGTCGCCGGTACAAGAAATCATAGAAAAAGCCCTTGCTTAGAAGTCCGAAGAACATGATTGCCAACTCGGCGACGACGAACATCACGAGATTAAGTCGTTTTGATAAGCGATCCGACAGATAGCCACCGGCCAAGTTCCCCACTCCGAGCCCGGCCATGAACGCGGTCACGATGAGAGTGACCGAGTAAACGTCGGCACCCGAAAAGAAAACCAGCAGGCGCTGCCAGATCACCTGATAGAGCAAAGCCGCAAAGCCGGAGAGAAAGAAGACCGCGAAAGCGACCCAACGATGCAAAATTGTTGGCGATTGTATAAACTGCTCGTTTCTCATCGCGCGATTTTGGAAACCTTTGGATTACTTATTGGCTGCTCGTTGTTTCAAGACGAATTCGGCCAGCGGAAGGTCGCGCGGATAGGTGATCTTAAAATTGAAATCTTGATTCGGCACAAGCATCACCTTGCGTCCGAGAAGTTCGACGGCCGAAACCTCATCCGTCACCGAGATCTTTTTCTTCGCAACAAGGTCGTAAGCTTCCTCGAGTAACTTCTTTTCAAAGACCTGTGGCGTTTGCATCGCATAAACACCGCTGCGATCGACCGAATCGGTCACGATAAGATCAGCATCGGCGCGTTTGAGCGTATCGTTGATCGGCTCAGCCAGCGTGGCCGCGCCGCCGCTCGTCCGGCAACCGTCGAACACGCGGGTAATTTTTTCCGGAGTGATCATCGGACGCGCCGCGTCGTGCACCGCTACGAAGTTTGATTTTGGATCGACATGTTCCAGTCCCGCGCGCACCGAATCGCTCCGGGTCGCGCCGCCGGCGACAATTTGTTTCACCTTCGTGGGTTTGCCGATGATTTTGCTCAATTCGCTAAGGCTATCGGCGCGACCGACCAAAATAATTTCACCGACGCATTTTGTGTTCTCGAACGCACCAATCGTGTGCGCGATCACCGGTTTGCCGCTGACCAGCGCGAACAATTTGTCGAAACCCATTCGTTCGCTGCTTCCGGCGGCGACGATGATCGCACTAAGCATGTTGAGATGTTGAGGCGTTGAGAAGTTGAGGGAAACCTAAATCTAACCGGCGATGTCGACTCAACGGCTCAACTCCTCAACCGCTCAACTGCTTCTGCACTTCGGCGCTGAGCGTTTTGCCATCGGCGCGTCCGGCGACTTTCGCCTGAAGCGCTTTCATGACGGCGCCCATCTGCGCTTTTGAAGTTGCCCCGACGTCCGCAATCGTCTCGCGGACGACTTTGGAGACTTCCTCGGCGCTCATCGCCTGCGGCAAATACAATTGCAAGATCGACAATTCCTCTTTTTCTTTCGCCGCAAGTTCGGCGCGTCCGCCTTTTTCGAAGCTCTCGATCGAATCCTGTCGCTGCTTGACCTGTTTCCGAATCACTTGAACCGCATCGGCGTCGCTTAGTTCGCCTTGGGCGCTCGACTTTTCGATCGCGGCATTAGTCATCGCAGCCTTCAGCATGCGAAGAACACCGAGCTTGGTCGCGTTCTTCTCGCGCATGGCTGTTTTCAAATCTGAATTAACGCGCTCGGACAGATTCACGGCGGAAAACTACGATGCGGCTGTGTAATTGTCGATCTTCGCTACGCGCTGCGAAGCCGCTCGGCGCAGGACCGCACGGACTCGGCGTCGCCGACTGAAACGACTGCGACATCTTTGCGGATACGCCTAAGTAAACCAGCGAGCACGGTGCCGGGTCCGAGCTCGATGAACAAATCGCATCCCAGATCGATCAGGCATTGCATGCAATCCGACCACCGGACGGTGCTGGTGACCTGCTCCTGAAGGGTTTGCCGAATTTCCGGCAACGTTTTCACTTCGCCACCGGTCACGTTGCTGATCACCGGAAAGTTCGGTAGTTGCATCTGCACTTCAGCCAAGACCGGAGCCAGTTTCTGATAGGCGCTTTCCATCAGGCGGGAATGATACGCGCCGGCAACGTTCAGCATTGTGGCGCGACGAATCCCATACTCTTTAGCGACCCCAACGGCGGCTTCTACCTTGGCGAGTTCACCGGAAATCACGATCTGCCCCGGCGCATTGATATTGGCAATATCGACATCCTCATCGGCAGCGAGCTGTCGCACGTCGTTCTCCAGACCCCCGATCATCGCCGCCATGCCACCGACGGTGGCCGCGCAAGCTTCATCCATAAATTCACCGCGCTTCTGAACGAGCCGCAGACCGTCTTCGAAGGTGAACGTGCCGGCAGCGGCGTGCGCGGTCATTTCGCCTAACGACAAACCAGCCGCGGCTGTGATAGGGAATTCGCCAGCGAGCTCGCGCAGGATCGTTAGGGACGCCAGCGAGTGAACGAAAAGTGCCGGCTGACAATTTGAGGTCTTGGTCAATTCAACGTCGGTCCCGCGCCAGATGGTCGCGCTCAGTTCACACTGGAGAACCGAATCTGTTTGGGTAAACATCCCGGCCGCGCCAGGAAACTGCTCGGCCAAATCTCTTCCCATGCCAACGAACTGCGCACCCTGCCCCGCAAACAGCAACGCGATCTTTTTTGCCATGCAAACCACCATCGGCAGTCAATCGCACGATTCAATTCCAAATTTAGGCTTGCACGCAGAAGTCGAGTCGGCAGCGTAATTGTCAATCTTATGGCATTTACCGTGCGCGAGATTGAATCCCCTGATCCGGTGACGCGAGTCGCAGCGGAAGAGGCAAAGTTGCGTGAAAAAGACGCGGACATCGGCGAAAAAATGATTCTCAACATGGGCCCGTCCCATCCCGCGACGCATGGCGTGTTGCGGCTGGTGCTCGAGCTCGATGGCGAAGTCATCACCAAAGCCACGCCGGATATCGGCTATTTGCATCGGGGCGACGAAAAAATCGCCGAGAACATGCAATACAACCAGTTCGTTCCCTACACCGACCGGCTGGATTACCTCGCGCCGTTGTCCAACAACGTCGCGTATGCGCTTGCAGTCGAGAAATTAATGAATTGGGAGATTCCACCGCGCGGCAAAGCCATTCGGGTAATTTGCTGCGAACTTTCACGGATCTCGTCGCATTTGATGGGAGTCGGCGCGATGGCCCTCGATCTCGGCGCCATGACGGTTTTTCTCTATTCGTTCACGCAGCGCGAAAAAATTTACGATCTCAGCGAGCTGCTCAGCGGCGCGCGATTCACCACCTCCTACACCCGCGTCGGCGGACAGATTCGCGATCTGCCAGAAAAATTCATTCCGATGCTGCGAGATTTTCTCAAGGAATTTGGACCCGCCCTGGACGAAATGGACAAACTGCTGACGCGAAACAAAATCTTCGTCGACCGAACCAAGGACATCGGCGTGATCACCAAAGATCGCGCCATCGCCTACGCGCTGTCGGGTCCCAATTTGCGCGGCAGCGGCGTCGACCACGATCTGCGGCGCAAACATCCCTACCTTGATTACGAACAGTACGATTTTGACGTGGTGGTCGGCAGCGCCGGCGATTGTTACGATCGCTACCTGGTGCGAATCGAAGAAATGCGGCAAAGCGCGAAGATTCTTCGCCAGGTCATCGAAAGATTACCGACCGGTCCGATCAATGTCGCTGACTGGAAAAATATGACACCGCCGAAATCGCACGTGATGACGAAAATGGAGGAGCTCATTCATCACTTCATCGTCGTCACTGAAGGACTCGACGCGCCGCCGGGCGAGATTTATTTCGCGGCCGAGAATCCGAAAGGCGAGCTCGGATTCTACATCAACAGCCGCGGCGGCGGCGTTCCGTATCGATTGAAAATTCGCGCGCCGTCGTTTGTGAACCTGAGCATTCTGCCGGAGCTACTTCCAGGCTGCATGATCAGCGACGTGCCGGCGGCGCTCGGAAGTCTGGACTTTGTGATGGGCGAATGCGACAGATGAACATGTCGATCTTGCGAGGAATTTCCCGGCTCTTCCTCTTCCTCTTAGTCTTCCTCTTAGTCTTCCTCTCACTCTCCTGCGTCGGCCGGCGTCTTACCAAAGCGAATGTCGACGAGGTCGCTGAAGGAATGTCCAAGAAGCAGGTGGAATCGATCCTTGGACCGCCCACCGAGCTCGACATCAAAGATTTCCTGATCTTGAAGAAGGCAACCTACGTTTACCGCCAGGGCAACGATACGGTGACGATCGTCTTCAAAGATGACAAGGTCGTAGAGAAACAGAGCACGTTAACCAATTAATTTTTCGCCTGTGGACTCGCGCGTGCCGGCTGAGCTAGAGCGAAAAATGGACGAAGCCATCGGGCATTATCCACCCGATCAGAAACGGAGCGCGTCGCTCCCACTTCTCCATCTTTGGCAGGAACATTTCGGTTTCATCAACGATGAAGCCGTGACCTCGATTGCTGCCAAGCTCGGCTTGGAACCCATCAACATCCTCGAGCTAGTCACATTTTATCCGATGCTGCGCGAGAAGCGTGCCGGCAAAACGCACATTCGCGTTTGCCGGACGTTGAGCTGCGCGATGGCCGGAAGCTATCAGGTGATGGACAATCTCCGCGTCGCCACTGCAATTCAGCGCCCGCCTTCGCCAGGCTACGGCGCCGCAGGCAAGGCCGATCACAATGGCATGCACTCGCCGATTTCCGTCAGTCCCGACGGAAACTACAGCATCGAGTTCGTGGAATGTCTCGCCAGTTGCGGAACGGCGCCGGTCTGCATGGTCAACGACGATCTGCACGAGAACGTCCAGCCTGATGAGCCCGCCTCAATTTTATCGCAACAGCCAATGAAATATCTTCACGAGCCGCATCCGCTGGAGCATCGCATCATCTTCCAAAACATCGGCCGCAAAGATTGGAAGATCGACATCGACACGTATCTCAAAGTTGGTGGCTACGAAGATTTGAAGAAAGCACTGAAGATGTCGCGCACCGACATCGTCAACGAAGTCAAAACTTCGGGACTTCGCGGCCGCGGCGGCGCTGGTTTTCCGTGCGGCGTAAAATGGAGCTTCATCAAACCCGACGAAAAGAAACCGGTCTACCTCATTTGTAATGCGGATGAGTCCGAACCCGGAACGTTCAAGGACCGCTACATAATCCACGAAGATCCGCATCAGCTGCTAGAAGGCATCGCCATCTCCTGTTTCGCTCTGAACGCCAGGACTGCGTACATATATATAAGAGGAGAATTTCCCGAGGGCGCCAAAATCCTCGAACGTGCAATCGAAGAAGCGTGCGAGCACAAGTTTCTAGGCAAAAATATCCTCGGCTCCGGGTTTGATATCGATGTTTACATTCATCGCGGCGCGGGCGCTTACATTTGTGGTGAAGAAACCGGGCTGATCGAATCGCTCGAAGGCAAGCGCGCTTATCCGAGGATCAAGCCGCCATATTTTCCGGCCGTGCTCGGGCTCTACATGTGCCCGACCATCGTGAATAACGTCGAAACTTTGTGCGCGGTGAAGCACATCATTGCGATCGGCGGCGCGAAATACGCGCAACTCGGCCGGCCTAACAATACCGGCACGCGCATCGTTTGCGTGAGCGGCGACGTCCAACGGCCGGGTTATTTCGAAATCGAAGTCGGTAAGGTGACAATGGGCCAGCTGATCCACGACATGGCGGGCGGGATGAAATGGGGGCGAACATTGAAAGCAGTCATCCCTGGCGGTAGTTCCGCAAAAGTCTTGCGCGCGGATGAGCGGTTCAAGATCAAACAAAAGCAACCGGATGGTTCGACAGTTGAGCAGGAGATGTCGATCAACGATCTGCCGATGGATTTCGATGCCCTCGCGGCCGCTGGGTCGATGGCCGGCTCCGGCGGCGTCATCGTGCTCGACGATTCGCGCGACATGGTCTGGGTACTGAACAACATCAACGAATTTTACGCGCACGAGTCGTGCGGTCAGTGTACACCTTGCCGTGAAGGTTCGCTGTGGATGCAAAAAATCACGGAGCGAATGCTTCAAGGTGGCGGCGTGGTTGAAGATCCGCACACGCTGAAAACGATCGGCGACAACATCGCCGGCCGCACGATCTGCGCGTTTGGCGAAGCCTGTGCCTGGCCGACCCAGAGTTTCGTCGAAAAATTTCCGGATGAATTCGCAGCCCACGCGAGAAAATCGGTGCCACCGCCACTTCCGCCGGAATACACGCCCGAGGAATTAATTGAGCGCGACCGAATCCCGACTAGTCCCCTCGCCCACGATCCGGGTTGGGAAAAAGCCGGCGCCAACTCGGTGATCTAATATGTCTAAGGAAAGCAGGAAAACAGGAACAGAGTTAAGGGATTCGGAAACCACCGAATCGATCATCGGCGCGGCAATTGCGCTGCACCGTGAACTCGGTCCCGGATTTCTCGAGTCCATTTACGAACAAGCGTTAGCTGTAGAATTCGCCTTACGTGGAATTGCCTTTATTCGCCAACATCCGGTGCCGCTTTTTTATCGGGACCATCAGATCGGGGAACACCGACTAGATTTTCTCGTCGACAAGAAAATCATCGTTGAGCTGAAGGCGGTCGAAGCACTCGAGAATGCCCATTTCGCAATCGTTCGCAGTTATCTAAAAGCGACCGGCTTAGCCGATGGTCTGATTCTGAACTTCTCAAGTATGCCCCTAACGGTGAAACGCGTTCGCCGCGAGCGAACGTTCGAAACTCCGGATCTTCAACAATGAATTCCTGCGTTCTTCGTTTCCTTAGCTATGTCTGAGCAAGTTCCAATGTTCAACGTCCAGATCGACGGCGTGTGGCATCAGTTTCCCAAGGGCACGCGGGTCATCGAAGCCTGTGCGCAAGCTGGCGTCTATGTGCCGCGCTATTGCTATCACAAGAAACTCAGCTCGCCGGGTAATTGCCGAATGTGTTTGATCGAAATGGGCATGCCGCGAATGGGTCCGGACCGCAAACCGGAGCTCGGCGCGGACGGCAAGCCGGTCATCAACTGGATGCCGCGTCCGCAAATTTGTTGCGCACAGGACGTGGCCGAGGGAATGGGCGTGCGCACGAATTCCCCGCTTGCCCAGGAGTGTCGACGCGGGGTGATGGAATTTTTGCTGATCAATCATCCGCTCGACTGTCCGATCTGCGATCAAGCCGGAGAATGCGAGCTTCAGGAATTCAGCGTTGAATACGGCGCCGCAGGCTCGCGTTTTCTTGAAAACAAAGTGAAGAAACCGAAAGCGGTGCAGCTCGGCCCTCGTGTCACACTCGACGACGAGCGCTGTATTCTTTGCTCGCGCTGCATCCGTTTTTGCAACGAAATCGCCCACGACGACGTGCTCGGATTTGTCGACCGCGGAAGTCACACAGTATTGACCGCGCATCCAGGTAAACGCCTTGATAATAATTATTCGCTAAACACGGTCGACATCTGTCCCGTCGGCGCGCTCACTTCGACCGATTTCCGATTCAAAATGCGGGTCTGGTTTTTGAAGGAAACGAAAAGCATCTGCACGAGCTGCGCCACCGGATGCAACACCATCATCGGAACCCGCGAGGACATTGTTTATCGCCAGACACCGCGCGAAAACGATCACGTGAACTCGTCTTGGATGTGCGACTACGGCCGGCTCAACTTCAAATATCTCGAGGCGGAAAACCGCTTGCTCGAGCCGCAGGTTCTAAGCGGTAACCAGCTGGTGCCGTCCGATTGGAAAAGCGCGATCGCGCAAGCGGCGTTCCAACTCCGGCAATTGTTCGGCGGGAACGTTGCAATTATTGCCTCCGGTCGAATGACGAATGAAGAGCTTTGGCTTACACGAAAAATCGCCGACGTGCTCGACCCTCGTTACATCGACATCGTCCCGCGATTCGGCGAGGGCGATGATATCTTGTTGTGCGAAGATCGCAATCCGAATGCGAACGGCGCCCGATTGATTTTGAATTTGGCTGCGGAATCCGGCGCCACGCTTAACGCGATCGCCGACGGCGTGAAGTCCGGCGAGATCAGAGCGCTGGTCGTCTTAAGCGAAGATCCAACGAAGTTCGGGATTCCAATCGAGCAGTTAACCAATCTGTCGAGTCTTGTTGTCCTTGATATTTTGTCGAACGCGGCGACCGAACACGCCACCGTCGTTCTGCCCGCGTCCGGATTTGCCGAAAAACGTGGCTCGATGATCAACGGTGAGGGCCGACTGCAACGTTTGAATCGAGCGGTGCGCCCGCCAGGGAATGCGCGCGACGATTGGGAAATTTTGCGCGACCTACTCCTAGCCCTCGGCGGCAGCAATGGACTTTATTCGATCGAAGACGTGTTTCGGCAAATGAGCGCGGAGATTCCGGAATTCGCCAAACTTTCGCTGAGCAAGATCGGCGATCTCGGCATTCATATAATGGACGTGCGCGAATCGCCGCCCCCCCCTGTAGATCCAAAGGCGAAAGACATCGAAACAGCGGAGAAGAAGCGACCGTCCGGACGATAGCAAGGCCAACAATGGACTATTCCTTCATCGGCATCTCGCTGTTGAAAATCATCGGAATGATTTTCGTGGTGATCCTGCCGATGGTTTCCTACGCGGTTTACGCGGAGCGGAGGGTGAGCGCATTGATTCAAGATCGGCTCGGCCCGAACCGCGTCGGACCGGCTGGCCTTTTTCAACCGATCGCCGACGCCGCGAAATTTTTGCTGAAGGAGGATTTCACGCCGGCGACGGTGAACACCTTCTATTACTGGCTGGCGCCATGTCTGGCGATGATTCCAGCCATCCTTACCATCGCGGTGGTTCCGTTCGGCAGCACTTTGTTCGGCGTGCCGATGGTGATCGCCGACATCAACGTCGGAATCCTTTATGTATTCGCCATCGCGTCGTTAGGCGTTTACGGAATCGTCCTCGGCGGCTGGGCTTCCAATTCCAAATATCCGTTCCTCGGCGGAATCCGTTCCAGCTCGCAAATGATTTCCTACGAACTTTCGCTCGGCCTCGCCGTCATT
>Ga0307479_10004195_pt1 | contig 13176 bp, 10 predicted proteins | sample atmos_gasesECM4C_FD_203743 | JGI IMG/M metagenome (GOLD analysis project Ga0307479, IMG submission 203743) | Hardwood forest soil microbial communities from Morgan-Monroe State Forest, Indiana, United States - atmos_gasesECM4C_515 | ecosystem: Environmental > Terrestrial > Soil > Temperate...
AGATTCTCCAAACATTCCAGATAAGAAATCGTTTCCCCCGCGGATGCTAGTCATGTTCTTCGGAACGGCGTTTGCGTTTGCTATTGCAACGACATGGATATTTAGCAAAAAAGCGTGGGATCAAACAAATTCAAGCGATACCAGGAAGGTGTTTGCGGAGGAAGTGTTTTCGACGGTGAGGGCAAGCCTTCCGAAATTCGGACAGAACGGTTCGCGTGACCATTCCGGCACGGTTGAGTCTCGGAGCCGGAATAACGGTTGTCGAGGCGAGGACGAAGCGTCGAAATAGTCGCGCGTTCTGGCTGTAGGTTATTAATTCTAAATGGGTTAGGTCACAAACGGCCCTGTAAGTGACAGGGCGGAGCTGCAGATGAGCGCTGGACAAATTGCGATGATGCCTCCTTCCGTGCCGCTTGGGACGGAGCCGGGTTTGCCGGTCACTCACCTCGAGCCTTTTTGGTATGCAGTGTACACACGCGCCAACCACGAAAAGCGCGTCGGGGACCAGCTCGGGGACCGCTGCGTCGAGTGTTTCCTGCCACTGTACGAGTGCGAACGACGTTGGAAAGACCGACGGGTGAAGCTTCAGACGCCACTTTTTCCGGGCTACATCTTCGTGCGCATCGCCCTGCGTGACCGCCTGCGCGTTTTGCAAATTCCGGGCGTTGTTCACCTAGTGGGTTTCGGCGGCCACCCAGCGCACCTGCCCGAAGAAGACATCCAGGCAATTCAAAACTCCCAGAGCCAGGGACTCCAGGTCGAACCACATCCTTACTTGCGTGTTGGGCGGCGGATGCAAGTCACGAGCGGCCCGCTGCAGGGTTTGAAAGGCATCATAGTACGCCGCAAAAATCGGTCACGTTTAGTCCTCTCGTTCGACCTGCTTCAGCGCGGTGTGGCTATTGAAATGAATGCAATGGATTTGCAGCCGACGAATTGACCAAGGCTGCCAAGAATTCTTAGAGGTACCGCAGTTAAATCTCGAAGGAGCGATTATGCGCGCATTGATTACAGGGGTGACGGGACAAGACGGGTCGTATATGGCCGAGCTGCTGCTTGGCAGGGGTTACGAGGTATTCGGCCTTGTTCGGCGAAGCAGTGTAAAGAAGTTCGACCGTATCGAGGCGCTGATGGACGACATTGAGTTGGTCGAGGGCGACCTCACGGATCAGTCGTCTCTCGATAGCGTCGTACATTCGGTGCAGCCCGACGAAGTGTACAACCTGGCAGCACAGAGCTTCGTTCCCGTCTCGTGGAACCAACCCGTGCTGACCGGGGACGTGACTGGGCTGGGCGTGATCCGGGTACTGGAAGCCATTCGCAAGCACCGGCCGCACGCAAAGTTCTTGCAGGCTTCCAGTTCGGAGATGTTCGGCAAAGTGCGGGAAACGCCGCAGACGGAGAAGACTCCGTTTCATCCACGCAGTCCCTACGGAGTGGCCAAGGTATTCGGCCACCACATCACCGTCAACTACAGAGAAAGCTACGGGCTTTTCGCGTGTTCAGCGATGGGCTTCAACCATGAATCGCCGAGGCGCGGCCTGGAATTCGTCACGCGCAAGGTGACGCACCAGGTGGCGAGGATCAAGTGCGGCCTGGCCAAGAAACTTCTGATGGGAAATCTCGAAGCGGAGCGCGACTGGGGTTTCGCGGGAGATTATGTTCGCGCGATGTGGATGATTTTGCAGCAGCCGGCACCAGATGACTACGTCCTGGCCACCGGGCAAACGCACAGTATCCGTGAGTTATTGGAGGTGGCGTTTGGCGCCGTGGGCCTTGACTGGGAGGAGTACGTGGAGATCGATCCCAAGCTGATGCGGCCGGCGGAGGTTGATTTTCTCTGCGGCGACGCGGCCAAGGCGCGCGAAAAGTTAGGTTGGGAGCCGATAGTGGGCTTCGAGGAACTGATCAAAATGATGGTCGAAGCGGACCTGGAATCCGTGCAGAAAGCAGAAAACGGAATCGCGTTCGCCGCTTCGCTCCGCAATGGGAATGGGAACGGGAATGGGAACGCATCACTGAAGGCAGAAAACAGACACGCAAACGCAGCAACGGCACCCAGCAGTGCAGATTGACGGCTAGTCAACAAGGTAGCCCCCACGGGCCGGTGTTTTTGGCAAAGAATGCGGAGGCGCATGAAAACAGAAGGATTGACCACAGAGACGGTCCAGCCTTCGGCATCGATGTCGGCCACTGAAGAGGTGGTTGGCGCCAAGCATTCCACTTCCATCGCATCCGGAGCGGCGAAGCTGGCGGCAAGCCAGGTTGTGCGACGCGGTTGCCGGGTTGGCTTTCTTCTTGTGGCCGCCCGCATTCTTGGTCCGCGCGACTTCGGGCTGTATGCCCTGATGATTTCCGTGATCGAGCTTCTCGGCATGGTATCCGGCGCCGGATTCATGGAGCTGTTAACCCGCGAAGTTGCGAAGTTTCCCGAATCCGGAGGCCAGCTTTGGTTCAAACTCACGGGGCTGAGATTTCTGTACCTGGCAGTCTTAGTCTCCATAACTTTGGCCGTTCTATTGATAGCGGGGTACGCTCGCTCGGCAGCACTCTTGGGAGCCCTGTTTGCACTCACGCTATTTCCGAGAGCAGTTATCGAATCAACTCAGGGCGTCCTTCGCGCCTTGCATCGCTTCGGTTCTTTCTTGTTCTTAGAGGTCATTCAGGGAAGCGTCCTGTTCGGTTTTGGAATTGCGTTCTTGTATGCAGGTAAGGGCCTTCCCGGAGTGGTCTGGGCAGAATTGATTGCCGCCGGATGTGGCTCAGCCGGCGCCTTATCGGTAATACCACGGAGTTCAAATACCGACGCGCGCATCCCGATGACATGGCGGGAAACTGTGCGGCGGACATTCGTATTCAACCTTTGGCCCATCCTTGTAAATCTGTACGACCGCTTCGACGTCATCCTGCTATCGAGATTGGTGAGCCAGGCAGTGGCGGGAATCTACGCCGTTCCGTACCGGGCTTTTGGCGCGCTGCAGATCTTTCCTTACGGAATCATGGGTTCCTCGCTGCCTGGATTCTCGGCGAAGGAGTGGGACCAGACGCAAAGGGAACGGTTTCACCGTTTGCTCGGATGGCTATTCGCGTTGAGCGCCTTTCTGGTCCTTTTTGCGATGCTCTTTGCCGACTCGGCCATAGAGCTACTGCTTGGCCCTGCTTACCGTGACTCAGCCTTGGTGATGAAAATCCTGATCTGGGCGGTCGTGCCGGCGTTTCTGAACAATGGAATGAATATGCTGCTACTGGCTCGAAATCGGGAACACGTCTTCCTGCGTACTGCGGGCGTATGCCTAGCAGCTAACTTGGCGGCGAATTTGGTTCTGATTCCGCGGTATTCCTTCATTGCGGCGGCCAGTGTGACGATTTTCACGGAACTTCTGCTTCTGGCGCAAAACGCGCTTCTGACGCGTCCTCTTCTTGGGACATGGCCGTGGCCGCGGTATTGGGTCCGCACTTCGGTGGCATTCGCCGCTATCTTCGGCGTGGCGTCACTGGCGCATGGCAGGGCTTCACTACCGAGCCTCGCCGTATCTCTCGCTGCGGTCAGCGCTTTTGGACTGTTACTCCTTTATATGGATGTCCTGCCGACGCGGGGAATCAGGGCCATCTTCGAAAGAGCTACTTAGTGGAAGCGGGTGCGTTCTGCACATGAGAATCGGGATTGATGCCCTCCCTCTTAGCCGACAACGCACAGGGATTGGAAACTATGTTCAGGGTTTGGTCGAGGCGCTTCCGCGGCTCGCACCGCAACACGAGTATTTTCTTTATGCGAACAAGGAAGTCGGCCTGAATTTGCCGGAAGGATGCGTCCATGAGCGAATTGACCGCCCATTTCGCCGATGCCCCGAATCGCTTTGGCTTGCCAGCCGCGTTGCAAGCCTAGCTCGAAAGGACCGCGTGGATGTTTTTTGGTCAACTTCGCCTATCTTGCCGCCCGGCATACCGGATGGCGTGCGCAAAATCTGCACGGTCTATGACTTGGTTTGGCTGCGCTTTCCGGAGACTATGACCGCCAAGAATCTTCTGGTTCACCGGATGTTTGCGCGGAAAGCGGTCGATAACGCGGACCAGGTTGTCGTAATTTCGCGTTCCACGGGTGAGGATCTTGTTCGACTGATGGACGTTTCCCCCGGGAAAATCAAGCTGGTCTACCCGGGTATTGATGAGAGGTACAAACCAGAAGACGCTGAAAAGGCTGCCGAGTATATCTCGGTTAAGTATGGCGTGCCGCGCCGTTACATGGCTGCCGTTGCCACGCTGGAGCCGAGGAAAAATTTGAGACTTCTAGTGGACGTCTTACAAATCTTAAAGAGTGCCGGGGAGTTGACCTGTGCGCTCTTGATTGCCGGCGGCAGTGGCTGGAAAAACTCTAATTTACACCGGGAAGTTCAGGCTGCCGGGTTGACGGAGCACGAAATTCGATTCCTTGGATATGTGCCAGATGAAGATTTGCGGTCATTTTATTCTGGTGCTCAAGTATTCCTGTTCCCCTCGTTGTACGAGGGGTTTGGGATCCCCCCGGTCGAAGCTATGGCTTGCGGCACTCCGGTCGTCGCCTCCGATGCCCGGCCTATGCCGGAAGTGCTCGGAGACGCAGCTATCTTGCAGTCTCCTACGAACGCCAACCGCTTTGCAGAGGCAATCGGCAAAGTGCTAGCGGACAAGAGTCTGCGCTCCGGTCTGCAAAGGGCAGGCATGCGGAGAGCCGCAGGGTTTCGTTACGAGGTCGGCGCCGAGCAATTGTTGCAAGTCTTCGGTGCTCCAACCACGGTGGGAGCAGTGTGACTCATGCGAATCGGTCTAAATGCAGCCTTTCTTGGGAAGGGGCATAACGGCATCAGTACTTACACGCGAGGCCTGATCAAGGCTTTGGGAGAGCATGGGTCTTCCGATGGCCAAGAGTACGTCGTTTACACCTCGTCTGAGGATGACGTGCCTCGTGAACCGAACTTCAAGTGGCGGAGGACTTTGCCGTTCTTGCGTGCTGAACATGGTGCGTTTGGCAATTCTTTGAGATTGCTCTGGACTCAGAGCGTCCTGCCGAGACTGCTCCTCAACGACCGTGTAGATGTTCTGCTGTCACCGTTGCCGGAGAGCCCAATTTTCTCTAAAACGCCTCGAGTGGTGGTCGTCCACGACTTGATCCCGTTCTTTTATCCGGAGGAAAGCCCTCGTCTCGCGCTGTACTCTCGCTCCGTGCTCCCCTTGTCTTTGCGGCGTGCCGGCGGAATAGTGGCTGACTCGGAGCACACAAAACAGGATCTAATCCGCGAGTTCGGCATCGACGGTCGCCGCGTTAGTGTGGCTTACCTCGGTGTTGACGATTGTTATTTTTCCCGAAACGGGTTGGCGAGCGCTCCGTCGGGCTGTCCGGACGAATACTTTCTTTTCGTTGGGGCGTGTGTTCCGCGGAAAAACCCTTTGGGCGTAGTCCGCGCTTACGCCGAGATTCACGAGCGCATTGCGCACAAATTGGTGCTTGTGACGTCAACCGGTAGCTACCCGAACGAAGTTAAAAGGGTGGTTGCGGATCTCGGCTTGAGCGATAAGGTCAAATTCTACTCAGCCCTTCCACAGCATCAGATGCTGTTTTTGTACCGACGCGCAACCGCCTTGGTGTTTCTCTCGGAGTACGAGGGTTTTGGCTACCCGGTCGCCGAAGCGATGGCGGCCGGCACACCTGCCATCGTTTGCGCCGGTACATCGCTGCCGGAAGTGGTCGGTGATGCAGGTGTGGTGGTGTCGCCTGGCGATTCAGGGGGCGTCGCCAGAGCAATGATTGAGCTTGCGCTAGACAAGCCCGCGAGGGAGCTTCTTCGTGAACGCGGGTTGCTTCACCGCAAGATGTTTCAATGGCCTGTTGTGGCTGAAAAACTGGGGTCAGTGTTGCTGACTGCGATTAACGGAAATAGTCGAATAGACTTATGAGCACAGTCGCGCCATTCAATCAAGAATCGCTTCCGAGGCCGTATTGGCCTCGCGGGCTCGAGGTATTAGTTGCCACCCTCGCCGTATTGCTGACGCTCGTTTTGCGATTGCCCTATCAATTTCCGCTCCTCATTATTGTGATTGGGAGTTTCGCTCTCGCCGTTCTTCGAGTCGATGTTTTTCTCTACGCGGTGATCTTCTTCTTGCCGATTCCCCTGAGGCTTCCAGAAGAATTCCCCCTGCATGACGCTACAATGATCGTGCGCGTCATGATGTTTCTTGGCGTACTTGTGCGCTTCCTCCTGGAAGGTCGGTCGCTCCGAAGCTGGCTTCTGGGCACCCGGCTCAGCCAACTGGCTATCGGATACGGCTTCATTTCGGTGCTTTCCGCCCTACTGTTTAACGAGAGAAGCGCAGTTGGGATGGCGGCGCCCGTTTGGTTGCTGTCCTATCTCTGCCTCTACTTCACCGTGATTGGTTGGGTAAGGTCGCAGCAGCAGATGAGAACCGTAATAGCGGTGCTGTTGCTATCGACTGTGATCGTAGCACTGTTTGGGATATACCAGGCGCTGATCGGCGGCTACAGCGATCTGTATTTCTGGCTGCACGCAAGTCAGAAGGAATACTTACTATTTTGGACCGGACGTATCACATCTTTTCTCGATCATTTCAATACGCTTGCAGGGTATCTTCACTTAGTCCTGCCGTTCGCTCTCGCGTCCACGTTGATTTGCGTGACCAGGGGGCTGCGCTTCCTGGCCATATCTTGTCTGGCCACCGCGACGATAGCCTTGATCCTGACCCAGAGCAGAGGCGGTGCTTTTGCCTTCGGTGGCACAATCTTGCTGGCTCTGTTCCTGCTTGCCCGGAACACGAAGAACATCAGGGCTTTGGCGCCAACTGTTTTTTTGACGCTCATTATTGCCTTGCCCTTCGTCGCAGCGTTTTCAACACGCTTTGCGACTTTAGAGGACGAGTCCGGCCTGATGAGATTCGGGTTCTGGGGCGCGGCGTGGGGCATGTTTCAGTCTTCACCCTTCGTCGGCGTAGGTTACGGCAACTTTGTCAAACTATACGGTGACTCTTTGCAGAGTCTCGAAGCGGGACACTATGATGCCCACAATCTATACTTGCAACTGCTCGCAGAGACGGGGGTGCTTGGATTCATGGTCTTTATGGCGCTTGTAGCCCTGGCTTTGCTCGCAGCTTGGAGGCAGTTCCATTGTTTCCAAAGTCCGACAGACCGGATTGTGGGATTCGCCGCGTTGGCAGCCATCTCAAGTGTTTTGGTTCATGGCTTTACCGACACACTTCTCGATCTCCCCCAGTGCGGCGCGCTGTTTTGGATGATCCTCGCTCTGCTAGTGGCGAATGATCAGCTGTCGGGCGATAGTCGGCTTGCTGCAAAGCCCGGGCTGGCATGAGTACGAGGTTGGTGATCGATTGCGCGGCGGCTGGTCACGGAATGTCGCTTACCCGCGGTATTCCGGTCGGTGTGTGAAGAAGGATCAGGGTGGGAGCCAGGTCGTGATTGGGTGCCCATGATATGGCGCGAGTGCGTGGGGGGTAAATGGCGAGCGGGTTGGTGGCCGTAAAAGAGAAAGAATTCATTTGCTGTCCGGCGTGTGCATCGTCCGAGTCGGTGGATGCCGGGTCAAGCGGGACGGAGGACTATCGTCTCTGTAAGTGCGGGGACTGCCATCTGCTGTATAGCGACCCAATGGTAGCGGCCGATTCGACCTGGTATTCGTCTTCGTGGCTGTACGGTTTGCGGGAATCGCATAAGGAAGTGGCGGGCGGGGAGTACGAAGTTCCCTGGTATTTCGCGCAGGCTCTGTCCGAATTGCGAACGGCTAGGCGAGGCGAGTTGCTGGATGTGGGTTGCGCCGAGGGATACTTTTTGTACCTGGCTCAGAAAGCGGGTTATCAAGTCACGGGTTTGGATTTTAATCCCGTGAGTCTTGAAATTGCCAGAAAGCTGTTAGAGGTTTCGACGGTCTATCAGTATTCTGTGGAAGAGTTGGGTGACCGATTCCCCGGGAGACAGTTTGATGTTGTCACGGTTTTCGAAGTTCTTGAACACCTGGCGGACCCAAGTCAAACCGTACGTTCCATTCATAAGCTGCTGAAGCCCGGGGGAAAGCTCTTCCTGTCCGTGCCGGGGAACCGAAGGTGGCCTGCATTTTTCCATCCCGAGGTTGACGCTCCGCCCCATCATCTAACGCTCTGGACGGAGGAAGCTTTGAAAAAGCTCTTGGAACGCGCCGGGTTTCGCGTCTCTTATGTTCGGGCAAAACCGCTGCAGGCGGAGGACCTTGGTTTCCACCTAAGACTGAGGTTGTACGGGCTCTTTCGCAAGTATCGATCCGTGGTTGGAAGTGTTCAGCGGGAAAGGGAGGGGGAGGCTTCCTCGACGCGGAAGACAGGGCCCTCGAACAGGCGATTGGAGACCTTGAGGAAACTGGCGAAAGTGGCCCTACAGCCCTTTTGTTGGGTGCTGAGGTTGAACCCGAAGGCTGGCGGATTCACTTTGTTCGCGCATTGCGAGAAGGAATAAAGGGGCACCCAGACGCTTACTGACGAAGCATCAGGGGCGGAATTCAAGCATGAAGAGCAAAGCAACAATTGATGCGCGGTGGCTGGTGGGGGGGATAGGCACGTACACACGGCATTTGTTGGAGGGTTTGTCGAGGCACGGGAACGGGATTGAGGTACATGCGATTACGCGGGAACAGCATAGAGAAGCTGTGGAGCAGTGGTGCCCGCGGGTGACGGTGGTAAACGCTCCGATCTATACAATGCGTGAACAATGGCGAATACCACGGGAGGCAAAGGGCTGCGATCTGCTTCACGTTCCGCACTACAACGCCCCCTTGCTCCATCGGGGGCCTTTGCTTGTTTCCATCCTGGACCTTATCCATATTACGGACCCGGTGTACAGCCGCAGCTTTCGGTCGTGGGCCTATGCGAGACCGATGCTGAACCTTGCGGCCCGGAAGGCACAGCACATTGTCACTCTCTCGGAGTATTCGAAAGCCCAGATCGTGGAGCGGCTCGGTGTGTCCCCTTCGAAGGTTACGGCAATCCATTGCGGCGTGAATGGACAATTCCGGCCTCTGGAGCGCGAGGAAGCCGGCCGAATTGTTTCGGACGCTCTCGGTCTACAGGGGCCGTACATCCTTTGTGTGGGCAACCTAAAGCCCCATAAGAATGTCTCGATTTTGCTTCGAGCGTTCGCGCAGTTGCGAAGACGCAGCGATATTCCTCATAGACTAGTGATTATAGGCGACGACGCGCGATGGGGACGGGTGCGGCGTGAGGAGTGTTCGCAATTCGGGATCAACGATACGACGCATTTCATTCCATACGTAGCCCAGGAACTTCTGCCGAAGGTATATGCGGCGGCGGATTTACTGGTGATGCCGTCCACGATCGAGGGATTCGGATTACCTGTGCTGGAAGCAATGGCGAGCGGAACACCTGTAGTTTGCTCACGCGCGGCTTCTCTGCCGGAGGTGGGAGGGGACGCAGTGCTTTATTTTGATCCCTCAAGTTCCGAAGAGCTGGCGGATGTGATCGAGAGAATTCTGAGCTCGAGAATATTGCAGGAAAATCTGCGAGCGAAGGGATTGGAGCGCGCTAAACAGTTTACGTGGGAGCGTTCCACCCATGCGCACGTAAAGCTTTACAGTCGTTTGCTTGGCCTGAACTGATGCAAGCTTCAACCCGTCTCTCCACTTGTCGCGATTTTGTAATTACAGCCTAAACAAATGATAAGAGAACGAGGAAGTCCCACATTGCACTTCCTGGATCGCTATGCGGGAATTCCCGCAATCGCGACCCTAGGCCACTTGAGGCGAAAGCGGGCGTTACCCTCCAAGACTGAAACCATCGGTCTGTTGAGGACGGTGGCCATCGGTGACACCGTGCTGATGAGCGCAATAATCGCCGATTTGCGCAGCGCTTTTCCGCGAGCTTCGTTGATCTTTTTTGCGGGACCAAGCAATTTCGAGATTGCCGGTATGCTCGATGGGCTTGACCGCGTCGTAAAAGTACCCATTCACAATCTCGCCGCTGGATTAAGAGCGGTTCGATCGGTTCCGGTCGACATAATGATTGATTTCGGTTCGTGGCCGCGCCTGGATGCGCTACTCACACTTTTTTCGAGAGCTTCTTTTACGATCGGCTTCCGTACGCCGGGGCAGCACCGGCACTACGGATACGATCTAACGGTTGGGCATTCATCCGAGGTCCACGAAATTGAGAATTACCGCCAGTTAGTCCGTGCGCTTGGAGTAGAAACCGTCAATGGACCTATTCTGCGAACGCCTCAAGTAGGCGTCGTCCCGGCCAACGATTACGCGGTGTTTCATCTTTGGCCGGGGGGGAAATTAAGCAAACTGAAGCAGTGGCCGTTGGAAAGCTGGGTTCGGCTTGTCGAGGAGTTTACGGGCTGGGGAACAGAGGTAGTGCTCACAGGCGCCCCTTCAGATCGAGGTTGCAATGACGCATTGATTGAATGCGTACCTCACCCGGTTCGCAGTCTTGTTAGGAACGGAGCGGGATTAAGTCTTCAGGAAACCGCGGCCGCGTTGGCGCATTCTCGGCTGGTCGTTAGCGTAAATACCGGGGTAATGCATATGGCTGCAGCCCTTGGCGTACCACTCGTGGCTTTGCATGGACCGACATCTTCAAAGAGATGGGGGCCAATAAGCGAGAAGGCAATTATCGTCGATTCTCCGCTCGACGGCTGCGGTTATCTCAACCTTGGGTGGGAATATCCCGCTCAACCGCCGGCATGCATGAAATGTATTAGCTACGAAACGGTGCGCGACGCATGTCGCGGGCTTCTGGAGAAGCAGAAGAGTTCTTCGCATGACAGATTGGCGAAGGGACGCCAATCTCCAGTTTTGGAGGACAGGACGCACGAAACTGTTGGTGGCGGGTGATCGGAGGATTGTGTGTAGCCTTCAGGAAAGCCACGCTTGAATATACGCAACCAGTTGTAAGGTGCATTTTGTCAGTCTTGAGAAAGTTCCCCGACAACGTAACGGACAAAGCTCTTCATTTCATTCCGGAAATATCTAACTAACACGAATCTAATTTCTCTGGAGGTTGCGGCGTTTATGACAAGGCGCTCGGTCAACGTACTTCAGTTTTGGGTGACGATCGCGTTCTTTGCGATCCCCGGAATTGCTTTTTATATTGCAAGTTACGTCCGTTTCCAGTCGAAAATGTTCGACAACGTGGAGGTCGATGATTACGCATACTTTGGCTTCATAATACTTGTGACCCTGTTGTGGGCCTTAGTGGTGGAGCACTTGCGATTGAATCGCATTGTTTACCTAGTGACGGTCCAAACGGGAGTGAGGACAGCGGCGCTTGCCACCGTATATTGCACGTTGTTATCGCTATCCCTACTTTTTTGTTATCGGACAATAACCTTCTCGCGTGGCTTCGTGTTCGTTGGCTGCAGCCTGATGTTCGTACTCAGCTTTTGCCTAATTCATGTGTTCCGCGGAGTAATGCATACGATTGACAAGTCTAAGAATGGCCGCTTCCCTGTTGCGATTCTCGGTGCCGATGAATTTGCGGCAGGCATAGCTGAACGACTTAGGAAGAGCCGGCTTGCGCGTTGCAAGGTTGCTTGCTTTATTGCGCTGCCCGGCCAAAACGAGACGGTCAAGGGTGCGCCGGTCCTGGCATGGGATCGCATAGATAACGTGGTGGACGTTTTCCATTGTGGCGAGATCATTATCGCATTGCCGCCGGAGCAAATTGGCGAAGCGCCGGCAATTCTCCGGACAGTCCAGCACCTCTGTATTCCAGCGCGAATGGTATTGGATTTGGGTGAGGGAGTCTTCGTTCCAGAAAGAATTTTCGACTATTATGGAATTCCGCTGCTCGACGTGCGGCCGTACCCTGTGGATACGGTGGCCTATGCTCTTGGCAAACGCGTCTTCGACATCATCTTCTCCGCTCTGGTTCTACTGGTTGGTGCGCCCTTTATGCTGGTTATCGCCCTCCTCATCAAGCTCACTTCCCGGGGTTCGGTATTCTTTGTTCAGGAGCGCGTGGGTCTGAACGGTGGCCGTTTCAAGATGCTGAAATTCCGTACAATGTTTTTGCAAGATTCACTCGCTTCGAACAGCAGGCACACGCGGCGCGACGACCAGCGTATCACTGCCATAGGTCGCTTTCTTCGCCGGACAAGTCTTGACGAACTTCCTCAGTTCATCAACGTGCTGAAAGGCGACATGAGTGTGGTCGGCCCGCGCCCCGAACTCACCTTTTTCGTGCAACAATTCCGACAGGAAATTCCATCGTACATGGCCCGCCATCACGTCAAGTGTGGTATCACAGGTTGGGCCCAAGTAAACGGTCTTCGCGGGAGCGACACTTCTATCCCAAGTCGGATCCAATTCGATATTTATTACATGCGCCACTGGAGTCTGCTGCTTGATCTTAAAATTATTTTCTTGACGGTCTTCAACGGCCTCGTGGCCCCGCAAGCCTATTAGCTATAACTGTCGTAGCCCCACTCTTCGTTCCGGAAATGGGCAAGCTGTTTTGTTCACTGGCCGCTATAAGTTGCATTAATCTTCACTCCAGCCAGTTCTTTTCGAATGGCCGCCGCGCCATGGGCCATCGTCGAACATCCGCTCCGAGTCTCCACGTAGCCACAACTCCTCCAGATAGCTGTCCCCTCAAGAGCGTTCTTGTTCCGCCCTGCCGTCTCCATTTACGGCTGTCAAGACTGTCAAAGCCGTTGTCTTGACATTTACGAACGACGAGCATAGAGTCGCGGCCAATCTCCTGGGCCGTTGCCCGACTTCCTTGGATCGTCTCCTTTAGATAGAAGTGCGCTACCTGGCCCGAGAGAAAATCTAATTTCTTCAACTGCAGATGAGAGGGGTGCCCCATGAGTTGGACCATGAGATGGGTTGGGGTGGGTTTGGTGTTCTTTCTAGGTTTGGGTGTGGCTGGCATGCAGGCGCAGCAGCCAGTGAGTGCTGAGCCGCAAGCGCCCAGCGGAGCGGTGCAGGCTCCGCGGGAGGTGGTGCCGCCACTGCCGGTACCTCGGTTGGTGAAGTTTGCTGGCGTGTTGAAGGATGAGTTAGGGAAACCACGGACCGGGATGGTGGGAGTGACGTTTGCCATCTACAAGGAGCAGGAAGGCGGGGCGGCGCTGTGGCTGGAAACGCAGAACGTGGAGTTGGATGAGCAGGGGCATTACACGGTGCT
>Ga0307479_10004196_pt1 | contig 13176 bp, 17 predicted proteins | sample atmos_gasesECM4C_FD_203743 | JGI IMG/M metagenome (GOLD analysis project Ga0307479, IMG submission 203743) | Hardwood forest soil microbial communities from Morgan-Monroe State Forest, Indiana, United States - atmos_gasesECM4C_515 | ecosystem: Environmental > Terrestrial > Soil > Temperate...
CTGCACCAGATCGTCGAGTCGGTCGCGCGCACCACCGAGCTGGTGCGCAACGTCCAGGCCGCCACCCAGGAGCAGAGCGGCGGCGCCGCCCGCATCCTGCGCACCGCGAGCGGTATGCAGGACGTCACCCAGCAGCTCGCCACCGCCGCCCGCGAGCAGGCGCAGGGCGCCCGCCAGATCATGACCACGGCCTCGGTGATGAACCGCATGACGCAGCAGGTCGCCGACGCCACGGCCGAGCAGATGCGCGGCGGCGACCAGGTGGTCAAGGCGGTCGACCAGATCGCCCAGGTGGCGCAGCAGTACCTCTCCGCCACCGAGCAGCTGTCGGTCGCCACCCAGAGCCTGGCGCTCGAGGCCGAGCGCTTGAAGAGCCTCTCGGGCGTGTTCAAGGTATGAGCGCGGCTCCCTCCTCCGCCGACCTTTCCTGGGAGACGGCGATGCGCCTGCTCGAGGGGCTGCCGGCGCTGCCCCTGGCCGAGCGCGGCGCGCAGGTCGAGCTGCTGGTGCGCCATGCCAGCCCCGGCATCCGCGAGCGGGTGCTGCGGCTGGGGGCCAACCTGCTGCCCGAGGAGCGCATGACCGAGCACCTGCGCAACGAGCAGGACGCGGTGCTGCGCAACGCCGGCCTCGAGATGCTGAAGCTGCGCGGCGCGCGCAGCGTCCCGCTCGCCGTGCGGCTGCTCGCCGATCCCGAGCCCGACGTCGTGCTGCAGGCGGTGCTGCTGCTCGATCACCTGCGCGATCCGCGCGCGCTCGAGGCGCTGCGCGCGGTGCTCGGTCACACCGACCTCAACGTGGTGCAGGCGGCGATCCTCGCCGTCGGCCGCCTGGGCGACGCCCGCTCCATCCCCGACCTCCTCCCCTTCCTCGACGCCGACCCGTGGCTGCAGATGGCGGCGGTGCAGGCGCTGGGCGACCTGCGCTCGCGGCGCGCGGTGGGGGCGCTCGCGCGGCTGCTCGGAGATCCGGTGAGCGGCGGGCTCGCCGCCGAGGCGCTGGCGCGCATCGGCGGCCGCGGCGCCTGCCGCGCCCTGGCCGGGCAGTGGCTCGGACGGACCGGCCCGCTCGACGACGCGGCGCTGCTCGGCCTGCTGGCGCACGTGCTCGAGGGGCTGCCGCGCGCCCACGGCGGCCCGGCGGCGGCGGACCGGCTGCTGGCGAGCGCCCGCGAGCGGCTCGGCGACCCCGCGGCGGAGGTGCGCGCCGCGGCGGCGCGCTGCGTCCTGGCGCTCGGCCCGGGCCCGGGCGACGAAGGGGCGCTGGCGGTCCTCGTCGGTCTCGCCGCGGACGAAGGCGCGGGCGCCGGCGCCGGCGCCGAGGGGACGGGCGGCGGCGGCGGCGGTGGCGGTGGCGCCTACGCCGGTAGCGAGGGGCGAGCCGGCGGCGCAGGCGCGGGGGGCGGCGCGGGGGGCGGCTCCGGGGTCGAGGAGGCCAGCCCGTCGGCGGCGCTGCGGCGGCGGCCCGACCTGGCCGGAGCGCTGCTGCGCCGGCCCGGCATCGCCCGCGCCTGGGGGTTGCAGCTGGCCGCGCTCTTCCCGCGGCGGGTCGCGCCCGGCGACGTCCTGGCGGCGCTGGGCGACGCCGGACGCAGCCCGGAGACGCTCGCGGCGGCGGTGCGCTTCCTCGTGCGCCTGCGGCCGCCTGCCGGCACGGACCGTGCGGGGGCGCCGCGTGCGGGGAGCGGCGCGGCGGCCGCGCCAGGCCGGGGCCGCGGCCTGCCGGCCCGGGCGCCGGCCGAGCTGGGGGCGGCGGTGCTCGAGCTCTACCTCGGGCTGCCGGCCGAGCGGCGGCCGGAGCTCGCCCCGGTGCTCCGCCGTTTCCGGGCGGCGCTGCGCGGCGCGCTGGCCGGGCGTGGCGAGGCGTCCGAGCTGGGCGCGGCGGACCGCGTGGTGCTCGAGGCGCTGCTCGGCGTCCCGCCGCGCGAGGTGGCGGCGGCGCTGGTGCGGCTGCCGCTGCCCCGCCGCCTGGCCGCCGTCGTCCAGCTCGCCGCGCACCGCCCGGTGATGCGCGCCCTTCCCTGGACCTCGTGGCTGAGCGACGACCTGGAGGCCTACGCCGTCGCCGCCGCCGAGGCCGCCGCGGGCTCCCGGCTCGGCGAGCTGCTGCCGCCCCTGCGCGCCCTGCCGCCCCGTCTCGCCGAGCCGCCGCTGCTGCGCGCCTTCGCCGAGCTCGCGGACCGCGAGGCCGTCCCCTGGCTGCTGGCAGTCGAGCGGCTGCGGCCCGAGCTGCGCCCGCTCGCCCTGGAGTGCCTGGGGCGCATCGGCGGCGCGGCGGCGCGGCGCGCCCTGGGCGAGGCGGCGGCCGGCGGCCGCAGCACCGACGCGCGCGTGGCCTACCGGGCGCTGTCGCTGTGCGCGACCGCGGAGGACGCCGCGCTGTTCCGCGCCGCGGTCGGCCACCCCGATTGGTACGTCAGGCTGGCATGCGCGGAAGCGCTCGGCCGCATCGGCGGCCCGGAGGACCAGGCGCCGCTGGCCCGCCTGGCGGCCGATCCCGTGCCGGCGGTCGCCCATCGCGCCCTCTCGAGCCTCGAGGGCTGAGGGCGTGCAGGCGCCGAGTCCCGAGCTGACGGTCGAGGAGTTCCTGCTGCTCAACGAGCTGATCGGCAACCAGCTCGGCGTCTCGTTCCCGGACCACAACCGCGAGCTGCTGGCCTGGCGCCTGCGCCCGCGCCTGCAGGCGCTGCGCCTGCGCCGCTACTTCGACTACTACCTGCAGCTGCAGTGCGACCTCGACGGCGAGCGCGCGCGCCTGGCCGAGCTGGTCACCAACCACGAGAGCTACTTCTTTCGCGAGACCGAGGCGATCGACGCCCTCTACGACGTCGCCCTGGCCGACCTCAAGGCGGCGGCGGCCACCCCCGGCATGCTGCGCCTGCTCTGCGCCGGGTGCGCCGGCGGCGAGGAGGCCTACACGCTGAGCCTCTGCGCCCGCCAGCGCTTCGCCGGCATGGCCGGCTCGACCTTGACCGTCGACGCCTTCGACGTCGACGCGGCGCGCGTCGCCATGGCGCGCCAGGCGGTGTATGGCCCGGCCGCCTTTCGCGTCATGCCCGCGGCGGTGCGGGAACGCTACTTCACGCCGCGCGGCGCCGAGCGCTGGGAGCTCAGGGCCGCCTACCGCACCGGCCTCCGCTTCTACTGGGGAAACATCGTCGCCCTCGACACCTTCGCGCCGGCGGTGCCTTACGACGTGGTGTTCTGCCGCAACGTCCTGATCTATTTCTCGGAGGCCGCCCTGCACCGCGCGGCGGACCACTTCGCGGAGGTGTTGCGGCCGGGGGGGCTGCTCTTCCTCGGCGCCTGCGAGTCGATCATCGGCCTTTCCAGCCGCTTCGAGACGGTCCGCCTCGGGTCGGCGATCGCCTATCGCAAGGTCGGGCGGTGAGCCGCGCGCGCATCGCCGTCGCCGACGACTCGTCGTTCATCCGGCGGGCGCTGGCCAGGGTGCTGGCGGACGAGCCGACGCTCGAGGTCGTCGGCCTCGCCGCCTCCGGCGAGGAGCTGCTGCTGCGCCTCGACGAGTGGCAGCCCGACGCCGTGGTGCTCGACCTCTCGATGCCGGGCATGGGCGGGCTGCTGACGCTCGACGCGCTGCTGGCGCGCCGCCCCCTGCCGGTGCTCATCCTATCCACCCATTCGCGCCGCGGCGCGCCGGAGACCATCGAGGCTTTGCACCGCGGCGCCACCGACTTCATCGACAAGCAGGAGGTCTCGCTCGTCGACTTCGAGTCGCTGCGCCAGGTGCTGGTCGAAAAGCTTGGCCAGATGACGGGCGGAGGCGCCGCGGCGGCGGTCGCGGCGGCCGGGCATGGGGCGGCGGCGGCGGCAGCGCCACCGGCACCGGCAGCTGCGTCATCGGCAGCGGTTTCGGCGGGGGCGGCAGCGGCGCCGGCGCCATCGGCAGCGGTCTCGGTGGGGGGATCGGCGCTGGCGCCATCGGCAGCGGTTTCGGCGGCGGCACCGGCAGCGGCACCGGCGCCGGCCGGGATCGACCTGCTGGTCTTCGGCGCCTCGACCGGCGGCCCGCCGGCTATCGAGCGGATCCTGCGCGATCTGGGCGCGGCGCTGCCGGTGCCCGTCGCGGTCGTGCAGCACATGCCCGCGGCGTTCACCCGCTCGTTCGCCGACCGGCTCGACGCCCATCTGCCGCTGCGCGTGCGGGAGGCCGCGCACCATCAGGCGCTGCTTCCGGGCGGGGTCTACATCGCGCGCGGCGGCCTGCACCTGCTCGTCGAGCGCGAGCGGGACGCGCTGCGCGCCGTCCTCGCCGCCGCGCCGGAGGCGGCGCCGCACCGTCCTTCGGTCGACGCGCTCTTCACCTCCGCCGCCGCCGCGACCCGCGGCCGCCTGGTGGCCGTGCTGCTCACCGGCATGGGCGTCGACGGCGCCGCCGGCATGGCGGAGCTGGCGCGCGCCGGCGTGCACACCATCGCCCAGGACCGCGCCTCCTCGGTCATCTTCGGCATGCCGCGCGCTGCCATCGACGCCGGCAGCGCGCTCGAGGTGCTTCCCCTGGCGCGCATCGGTCCCCGGCTGCTCGAGCTCCTCGGCCAGGCGCGGGCCGGCGCGAAGTGACGCTCCCTCCCCACCTCCTCGGAAACCTCCTCGGAAGGGGAACTTCGTCTCAGAGGCGGCGGATGAGGTCGAGCAGCTCGCTGTGCTGGAAGGGCTTGCGGATGTAGGCCGAGGCGCCGGCACGCAGCCCCAGGAGAGTGTCCTCCTCCTTGCCTTCGGTCGAGACGATCACCACCGGGATCTTCGCCAGGGCGTTGTCGGCCTTGACCTGGCGGAGGAACTCGAGACCGTTCATCCGCGGCATGTTGACGTCGAGGATGATCAGGTCCACGTCCGGATGCTGCGAGAGCCGCGCCAGCGCCTCGATGCCGTCGAGCGCGAAGACGTGGGAGGCCTTGGGCAGCAGGGCCCCGAACAGCTTGTGCATGAGCGTCGAATCGTCGATGACCAGCACCTTGCTCGGCTGCATCCTGCTCCTCCTTGCCGCGACGGCGGCGACCTCCGCCGGCGCGTCCGCGATACGGGCCTGGTATATAGTCTGCCGCAAAAGCGGCCACAACGAACACCTTCGGTGATTTCAGAAAACTCGGAGCTTGCGATGCGCATCCGTCACTGCTTCCTGGCCGCCAGCCTCGCCGCGGTAGCCTCGCTGGCGTCGGCGCCGGCGCCGGCAACCCCGCCGGCGCCCGCGGCGGCCAGGCCCGCCAGCGCCGTGGCCGCGGTCAAGGCGCGCGGCAAGCTCGTCATGCTCTGCTTCCCGCACCAGGAGAGCCCCTTCATCCGTGTCGACGTCGAGCTCGGGCTCGACCACTACGACGGCATCGACTTCGAGATCCTCGACGGCTTCGCCAGGTCGCTCGGCGTGGCCCTCGAGGTCAAGCCGGTCAAGCCCTCGTTCGCGGCGCTGGTGCCGGCGCTGCTCGCGGGCGAGGGCGACGTCATCGGCAGCTCGTTCAGCATCACCCCCGAACGGCGACGGAAGGTCGACTTCTCCCGCCCGTACTTCACGGTGCACACGGTCGTCCTGGTGCGCAACGACAGCGCCGTCAAGTCTCCCGCCGACCTCGCCGGCAAGACGGCTTCGACAGTGCGCGACTCCAGCCTCGAAGAGCGCATCAAGCAGCTGCATCCCGGGCGCATCCACTACGTCGACTTCCCGCGCTGGAACTACGATGCGCTGACCGACCGGGAGGCGGACTTCACCGTGCTCGACGACACCTCGACCCTGCACCTGCTGCCGCTGTACCGCGACCTGAAGCTGGCGTTCGAGCTGCCGGGCGTCGACGACTACGCCTTCGCGGTGGCGCCGAACAGCGACCTGCGCGGGGCCCTGGACCGCTATCTCGACGATCTGCGGCGCAACGGCAAGCTCGACAAGATCCTGCAGTTCTACCTGGGACCCCCGGCCGGCGCGGTCGGCGGATCGCCGTCGTAGCTCCAGCCGCCGGCGCCTGCCGGCGACTCCGAACCATGAAACCGGGGCGACCCCCGGCGGCGGGGAGGGGCCGGCTGGGCGGTCTCGGCTCAAAGCATCAGGTCGCCGCCGTTGATGTCGATCGACGCGCCGGTGATGTAGCCGGCCCTCTCGGAGGCCAGGAACGCGATCAGCTCCGCGACCTCGGCGGCGGTGCCGAGGCGCTGGATGGGAAACGAGCGGGCGTAGGCCGCGAGCTGCTCGGAGGTGGCATGCTCCCGGGTCAGCTCGGTGTCGACCAGGCCGGGACAGACCGCGTTGACGGTGATGCCGTGGGGCCCGAGCTCCTTGGCGGCGGCGCGGGTGAGCCCGAGCAGGCCGGCCTTGGAGGCGGTGTAGTGGGCGCCGCCGAGCGTGCTCACGCTCTTGCCGGCGGTGGAGGAGAGGTTGACGACGCGGCCGTAGCCGTTGGCCTTCATCGCCGGCACCACCGCCTGGATGCAGAGGAAGGCGGCGGTCAAGTTGACGTCGATGGCGCGCCGCCACTCCGCTTCGCTGATCTGCTCGAAACGGGTCGAGTAGGCCGCGGCGGCGTTGTTCACCAGGATGTCCAGGCGGCCGAAGCGGGCGAGCGCCTGCGCCACCGTCGCGCGCACCAGGTCCGAGCTCGCGACGTCGCCGGGCGAAACCAGCACGCGCTCGCGCCATTCGCGGCGGTCGGCGAGCTCGGCGGCGAGCGCCGCCGCCTGCTCCTCGCGGCGCACGTTGAGGACGACATGCGCTCCGCCTGCGAGGAGACGCTCGGCCGCCGCCCTGCCGAGCCCCCTGGCGGCGCCGGTGATCAACGCCACCCGGCCGGTGAAGTCCTCCGCCACGGCGTCAGGGCCTGACCGGGTAGGTGGCGAAGGCCGTCACCTGGGTCGAGACCGGCGCCGTGGGTTGGAGGGCGAAGATCACCCGCACCAGGCTGACCCCCGTGGCCGGGACGACCGCCTGGCCGGTGAGTCTGACCGAGCCGATGCCTTGCGAGACGATGGTCGTCACCTCGTTGTCGGGATTGAGCACGCGGCCGTTCTGGTCTTGGACGATCAGCGTGATGGCCGCGGCGCCGGAGCTGTTGAGCGCGTAATCGAGCGTGGCGGCGAAGGTCACGCTGCTGCCGGCGCCGAGCGTCGTGCCATCCGCCGGACTGATGTCGGAGATGGAGAGGAGGTTCGGAGCGCCGGGCTCGGAGGAGCTGCTGCCGCGGCAGCCGAGAGCCCAAGAGGCTGACAGCAGCAGCGCGAGCGCCAGCGGCAGCGACCGGTTCATGGCGGCGACGAAGTATACAGGACCGGGCGATCACGACCGCGGCATGACCGGAGGCGGCGGCCCGGGGGAAAACCTGCCGGGCCGCCACTCCGTCGTCTGGTTGAAACGGGAGGCGTGGAGCTACGTGGGGGTGCCTGGGCCTGGCCTACGCGCCGGTCGCGTTGAGCCAGCTGGCTTCGCTCGCGTGGCGCGTGCTGCAGTGCCGGTAGCGCGCGAGATCGAACTCGTCGGCGCCCACCGGGATGTTCGACCCCTGGTACTCGAAGCGCTCGCGCAGCTGCCGCCGCGAGGCGGTATCCAAGAACTTTTCCCCCCAGTCGAGGGACTGCCGCTCTTCCATCTCGATGTGCGGCAGCAGAGCCGAAAAGAGCACGGTGCGGGTAATTTTTTTCACGGGCCTTTCTCCCTTTCGCGGCCTGCGGAGCCGTTGTGCGCCCGGGGGCCGCAACCTATGACCGTCTGCTGTCCTCCACCCGGTTAGTACGCTTCATGATGTCTTCCCGTTTTCTCCGGGGCCCTTCCTACCTACCTGCGCCCCTGTTGAAGCAAACGCCATGCCACTCCGTGCCGCTCGGGTGCAGCTCATGTCACCGCGTCACCGTCCTCGGACGAGGGCGCCGGCGGCCTACCCGGGCGGTTACGTCCAGCCGCGGACGCCGTCCGGAGGCCAGGGCGGGGAGCGTCGGCCCCGGGTCGGAGCCCGCGCCGGCGCCAGCGACATCGCGGTGAAGAAAAGAAAGGTTTCTGAAGGCCTGCCGGCGGCGACCGCGGGTGTGCCGCCGGCTGCCGCGGAGCTGCTGCCGGCGGCCGCGTCCCCTTTACTCTCCCGCCGAACCCGCGATAGATTGCCCACTGCGGGGCGTCCATCTTCACCGGCTCGGGCCCGCCCCCGCCGCCCTCGCGGCTCCGCGGGACACATCTCCAGGCACGCGACCTACTTCCTGCTCGGCAAGGCCATGGGACGGATCTTCGAGACCAGAAAACACACGATGTTCGCCCGGTGGGACCGGATGGCCAAGCAGTTCGCCCGCATCGGCAAGGACATCACCATCGCCGTCCGGTCGGGAGGCCCCGATCCCGCCGCCAACCCGATGCTGCGGCGTGTCATCCAGAACGCGCGCGCGGTCAACATGCCGAAGGACAAGGTCGAGTCGGCGATCCGGCGCGCATCGGGCAAGGAGGCGGAGAGCTTCCACGAGATCCTCTACGAGGGCTACGCGCCGCACGGCATCGCCGTCCTCGTCGAGACCGCGACCGACAACCCGACCCGCACCGTCTCGAACCTCCGCACCCATTTCAACAAGGGCGGCGGCAACCTCGCGAGCACCGGCAGCGTCGGCTTCCTCTTCAAGCGCATGGGCGTCTTTCGCCTGCTCCCGGCCGGCCTCGAGCAGGACGAGCTCGAGCTGGCGCTGATCGATCACGGCCTCGAGGAGATGGGCGAGAGCACCGGCGACAAGGGCGAGCCGCAGCTGGTGATCCGTTGCGTCTTCGCCGACTTCGGCCAGCTGCAGAAGGCGCTCGAGGACCGCGGCATCGCGCCGCTCTCCGCGGAGTCCGAGTACCTGCCCCTGACGCCGGTCGAGCTGCCGGAGGACCAGGCCGCCGAGGCCCTGGGCCTGATCGACCGCCTCGAGCAGGACGACGACGTGCAGAAGGTCTTCCACAACCTCGGCTGATGCAGGTCCGCGACGGCAGGCTCGCCCGCGTGCGGAAGACCTCTTCCGTTTCCGCGGAGCCGGCCGGCTTCCCGAAGAGCGCCAAATCGAGGCTGCCGTGACTCTCCACTCGCCTCATGGCGCGGCGCTGCTGTCGCTGGTGCTCGTGTTCGTGCCGGCGAAGCTGCTGGGCGCGTTGTGCGAGCGCTTGCGTCTGCCTGCGCTCGTCGGTCAGATCCTGGCAGGGATCCTGTTGGGTCCGCACCTTCTCGGCTGGCTGACCCCGAACGAAACGGTGCGCCTCCTCGGCGAGCTGGGCGTCCTCTTCCTGCTCTTCGAGGTCGGCCTCGAGGTCAAGGCCTCGGAGCTGCTGCAGGTCGGCAGGACCGCGCTCGGCGTTGCCGTGGCGGGGGTAGTCGCCCCCTTCGTGCTCGGCTGGGGACTGGCCGAGCTGTGGGGCGAGCCTCGCCTGGAGGCATGCTTCATCGCCACGGCCATGGTGGCGACGAGCGTCGGCGTCACGGCGCAGGTGCTGGCCGCCAGAGGCCTCCTCGAAGAGCGCGCCAGCAAGGTCATCCTGGCTGCCGCGGTGATCGACGACGTGCTGGGCCTCATCATCCTGGCCGCGGTGACCGGGCTCGCCGGGGGCGGACTGAACCTTCTCGATCTCGCCTTGACGGCCGCGATCGGCCTCACCTTTCCCCTGCTGTTCGCGAGGTTCGGCTCGCGCGTGATGCGCTGGGCGGTGCCCAGGCTCCGCTCCAAGCTCGGCCTCGCCGAAGCCGAGTTCAGCATCGCGCTGATCCTGCTCTTCTCCCTGTCGCTGCTGGCCGCCTACGCCGGCATCGCCGCCATCGTCGGCGCCTTCCTCGCCGGCCTGGCCCTCTCCGAGGCCGTGGAGCGCAGGGTGCACGACCTGACCCGCGGCGTCTCCGAGCTGCTGGTGCCCTTCTTTCTCGTCGGCATCGGCTTGCAGCTCGACACCGGCGCCTTCGCCACCTGGCGCACGGCCGGCCTCACCGCCGCCATCGTCGTGGCCGCGGTGGCCTCGAAGCTCTTCGGCTGCGGCCTGGCCGCCCTGCGGCTCGGGCGCCGGGATGCCGCCAGAGTCGGCGTCGGCATGGTGCCACGAGGCGAGGTGGGCATGGTCGTCGCCCAGATCGGCCTCGGCCTCGGCGTGATGGCCCCGACCGCCTTCGGCGTCATCGTGGTGATGTCCATCCTGACCACCCTGATCGCCCCGCCGGCGCTGCTCCTCGTCTACCGCGGCGTGCCCGCGCCAGCCCCGAGACCCGCCTGAAAAGCCCTTCGTCCGATGCGCGAGCGAGCAAGGGCCTGGCGCCGGCGGCGGGGCCGAGCGCCGCACTGCGGCCGCATCGCCTCGTCAGGGGGTCGGGCTCTGCCTGCGGCGCCGCACCAGGCGGAACAGCACCAGGACGATGACGATGCCCGCAAGCTGGCCGCCGCCCTTGAACAGCGCCTCGCGATCGTCCGGGCTGAGGTCGCCCACCCAGGTGCCCCTGAGCCAGCTCCCCACCCTCAGCCGGAGCGGCGGCTGGGCGGCACCTTGCACGGCGCGGACATTGGCCTCGAAGATCGGCAGGTAGCGCGCAAAGGCACTCGCGTCGGCGGAGTAGGAGATCACGGCCGTGCTGTCGCCGCCCGGGAGCGCGTACTGCAGCGTGCGGAGGCGCTTGCGCGTCCCCGTCACCTCCGCCACCACGCGGATCGCCTTTACCCCCTGGATCTCGACGATCCCCTGCTCGACGATCGAGACCTGGGCGCCCGGCGCCGTGCGGTGCACACCTCGAGTAAAGCCGTCGATGAACGGGCCAAGAGCCTTCTCGTCTGGGACCATCGCCTGGGGCACGATCTTGGCCACCATGGTCTCGGGATAGCCATGGTCAGCGCTCGCGGGATCGACCGCGTAGACCTGGTACGCGGCGGCCTGCGCCACCTCGCCCGCGCGCATGCCGGGCGGCGCTGCCTTGCCGCCAGCGAGGTCCACCCAGCCGGCGGGGATCTGGAATCGCCATTCGGCGGCCGCCGGGGCGCCGCCGAGCACCATCGCGAGCGGCGCCAGCCACAGCAGCGCACGCCGGTAGTCGAGCGTCATAGAGACCTCCTCGTGGAATGGACGGCAACCGGGCCGCCCGAGGCTGCTCCTCTGAGATAGGAGCGGCGCCACGGGCGTACAGGGGACATGCGCGGGCGCGCAGGTGTGCGCCGGCACGGGGGCGGCTGTCCCGCCGCGGATGGTGAGGAGAGTCTCGTTGCTGGCGACCGCTCTCAGCGGGAGAGCAACTCCTCCCGCAGGATCTCGCGTAGCGTCGCGATCGTGACTGGCGCGGCCTCAGGCGCCATGGCCGCCCGCAAGGCCTCGTTGATGAGAGTCTGATAGCCCTTGCCAGCGCGTTCCGCGCGAGCCCGGAAGGCCGCCAGCACGTCATCGTCGATCAAGATCGTGATCCGGGTCTTTCCCCTGGCGGCTTCCGTTTGCAGCTTGGCCAGGTGTGGCACGTCCTTGGCGCGCTTGGCGCCGGTGAAGTCGTATTCCTTGCGCATATTGTCGCTTCTCCCTTGCCGTTGCCTTGCGGCCGGAGATCATCCGGATCGTCTCTTCATCGCGAAGGGCATAGCAGACCGTCAGCAGCCGCCCATCATGCGACATGCCAACCAGCACAAACCGCGCTTCGCCCTCGGCGTCTTCGTCTTCGCGCACGAGCGCCAAGGGGTCGAGCAGGCTTTCTGCCGCTTCGTCGAGCGAGAGTCCATGCTTTCTCCGGTTGGCAGCAGCTTTTTTCGGGTCGAACTCGACCTGCATGCCTCATTATGCATATAGAATCTGCATCCATCAAGAGGTGCCGCTCCGGCCGCCCCTAGAGCGCCTGGAAGCTGTGCAGTGTCGGTCACCGCAAGGTCACGGCGGTCGGGTTGAAGAAAGTCGCAGCAACCCAGGCTAACCGTTGGCTACGTCGGAGTAAGATCCCCCAAAAGAAGGGAGGCCCGGCGATGGTGCGAACGTACGAGCTCGTCTCCGGAAGCGTCTTCGCAGTGGTTGCCGTCGCACATGCCTTGCGCGCCGCCCGTGGATGGGCGATACAGATCGATGCCTGGTCGATCCCAATCTGGCCGTCTTGGGTCGCGGCGCTGGTCGCAGCCGTTCTTAGCGTCTGGGCATTCCGGCGTGCAATGGCCCGCCGGCGGTAGCTCGAAGAGGCTGGCGCGCCGCGGCGTGTAGGTACCCGCGTACCTTGGCCTTCTCTTGACCGAGTGCTACAGCGCAGGAGGTCTGCGGCGGCGGACATCCTGGGTTACCTGCTCTCGGAGATAACAGTCGAGCGCCTCGGCACTGCTTACGAAGCGGGCCCTGTCGTGACCGCGCCCAAGGCCTCGATCAGGAATGGGGCGGTCACCGCGATTCGATCAGCTCGGCATGGGCCTGCTTGGCGCGTCCCATAGCCGGCGCCAGCTCGGGCGCATGGAGCAGCAGCTCAACGAATCGGCGTTGGTCCTTCGCAGCGAGCCGGATGAGGGAGGTTTCCTCGATTGTCCGGTGCGCTGCCTCCTGAGCCGCGGCTACCACAAAATCACTTAAGGCTGCGTTCCTGAATCTCAGCGGCTCGTTTCACCACGGCCAGTGCCTCCGGAGCGATGCGAGCCTCGATGCGAGCCTCGATGCGAGCGGTTCGTTTGTGCGGCATCATGTCCCCTCTCACTCAAATTGTGGGGCAAATCACCGTTCAAGGCAAACCGCTTTGGAGATCCACGCCGCAAGGCCAGAGGTGGCATTCCGCTCTTGACGCTCAATCACTCAATCGATTACTGTCTCGATCCATGAGCAGGCGTGTCTCAGCGACCGAGGCTCGGGTGCACTTCGGCAGGCTCCTGCGGGCGGTACAGGAGGATGGCGACACGATCGTCGTCGAGCGAGGCGGGCGCGCCGTGGCGGTGATCCTGCCCATTGCGGCCTATGAGAGCATGAAGAACGCAGATCAAACGGAGGGCTGGCAGGTGCAGATCGCCGCGCTGCATGCGCTCTGGGAGCGCGAGATGGGAAAGCGCCAGCTTCCGGATGCCGTCGAGATGCTCCGGCAGGGACGCGACGAGCGAGGTGACCAACTCGCCGAGACCCTGCGCCGTTGACGCATTGGTGGTGTGCGTGTGCTTCAGCCCGGGCACCGGTGGTCGTCGATCTCTGGGGCGAGCATAGCGCCCGAGGCCACCAGGTCCACCGCGAGCAGCGCGCAGATCAACCAGCCCCAATGTCGCT
>Ga0307479_10004197_pt1 | contig 13175 bp, 14 predicted proteins | sample atmos_gasesECM4C_FD_203743 | JGI IMG/M metagenome (GOLD analysis project Ga0307479, IMG submission 203743) | Hardwood forest soil microbial communities from Morgan-Monroe State Forest, Indiana, United States - atmos_gasesECM4C_515 | ecosystem: Environmental > Terrestrial > Soil > Temperate...
CATCGCGCCACGGTTTAGAATTTGCGTAACGGCCGCCTCCGAGGCGGGCCACCGTTTAGAAATTGTAGTGGCCGGCGTTTAGACGGTGGGAACTTGTAGTGGCGGGTCTTTAGACCCGTGCTCTTTACAGGATTTTTGGAGGAACGAATTCATGTCTGTGAAGGTCATCATCCCCACGCCGCTTCGCCCCTACGCGGGGAAGCGCGATTCGGCGGAATTCAATGCCCAGACAGTCGGCGAAGCGCTCGGGCATCTCACCTCGCAGTTCGCCGATTTGCGCAAGCATCTCTTCACCGAGAACGGCAAACTGCGCAGCTTCGTCAATGTCTATGTGAACGACGAAGACATTCGCTATCTGGCCCAGGAAAATACGCCCACTAAGGACGGCGACACCATCAGCATCATTCCCTCCATCGCCGGCGGCTGTTGTTCCTTCTGAATTTTCGTAATGCGGCGCGGGCAGCAGGGCGCGCTGCCAATCAGCACTGGCTTGGAATCGTCTTCCTTTCTAATTTTTTGTTATCCTGAATGAATCCAGAAGGGCAGGAAATCGTCATGGCTACAAGCACTCAAACTCAGACCGGGGCAAAAGCGGCCGGGCTCTCGAAAGAGGAGATTCTGCGCTACAGCCGCCACCTCATCATGCCCGAGGTCGGCATGGAGGGGCAGCTCAAGCTTAAGAACGCCAAGGTGCTGCTCATTGGCACGGGCGGGCTGGGCGCGCCGCTCGGCCTGTATTTGGCCGCCGCGGGCGTCGGCAAGCTCGGCCTCGTCGATTTTGACGTCGTGGATTTCACGAATCTTCAGCGCCAGGTTACCTTCGGCACCAGCGACGTCGGCAAGCCCAAGAGTCAGGCCGCGGGCGCGCGGCTTTCCAATCTCAATCCGGATATCCAGATCGAACCGGTCGAGGTGCAACTGACCAGCGCGAATGCCCTCGAGCTGTTCAAGGACTTCGACATCATTGTCGATGGCACAGACAATTTCCCCACGCGCTATCTGGTGAACGACGCGTGCATCCTGCTGGGCAAGCCGAACGTGTACGGCTCGATCTTCCGCTTCGAAGGGCAAGTCAGCGTTTTCGGCATGCCGGGCGGGCCGTGCTACCGCTGCCTGTATCCCGAACCGCCCCCGCCGGGATTGGTTCCGTCTTGCGCGGAGGGCGGAGTGCTCGGCGTGCTACCGGGAATCGTCGGCTCGATTCAAGCCATGGAAACCATCAAATTGATTCTGGGAAGCGGCGACAGTCTCGTGGGCCGCTTGCTCCTGTTCGACGCGCTGGGGATGAAGTTTCGTGAGGTCAAGCTGCGCAAGAATCCCAATTGCCCGATGTGCGGCGCGCATCGCACCATCACCAAGCTCATCGATTACTACGAATTTTGCGGGGTGCGCGGCGAAGAAGCTCCCGGGCCCAACGTGCAAGTGCCCGAGATTACGCCGCGCGACCTGAAATCCCGGCTCGACCGCGGCGACGACCTCTTCATCCTGGACGTGCGAGAGCCGCACGAATTCCAGATTTGCAATCTCAAAGGCCACTTAATTCCGCTCGGCGAATTGGCGCGCCGCGTGCACGAACTCGATTCTTCGCGCGAAATTGTAGCGCATTGCCGCAGCGGCAAGCGCTCCGCCGAGGCCGTGGACTTTCTGCGCCAGGCCGGCTTCCGCAAAGTGCTGAATCTGAGGGGCGGCATCCTCGCGTGGAGCGATGAAGTCGATCCGTCCGTCCCGAAGTATTAGCCGGATGTCAGTTTGCGAAGAAATTGGCTGAGGAGGGAAAATGGCTGCAACCAAAATCACCGTCAAGAGCAACGGATCGATCCGTGTAGAAGGTGATTTCGAAATCGTGGATCAGCAGGGAGCCGCTTTTGGATTGGGCGGCCGCACCGCGGTTTCACTTTGCCGCTGCGGTCACTCCGCCGATAAGCCTTTCTGCGATGGAAGCCATAAACGGGTAGGCTTCCAGGACGAAGTACAAGCACGCGACCTGCCTCCTCCACAACCAAAGCCAGCCGTCTAAGAGCCTGTCGAAGGGAAGGGCGACGACTTCCCTATACATAGCCCCGCTATTCACACAGGCCGCACAATCTACTTTGCCGCACTGCCGCCTCTCCGTTTCATCGGTTGAGACTGTCTCAGCATGAGACACGCCTGAAAATCCTCGTGATACTGGCCTTTTGCCCGGTAACTCTAACGAAACAAAAGGTGATAGCGACCTAATTGGGCCATTCCGCGGTTTCTCGCCGCGTCTCGCCTCTTTCGCGGAACAGTACATCACTACCTGTGGATTTCCATAAGTGATTTAATATCAATACTATATGGGGCCTACAATCCGCCGTCAACAACGGGCACCAACTTGCATTCTCGGTTCGTTGGCCGTTTTCTTCGGTGTTTGGGGGATATCGTGGGGAGTTGGGCCAGTATCAACGGGTTTTTCGGTAGCCGCCGCGAAGCGGCTTTGCCGCAGACCCTCCGCTCGCGCCTTATGCTGGCCTCCGGTCTGACGCTGCTTACGATCTTTCTCGCGGCCATCTTCTACTTGCGCGAAACCGCCATGGCCGCTTCTCCGCAGGCTTATTTGTATCTGGAGGTCGGTGGAACGCTTCTTTGCTTCTGTTATGCGGCCAATGCCTTGGTGCGCTTCCGCGGCACGCACGACCGCACCGCTTTGATCTTCGCGTTCGGCTTCGTGCTCTCCGGCATGATTGAGACGATCGGCTATTTTGGCCTCAGCGATTCGCTGGCCGCCGGAGCCGCAGCGCGGTCGCAACTTCCTCTGGGCTGGATGGTCAGCCGGACGTTGCTGGCGGTCCTGTTGCTCGCGGCTCTCGCGGTGGAGCGCTTCATCCCTACGGCGCGCAAGCCCAGCAAGGAAACAGCCGCCGGGCTGCTGGTGGTGGCCGTGGTGGCCTACTTGACCAGCGCGGCGTTTCTTGCCGCGCCGGCAGCGCCCATGGCGCAGCCGCAAAACATCCTGTCGCGTCCCTGGGATTTGCTTCCCGCTGCTCTCTTCCTGATCGCGGCCGAATGCTTCCGGCGGCGCATCAAGAGCGAAAAGGACAAGAAGAACAGTGCCAGCATCTTCGACTACTCGCTCTTTCTTGTGGCGATCATGAACGTGGTCTGCCACGTCTCGGCGGCGTTTTCGCGGCAGCTTTTTGACGGGCCGTTCTTTCTCGCGGAGCTGAGTAAGACGCTGAGCTACGCCGTGATGCTTTCCGGCGCGCTGCTCGACCAGGCACAACTGTTCGAGCAGGTGCGCACGATGGCGGTCAGCGACTCGCTGACGGGGTTGGCGAATTACCGGCGGCTTATCAGCGTGCTGGAGGCGGAGCTCGACCGTTCGCGGCGCACGCAACGCCCCTTCAGCGTGGTGCTGCTGGACATGGACGGCTTGAAAACTATCAACGATCACTACGGACATCTGACCGGGAGCCGAGCGCTGGTGCGCATCGCGAAGGTGCTGCGCAATCATTCGCGCGCCATCGATACGCCCGCGCGCTATGGGGGAGATGAGTTTGCGCTGGTTCTGCCGGAGGCCGCCAAGGAGATCGCCTCGCGCGTGGTGGCACGCATCCGTGAACGGCTGGGCGAGGAAGGCGAAGCGCCGATGCTGTCGGTGAGCGCGGGAGTAGCCGCTTTTCCCGAAGACGGCGACACCCCGGAAAAGTTGCTTGGCACGGCCGACCGCGCCCTCTACGTGATGAAGCACGGGGGCCGGGGTAGTGTACAGAACCTGGCGCGGATTGCCGCGTGCCTGTGAGGGGTCACAGGGAACATGCCGAGGAAAAGATTTGTGTTTCACCGGGCCGAGAAGCGCATTGCGATGGAAGTGCCCGTTCTGATAAGCGGCCATCGGCAGGCGCCGGGTTCGGAGTCGACTTTTACGGAAAACGTGAGCGCGAGCGGCGCGCGGGTGCTTACCGTGCGCAACTGGGAACCAGGAGAGCATTTGCAATTTGCCTCGCGCACCGGAGAATTTCGCTCCCCGGCAAGGGTAGCTTACTGCCAATTGTTGCAGGGCCGCGGCTTTGCCATTGGCGTGGAGTTCCTCGAGCCCAAAGGGCGATGGGTAGTTCAATCCCCAACTAGCTTGGCGTAAAAACGGCGAGCGGATAGGAGGGCAACGCCTGGAACAAGAGAGAAGTCAGATTACTAGCGCAAGAATTTCATGTTGAAGCGCTTGCCGGCGGGGAATCCGCTGCCAGGCGCTTCTTCTTTTTTGTGCTGATCGGTGTGTCCTGTAGGGGGTTCCGGCGGATTCAGGGGGCGTCCCGCCCCGCGAGGACATCTTCGTACACCAGCACCGTGCCGCTCACCATGCGTGCGGCAGAGAATCGTTTTTCGATTTCGTGCCGACCCGACTCGCCGAGGCTTTTGCGAACGTCGGGATTTGCAACGAGGCGCAACATGGCACTAGCGAATTCCTTCCCGTCCGGCTCGACGACGAGCGCGGTTCGTTCGTGATCCACGACTTCCGCCAAGGCTCCGCGTTTCGTCGAAATCGACGGCAGTCCCGCTGCCATAGCCGATTGCAGGGCCGTACCGAGGCCTTCAAACTCCGAAGGAAAGACGAAAGCATCGAGCGCGTCGTACACTTTGGCGACGCCCTCCACAAATCCGGGAAACGACACGTTCTGCGATTGGCCAAGCCGTTTGGCGAGCGACTCCAGTTCGTTACGGCACGGGCCGTCCCCGGCCAGCAGCAGCCGGACCTCGGGATGCAAGCTCGTGACAGCGGGAAGCGCTTCGATCAAATGGCGCTGGCCTTTTTCCGGAACGAAGACGCTGACGCAGCCGAACAGGAACTCGCCGTCTCTGACGCCCCAGTGTTTTCGCGCCGCGCTTCTTTGCTCCGGCGTTGGCAGCGGCGGGATTTCCACTCCTTCGTTTACGATGGAGATTTTTGCCGCCGCGATGCCGCAATCGATCAGGCTCTCGGCGACATTTTTACTGTTGGCCACAAAGCGGGCAACGGCGCCAAAGCGTGCACGCGAGGCCCAACCCTTTCTCACGGGAAAGCCGATTCTCCGCGAAAGGAGAAGCGGCAGTTTCTTGTGCGCCCGCGCGAGCCACGCCGCCGTCAGCGCATGCGGCTCATTGAGATGGACAAGATCGAAGCGGCCGCGCGTCAGCAATGTGTGGATGGCCCCGGCCGCCCAGCCGCGGAGGCCAAGCCGCGCCACCTCATGCACCGTGATCCCTTCTTGCAGGCTGCGCATCGCCAGGGGCGAATCGCGCGCGGCCACAAGCTCGACCTGAAGCCCGCGCTCGAGCAAGCCGCGCAACGTCAGCAACGCCTGGCTCTGGCCGCCGCGCCATTCGCGCTCCAAGTCCACGTAGAGGACTCTCATGGCACTTTTATGGTACTGCGGTGCTGCTCCGAATCGATGAGCTCTCCGAGTTTGTGGAATTTCAGCCAGGTGCCGCGCGCTGCCATGCGCGAAATCACCCAGCCGCGATAGCCGTCGAGAAATCCTAGGCGGAGGACGAAATTATTTAACCAACTCCACGGCGAAGCAAGCCACATGGCCGCGCGCCAACTCCGACGGCCTTCGGCGTAAAGGTATTGTGCCTGGCGTGTGGTGATGGCTTCGACTTTCGCGGCGTGCTCTTCGACAGAGCGCAGTGTGTAATGCAGCAAATCACCTTGGAGGCGCCCGATGGCGCCATCGTATTTGACAGTCGCATGCTCGGGCACTTCGAATTTTGTTTTGTCGCGCCGGTAGAGTTTGCGCTGCCGGTCAGGGTACCAGCGGGTGTGCCAGACCCAGTCTCCCAGATACCAGGCGCGGCGTGCGAATTCATACACCGCGAATTCCGGTTCTTTCTGTTTCCATGCGAGAAGAGACCCCCGGAGTTCTCGGCTTAACTCTTCGTCCGCGTCAAGAGACAGGATCCAATCGTTGTCGGCGGCTGCCGCTGCGATATTTTTTTGCTGCGCAAAATCCGTCCAGGCATGCGTCACGACTTTTGCGCCGTGGGCTCGTGCAATCTCCTGCGTGTGGTCCTGGCTCCCGGAATCCACCACGACAATCTCTTCGGCCACACCTTCGAGGGAGCGCAAAACGCGCGGCAGATTCTCTTCTTCATTCAACGTGACGAGGCATGCGGAGAGGCGATTCATCGCGCTCCATTGAGCTTTGGAATCGGCGTTAGTATCTCACAGCGGCTAAGAGCGGGGAGGCTTGCAAGGAGTGTTCTATTTAGGCTGAAAAGTGACGCGGATGAGGCTGCCGCCGATGCGGAATTCGGTGCCGTCCTGAAGCATGGCGGCGCGCACGCGCTCGTCTTCGTAATACGTTCCGTTGGTCGAGTTCATGTCCTTTAAATTGATGTAGGTGTCTTTTACTTCGAGCAAGCAGTGACTGCGGGAAATTTCCGGGTCCTTCAGGGCCACGTCCGAGCCTTTGCGGCCTACAACCACGCGCGGTTTAGTCAGCGTATGGCTCTCGTTCTTCGAAGGCCCCGTAAGGATGGTCAAAACAACTTTCTTGCCTGTGGGCAGCCGCAAGCTGGGATCGGCCGGAGGTAGATTCAAGTTCGAGCTCGTGGCGCTGGCGCGCGCGAAAGAGGGCAGCGGGGTAATCACCATGGTTTGGTCGACCCGGCGCTTGATTTCGACGATGGTGGTCTTGCCACATTTCGAGCACTTGAACTGCACCTGGGCATGCTTGCCGAATCCAGCATCTTTCAGCACATGCTCCGCCCCGCAATGAATACACGCCGTCTGCATTCTTTGAAGCTACCACCGCACGCATCATTTTGGTGGACGACGGGCGACTTGCGGACGCAACAGTAAATCGCGCTTAATCGACCAGTGTAAGTGGTTGACTGAAGCTGACCTGCTTCGCTCGGCGTGCAGAGCCCTTCATGGGACAATGTTTATGCTAGGATTGGGGGTTCTAGACCATTCAGGAGAGCGCGTGTGACGGAACATATTTCGCGCAAGGAACTCAAACAAGACAAGATCAAGGAAACCATCGAGCATGGCGCGGAAGCGGTTATTTCCCACGGCCAACTCGCGGGCATCCTCATAGCGGTCGCGCTTGCTGTTGGCGTGGGCTACTTTGCCTGGCGATTTTATATCGACCGGCAGACCGGCCAGGCTTCGAGTGCCTTTGAGATTGCCATGAAAGCGTATGGGGGCCGCATCGGCGTGACTCCCCCCGGCGCCGACCCCAGCGAACCGTTCTATCCCGACGAAAAGGGGCGCGCCCAGGATGCCTTCAACAAGTTCATGGGTGTGGCCAACAGCTATCCCTCCACGAATCCCGGAAAGCTGGCCCGCTATTACGCCGCGCTTTGCCTGGAAGATTTGGATCGCCAGAACCAGGCTTTGGAGGAGCTGAAGAAGCTCAGCGGCGGGAAGGACAAGGAACTTTCGGCCATGGCCCAGTTTCAGACGGCCATCATCGACGAGCGAACGGGCAAGGCCGACGACGCGGTGAAACTGTTGCGCGCGCTCGCGGAGATACCCAGCACGATGGTGCCGCGCTCGATGGTCCTGCTGGAGCTTGCCGGAGTCCTGCGCAGCTCGAATCCCAAGGAAGCCACGACCATTTATCAGCAGATCAAAAAGGAATTTCCTGATACGCCGCTGGCCGAACAAGCCGACCGCGGCTTGGACGCGATTTCGGCGAAGTCCTGACCTCGGCGCGATTCGAGCCTATACAAACCTCCGAGAGTGAAACGGAGCGACCATCGCACCTTTTCATCCGCCAGCCCCGTGGGCCATGCGCGCGGAAAACACGCGTGGCCGCCGCTTTCCCGAACCCGAACATCCTTACCGCAGCGCCTATGCGCGCGACCGCGACCGCATCATCCATGCGCGCGCCTTTCGCCGGTTGGAGGCCAAGACGCAAGTTTTCACCACGCGTTATTCCGACCACTTTCGCAACCGCCTGACGCACACGCTGGAAGTTGCGCAGATCGCCCGCACCGTGACCGCCGCGTTGGGCTTGAACACGGAGCTAGCGGAAGCACTGGCGCTGGTGCACGACATCGGGCATCCGCCGTTCGGGCACGCTGGAGAGCGTAAGCTGGACGAATTAATTCGCGTGCGGGGCGGCGCGTTCAACCACAACCTGCACGCGCTGCGCATCGTCGAGCTGCTTGAGCAACGCTATCTGGATTTTCCGGGCCTCAATCTCACGTTTGAAGTGCGCGAAGGGATTATCAAACATTCCCGGGATTATTCGGCCGCAGAGTTTCCGCAACTTCGGGAATATCTGCTGGATTTGCGCCCGCCGCTGGAGGCGCAACTGATTGATTGGGTGGATGAAATCGCGTACAACACTGCCGATATCGACGATGCGCGGGAAGCGGGGCTTCTGGATCTCGACGCGTTGTGCCGCGAAGTTCCCTTCTTTGGAGCAACGTATGCCGGTGTGGATGCCGCACATCCCGGAGCCCTCGAGAAATTGAAATTCAACGAGGCGCTCAAGCACATTCTGGATGTGCTCGCCAGCGATCTTATAGCCTCCACGGACCAGCGCGTGAGCGCGTCTGGCGCCGCGTCGGCAGAGGATATTCGCCGCGTGCCCCTTCGGTTAGCAGGATTTGGCGCGGATGCCGCGGCGCTCAATGTGGCGCTGAAGCGCTTTCTGTTCGCCCACATTTACGATCATCCAGCCATCACCGAAGACCGCGACCGCTCAGTGCAATGCCTCGAAGAGCTTTTTGGCTATTACTTGGGGAAGCCCGGCTCGATGCCGGCGGCGTATGAGGAACGCGCTCAAGCAGAAGAGCGCCACGTCATTGTTTGCGATTACATCGCCGGGATGACCGACCAATTCCTGTTGCGGCAGCACCGCGAGCATTTCGGGCGGGGAACTCCGAGTTGATTTCCCGCATCTCTTACTTCTCAGCTTGCTGTTACGCTGGGCTGATTGACCCGGCCAAGAGTTGCAAGTAGGATTTGGCGCAAATGTCGGATTGATCTCACGAGGAGCTGCGGAAAAGCGAGGAGAACCCGTGTACTGTTCCAAATGTGGCGCGCAACTGGCAGATGGCGCGATGTTTTGTTCCGCTTGCGGGCAGGCGTTTTCGACGGGCGCTACCGCGGCGCGCCCACCCATCGTGGATGCGCCTCCCACGGCGTACGCGCCGCGGGCGGCCTATGGCGGTTTCTGGCTGCGTTTTGTAGCCTTTCTTATTGACAATGTGGTGATGGCCGTGGCCATCGTCCTGATTTGCATCCCACTGATTTTCCTCACGGGGTTGGGAGCGCTGATAGGCGAAATCCATCCGGAAGAGGAAATGAACGATGCGGGGTTCTGGCTGATTATGGGAGTAATTTTTCTGTTCTTCACGGTCGGCGTGGGGGTTACCTGGCTGTATCACGCGCTGATGGAGTGCTCGGAATGGCAGGCCACCGTCGGCAAGAAGGCCATGGGGCTGGTGGTCACGGACACGGCGGGCCAGCGCGTGAGTTTTGGCCGCGCCACCGGAAGGCACTTTGCAAAGATTGTAACCGGCATGGTACCGCTGGCGATTGGCTACATTATGGCGGGATTCACGGAGAAAAAGCAGGCCCTGCACGACATGATCGCCAGCTGCCTGGTCTTGCGCCGCAGCTGACCCTACAAATGAGTGCCTCAAGCTAATACGCGGGATTTGCCCGGCAATGGCGCAGGCCGTGTACCTTCGGGGAAGAGAAGAGAGAGCAGGGCGGAGTTAAGTACTAGAACACCGCCGTGACCATCAGGGCGCAAAGGCAAGCTTGCTGGCGGCACCTTCCTTGACTTGCCAGTAAACCGCCTGAATAATGGTTAAGCATGAGCGTGCGCGCCGGAGGCGCTGAAGAGATGTTCCTGGACGTCAAGGAATTGGCCGCCCGCAAGCTCCGCATCCGCAAGACCTATGCGCCGGGCAGCATCGACTTCCATTCCGGGGAGATCAAGCAAGTCGAGCCGCTGGAAGTAACGGCCACCGCGGAGCTGCTGGACGGGCAGATTCGCATCGAGGGGAACCTTGAAACGAAGATGGAATTGGTATGCGCGCGCTGCCTCGAACCCGTCACCGAGGAGGTAAGCCGTTCATTTGATTTGTTTTACGCGCCGCTCACCAAAGATGCCAGGCTCGCCAAGCACGGCGAAGACCGGCTGATGGATGACGATACGGAGATTGGATTTTACCAAGGAGATGGCCTTTTCCTGGCGGACGTGTTGAAAGAACAGGTGCTGCTGGCGCTTCCCATCAAGGCCATTTGCCGGAGCGACTGCCGGGGCTTGTGCCCGAATTGCGGCGCGAACTTGAACCATGAAGAATGCCGGTGCGAAACCCACTCGCCGGACCCGCGCATGGCCTCGCTCGCCCGGCTCAAACAGGACTGGCTGAAAAAACAATAGCTTTCCCGGGCCAAAAGCCCTATATAATCCGCCCATTGCGGCGGGAATGAGGTGTAGTGTTATGCCTAACCCAAAACGGAGGCATTCCAAGAGACGGACCAGCACGCGGCGGGCCAACGATTTTCTGGCCCGGCCCGAACTGGGGAAGTGTCCGAATTGCCATGAAATGAAGCAGCCGCACCAGGCCTGTCCCCATTGCGGCTACTATAAAGGCAAAGCCGTGCAAGCATCGGCCTGAGCTTTGACGCGCTGAGCCCGCGGGCAGAATCCCATGATCACCATCGCCGTAGACGCCATGGGCGGGGACCACGCGCCCCGTCCCGAGGTCGAAGGCAGTGTGCTGGCCGCACGCGAGTTCAGTGTGCGCATTCTGCTGGTGGGCCAGCCGAACGTGGTGCGCGCGGAACTGGCCAAGCACGCGCCGGAGCCGAATCTGCCGATCGAAATTGTGCCGGCTGGCGAAGTGATCACCATGAACGACCACCCGGCGCAGGCCTTCCGGCGGAAGAAGGACAGTTCGGTGCACGTGGCGGCGCGGCTGGTGCGCGAGGCGAAGGCGGACGGCATGGTCAGCGCCGGGAATACCGGGGCGGTGATGACAGTCGCGCGGTTTTTGCTTGGGACGCTGGAGTCCGTGGACCGCGTGGCTTTGGCCGCGCCTTTCCCCAATGCCCGGGGCGGCGTTTCCGTGCTCCTGGATGTGGGAGCGAATGTGGATTCCAGGCCGGAGCACCTGCTGCAGTTCGCAGTGATGGGCGAAGTTTATTACCGCGCGACGTTCGGCAGCCGGCGCCCGCGGGTGGGCCTGCTGTCAGTGGGCGAAGAAGAAATCAAGGGAAACGTGTTGACGCGCGAGGTCTATACGCTGCTGAAGAAGAGTCCGGTGCATTTCGTGGGCAATGTCGAAGGCGGCGATCTTTTCTCCGGCATTGTAGACGTAATCGTATGCGACGGTTTTGTGGGCAACATTGCCTTGAAAATTTGTGAAGGACTGGCGGTTTCGATCTTTGATGCGCTGAAGAAGTCAATGAAAGGATCCCTCCTCTCTCAAGTTGGCGCCAAGCTTTCGCAAGGGGCGTTCAAAGGCTTGAAGAAAAAGATTGATTACACGGAGTACGGCGGCGCGCCGCTTCTGGGAGTGCGTGGCGTCTGCGTCATCGGGCATGGACGGTCGAACGCCAACGCCGTAAAGAATGCCATCCGCGTGGCCGCAGGACTCTCCCGCGCCCGCATTAATGAAAGAATCGAACAGGAGCTCTCCGCCACCGCGGTTCCCGCGTGAAGGTGGAGAGAAATTGGCCATGGGCAAAGTCGCATTTGTGTTTCCTGGACAAGCTTCGCAATACCCGGGCATGGGCAAAGAGCTCGCGGATAAGTATTCCGTTGCGAAATCGGCTTTCGACGAAGCGGACCAGGCGCTGGGCTTTTCCATTTCCAAACTGTGCTTTGAAGGCACGGAAGATGACCTGAAGCTCACCGCTAATACCCAGCCGGCCATTCTGACCTGCTCGGTTGCGGTGTCGCGCGTGCTGGCGGAAAGAGGTTTGCAACCGGACTATGTGGCGGGCCACAGCTTGGGGGAATACTCCGCGCTGGTCGCTGCGGGGTCGCTGAAATTTGCCGATGCCGTGCAGTTGGTGCGCAAACGCGGCACGTACATGCAAGACGCCGTTCCGCATGGCGTGGGCGCCATGGCTGCGATCATGGGCTTGTCACACGCGGTCGTCGCGGATGTCTGCAAGCGTGCGGCTGAAGGCGAAATCTGCTCTCCGGCAAACTTGAATTCGCCAGAACAGACAGTCATCTCCGGGCACGCCGGGGCGGTGAAGCGCGCCGTTGAGTTGGCTTCGCAGGCGGGGGCGAAACGTGCGGTGATCTTGCCGGTGTCCGCGCCGTTTCATTGCGCGCTGATGTTACCGATGCAGCAGCGCTTTGAAACGGATTTGCGGGCGGCGGCTTTTGCGGATTTGCTGTTGCCGCTGGTGACTAACGTCGATGCGGACACCATCAGCAGCGGGACGGAAGCGCGCGAAGCGCTGATCCGCCAGGTGTCCATGCCAGTGAGGTGGGAAGAGTCCGTGCGCCTGCTGATCGACGAAGGCGTGAATACCTTTGTGGAAGTGGGGCCGAGCCGCGTGCTGACCGGATTGCTGCGGCAGATTGAGCGCTCCGTTGCGGCGCTGAACGTCGAGGACGAGAAAAGCCTGGCGGCTACAGTCGAGAAAATCGCGGGAGCGAGGTCTGATGCGGCGTGAGTAGGACAGACTTAGTATGTCCTCGGGATTCCTCTGTTAGGAGAAGAAACCGCATAGGCTAAAGCCTGTGCTACTGGCATGTTTACCCTGAAGGACAAAGTGGCGTTGGTCACTGGCGCATCGCAGGGCATCGGGCGCGACACAGCGCTGGCACTCGCTGAAGCGGGCGCCAAAGTCGCCGTGGCCGCGCGCAATGAAGAAAAGCTTGCTGCACTGGTGAGGGACATTGTTGCGGCCGGGGGAGAAGCCTTCGCGGTGAAAATGGACGTGGCCGACGCGGAGCAGGTGAAAGCCGGATTCAAAGCCGTCGTCGAGAAATTTGGGGGCCTGGACATTCTGGTGAACAACGCGGCGATTACCCGCGACGGCCTGGCTCTGCGCATGAAGCAGGACGACTGGGACGCGGTGATGCGTACGAACCTGACCGGCGCGCACCTCTGCATCCAGCAAGCTTTGTCCACCATGATGCGGGCGCGCGCTGGCCGCATCATCAACATCACTTCCGTCGTGGCGCAGATGGGCAACGCCGGCCAGGCAAACTACGTTGCTGCGAAAGCTGGCCTCATCGGGT
>Ga0307479_10004199_pt1 | contig 13169 bp, 17 predicted proteins | sample atmos_gasesECM4C_FD_203743 | JGI IMG/M metagenome (GOLD analysis project Ga0307479, IMG submission 203743) | Hardwood forest soil microbial communities from Morgan-Monroe State Forest, Indiana, United States - atmos_gasesECM4C_515 | ecosystem: Environmental > Terrestrial > Soil > Temperate...
AACGCAGGGAGACGCGAGACGCGCACTGGTCGCAAAGCCAGCACCACTCGACGTGTCCTTTGCCATTGCCGAGCTTGCCTGGAGCGTCGTCAGAAGGACCATTGCGGTATTGAATTTCAACTTCAAATAGCTTTCCTTGGTGCAGGTATCGAAACTGGGCGTAGCACATAGGGTTCGCACATTTTTGCAGCACTGCAACTCCTCGCGATGAAAGCACACCTAAAAAGCAGTTACCTCAATTGATGACCGAGCGTTACGCAAGGTTGCGGCAGTCTAATTGGCGTCTACTACGCCGCGAGTGCTCGCCTCCTGAAGGAGCGGCCGCACCTCTTTCCTATTCTGCGCCACATTGACGACGTAATCCTGATGCGTGATGGTCAGAACCTTCTTGCCATAGAGGCGGACCTGGACAAACGTTTGATCCTTTTGGGGAAGCCAGAATCCGTCGATCTTTTGATACTGCCGCACAAAGTCGGCACTCTGGATCCAGAAAGACAACTTCTTCGCTGGATGCCCTTCGATTCGGACCACAGCGTAGTCGTCAACATCAATCCAAAGTTTGCCCTCGAACAAGTACTTGTCCTTCCGTCTGGGAATCGCCTGCGCAACGAAACAGCGGTAGGGTCCAACCTGCTGTTCGCCTAGCAGATCCATAGAGTAGTTCGCAACCGTAATGGAACTATCGTGGTGCGTCTTCCCTGCTGCCGCCTCGATCTCGCTGGAGATCAGCGGGTTCAACGCCGTGTGGCGAACGAGTTTCGACCCACTTTCGGCCGTAATGGTGAAGGCCTTCTGGTCCGGCGCGCGAAACTCCATGTGTCCTATCTCCTCGGCGTGCAATTTCCCCTTTAAATCAATCACCTGGTAGGTTCTAAGGACTGTGTAGTCATGCAGCGCCGACTTTCGAAGCTCGTTGTGGGCGTCTAGTTCGGCGAACAGCTGGCTTTCAGTGACACCGGGACGCAAGGGCTCGAGTGGAGCTGTAAGTTCGGTTTGGTTTTCCAGATCAGACTGGGCTTTCGCTTCCACCATCAGCACTGTCACCACGATGAACGTAGCGGCCGCTAGACGGAGTACTAATTTTGTTCTTGCTGCTGAAGCGCTTCTCCACATATTTCGGTCCTTTATCGTTCGTCGTTTGTCCTCGAAACGCAACCTGCTCGGAAACTCTTCTTAACGAAGTTCGACCAAAACAACCTGATCCGAGTCGATTGCTGCATGCGAAGCCGAGTGCGAAGGCTCCGGCAAAGGTGATTGTTTGATGGCTTTGGCAACATTGCGAGCCAGATTGTGAGTCGCCCGCAAGTTGCTTCCCATGAAACGGACGTTGCCATTAATCGTAAGTTCCAGAATGATTCCACCGTCACGCGTGCAAAGCTGGCTGCGGACAGTGAGCTTGGTTGCCCCGCTAACGGTCGTCACTGCGCGTTTCGTTTCGCTTCCGGCCGTGTACTTCTCGACGGTAGTCTTCAAAATAAGCAGATCGGAAACTTCGCCCGCATTACGATCACCGTCGCGAAGCACCTGTTTAAATCGTTTGGTTTTGCTCAGCTCGTCGAAAAGGTCCTCGTAAATTGCAACCTGGAAGGAAGGCTCGAGATTCACCTCGCCGGGATCAACCTTGTCGACCTGCACGCTCCATTGCTGGGAGCTCGATTTGCTACTTTCAGAAGACGATTTCGCGGTTGAGTCTTGAGCGGACAAACGGAGCGGATGTCCCACGTTGATCGTCACGGCTGCCGCGGTGACCATGAGCAATAAGATTTGCTTACTTGTTTTCACTGGAGACCTCCGCGGCGCTCTCTTTCGTGTTGTCATTGCCATCCCTTACATGTGCGCCCTTGGCAACCAGCTCGCTCTTGAGAGTTTCGCCTTGTCCTTGGTTGAGCTGAAAGATCGCTCCATGAACTCCGCTGTCGGCGTCCAAGTATTCCAGCGTCAGCGTGTCGTACTTTTTGTGGGCAAAGAGGCTTACGGCGCGACCACCGCCGAATGGAACCGCAGCCTTACCCAGAGTCATCGGTAGTCCACCGACTTGCTTGCTTTGGTCGCCCAGAGAAATGTTTTGGATCGACCCGATCCTCACTTGCACGACAGACTTCCCGCTCTTTTGAAACTGCAAGGCGTCGGCTTCGATCGTGAGAGTTCCGTTGGCGTTGGTCGGGGCGCCTGCGAAGCCCAACAGATGGGTAACGCGGATGCTGAACGGCGAAGTCTTCGGTTGGCTGGAATCCTCGGCAGATGCTGCCGCGGTGCACGCAATCAGCAGGATCAGTAGCGTCAATGCTCCGTGAGCTTTCCAAAAGCTGGAAAGTGTCTTGCGGCTCGGTGCAACAGCTATACGGTGCATGTTGTCTCCAAACTACTTTGACTGTTTTGCTTCAGCCGCCGGCTTTTGGCTGATGATCGGCAGCTCATGCGGCTGACCTAGGATGTCGTTGTAGGTGACTGTCTTCTTTTCGACGTAGACCAGCAGTTCGCGTCCGGCGGCATACTTCACCGTGCTCGTACCCAAGGAATCCGTGTACAGGACCACATAAACTGTGCCGCCAACTTTCACGGAGATGTCATACCTGGCGACGGCGGACGGGCTATCAGCCGAACTTTGATGAGGCTTGACGTCCATGATTGTGGCCACTTCATACTTCGCTGCGGGCTCACAGAACGCCGGCAGCGTCACCAAAGCAATGCAGATCGCACATATTAGTCTCGACATGATTCCTTCCTGTCGCATGTTTTGGACCGCAAGTCATCCCCGCAGCTTCGGTATCGTCACATCTTGCTGCAGCGTGAAATCGAGCAAGGTTTCGCTTGGGACCTTTACTTGATCTCCCTTGGTAATGATTTCCGATTCCGCGCCGGCCCCGCCTCCGACGGCTGCTCCGATCCCTGCACCTTTCCCGCCGCCAGCGATCGCGCCGATGATCGTTCCCACGGCTGCTCCACCGATTGTTCTCTTCGCGGTGCTCGCTCCGCGCGATTTGCCTTTCAATTCATAATCACCGGTCACCAACGGCACCGTCTGCCCATTGACCACAATCCGTAAGCTCCAACTGCAGCTCCGATTTGCCGGTGAACGTTCCCGACTTCTTCGATTCGGCCAGGCGGCCGTAAATGCCGGCGCCCTTAGCAGCGACCACGTTCCCGTCGACGACGAGCGATCCTTCAAGAGAAGCTTGAAAACGATCTCCGGGGTGGCTCTTCGTAGAATCGATAGCATCAATGGTGCGCACAGAGATGCGGGTGCCGGCTGGGATAGTGACATTCGTCGCCACCTGTGTGCCCAATGGCGCTCCGCCTTCAGAGGGACGCAAACTCAACGGCCGGGGGGACGCATGAGCAGCGGGAGTCTCGGAGCCAAATGTCAGCGAAGCGATATCGGCAACGTCGTACTCCTGCACCGAGGAGTCTACCTGGAAGGTGATCTCAGTGTCCGTGCCGCCCATGAACCTGCCATTGATCAGGCTGCCATTCTTCAGTTGCAAAGAATCGGCGCTCGCCAACGACACGGCCAGGCAGATGGCAACTACTAGGCTGCGTTTGAGAATCAAGGTCGTCATGCATTTCCTCGTGCGTGAATGACCAGTAGACAATCCTTCCACTTATCCTTAATCTCGCATCTGCGTTGCCAAAGTCGGAAGCGATTCAGAATTGCTGAGTACACGGGCTTTCCACTCACTTACGGCCCATCGGTCATACCCGGCCAGGAAATTGGGTATGCCACGGTGGGCGAAAGTCCGTCACTCGCCAAATACTTGCCATCAGTTCCGACACTGCGGCTAGCTTCCGGCCAAGAGTTCGTGGCATTTGTCGCTGTTACTTGCGTAGGTCAGTTGGCATCTCCCTTGCAGCGTAACGCAACAGATCTGCAGTCATTTCCAGTGAAGTGGGTCAACTTTGCAACGAAGAATTCTGACACCTCACGCACTCGATCTTCCGCCAAACGGCGAGTTCTTCGTAGGAATAAACTTGCGGGCAACCGTCGTGGGCGCAGCCTCTGCGACTGCTCTGGTTTCTCTTTTGATAGAAATCTAATATGAACGCAACTTCGTCGCTAGAAGAATTGGAACGACAGTTTGGAATTCCGGGTGTGGCCAGACTTTGCGGAGGCAACGGTGGATTGACGCGAGTCCAGATCACCGGTACCAGCGCAGCAGGCGAGATGTACTTACATGGCGCTCACGTGACGTCCTGGAAGCCCGCAGGCGACGATGAGGTACTTTTCGTAAGCTCGAAGTCACGGTGGCAGGGAGGCCAGGCGATCCGCGGCGGAATCCCGATCTGCTTTCCCTGGTTTCGCGAGAAAGCAGACGATCCCCAGGCTCCGGCACATGGATTCGCGCGAACAAGGGCATGGCAGCTCGAATCCATCGTTGAGGACGAAGGCACACTCGCCGTGACGATGTTCACAGAAAGTGATGAGCAAACCCGGCGCTTGTGGCCTGCGGAATTTCGTCTTGTACATCGCGTTAGCTTTGGCTCCGAACTCAGGCTCGAGCTTATCTGCACCAATACTGGCATGACACCTCTGCGCTTCGAGGAGGCCATGCACACATACAACCGCGTGGCAGACGTCGAGGATCTGCGCTTGCAGGGCCTGGACACCACGCATTTCCTTGACAACACCGACTCCAACAACGAGAAGGCGCAACTCGGTGAGGTGAAGATCACTGCGCAGACGGACAACGCATTCATCGATACTCAGAACAAGGTTGATTTGATCGATCCGAACCTACAGCGGCGAATTCGACTCGAGAAGGACAATTCGTGCACGACCGTGGTGTGGAATCCGTGGCGCGAGGGCGCCGCTGGATTGCGAGATCTGGGTGATGGCGAATGGAAGCAGTTTCTGTGCATTGAAGCAAGCAACATCCTGGATGCTGCCGTTACCCTTGCACCAGGGCAGGAACACAAAATGACCGCAGTTCTGAGCGTAGGGAAGCTCTAGTGGCTTGAATGCTCCGGCGGCCTCGCATTACGGGTCTTGCGGAAAACAAAAACTAAGCGGAAGCTGCTCTCTCCTCGAGAAGGGCACCTGCAAGTAGAACCACATCTGGATCATCGGAGTGCAGCGCCCGAACGAGTTCCTCGCACGCGTCCACCGAGGCATGCTGTGCCCACATTGCCCCGCACAATAAAAGATAGTCTGTGTTCATTGCGTCTCCTCGCCCTTGCTTCAATCGGCCCGACATGGCATCACGGAGTGATTTCTCCCTAGGCTTGAGCAATCTCTGCTCCAATCTGATGTGGAACGCGGCCTCGCTGTATCCCTTTCCGAACCGACTTTTTACGATGGCGACAGAGTGGCAGAATCTTATGTGAGCGAAGAACCATAGCCAAGAGCTTGCCAAGTGACAGTGTTCGTCCCCTCTACCTGAAATGTGGTACGTAGGCTTCAAACAACTGGGTTATGTAATCTTCAAACATCTGCGGTAGCAAAAAAACACTGCATCTCGTGATGTGTTCTCCTCCGCAATTTGCCACACTGCTGGGCATTCACGGTTGAATCTGGAGGCCAAAACCGATGCTGCAAATCATAGGTGCAACCAAGAGACCTACTTCACCCGCAATCGTCTGGCGCAACCCAAATCGGCTGCGTTCTCATCGCAGGCGGCATAGCTTCGAATCAACGGGGGAACGCGCCGCCCTGTACATCATGCAAGAATTCGTAGAAGACGGACAGAATGGTTACTGGGCGGTGCTATGTGGCTTAGAAGTTGTACCCGGTGGCCGGGCCGCGTAATTCGCGCGAGCTGGATTGCGCCCGCACTGCAGAGTGTTAGTGAGTCTGATTCATTCTTTTGGCGAACTTGGCGGAATCACAATTTCCCTGCGTCCAAACAATCTTGCGTCGAGGGACAAAGCGCCCGGTCCCAGGCACATGACAGCGAGCGCGATGACGGCGGACAAGGCAGCGACCGTTGGAGTCACAACGGAGCCATTGAATACTGGGAACCAGGAAAAAACGCCCATACCGCCAGCCATGGCCGCGGCCAGCGCAACGAACCGAGTCAGAAACCCAATCAGCAACAAAACGGCGACCCCGCCCGCTACGGCAAAAACCGCCAGACCGGAGAAGCCAGGCTCACGCCTAATACTAAGATAGCTGACGCCCTGGGTAATAACCACCGCCCCCGTTGCTACCCGCAAAAGCAAGAGACCTGCACCAGCCCAGCCGTCTGGAAACATAGAGAACATTTGGAACAGGGATCATCTCCTTCACCGGCCGTAGACAGAATAAGGGTTTTGTTCGCGCCTACAATCCCTAATCATCGGAATCTTTCTGTACCACTATTCAGGTATTGGCAGGACTTATGTGGCTCAGAGCTGGATGATTCCGCGCCGCACTCCGATGGCGACGGCTTGCGTTCGATCTGAGGCTCCCAATTTCTCCATGAGGTGCTTGATGTGCACCTTCACGGTTTCCTCGCTGATGAAGAGCTTCTCGGCAATGTCTCGGTTGCGGTTACCGCCGGCAATTTGCTTGAGGACTTCGATTTCACGCCCGGTAAGCGCCTCGTCGGCATAGTGCTCAGCCAAATGAGCAGCGATCTCTGCCGGAATTCGTTTTTTGCCGGCATGCACTTGACGAATCACTTCTACAAGTTCCTTCGGGGGCATGCTCTTGAGGACATAAGCGCGAGCTCCCGCCTCGAGTGCTCGCTGAATTTCCACATCGCCGGCAAAGGTCGTCAGAATGATTACGCGAGCTTGAGGAAACTCGGAATGTATTGCCACCATGGCGTCGATGCCGCTGATGTCAGGCAGCCGCAAGTCCATGAGGGTCACATCGGGTCGGTGTTGCCGAAATTGTAGAATACCGTCCCGTCCATTGAAGGCCTCCGCCACCAGTAACATATCCGGCTGGTTCCGGATCACAGTCGCGATTCCTTCGTGTAGCAACGGATGGTCGTCAACGCTTAAGACTCGAATTTTGGCGGCTCCGCTCATCTGATCCGTCCATTTTCCGCGTTCCGATTCTAGCTGAATCGTTCTTTAGAAAACGCATCCTCGAGAACCATTTTGAAAGATTCCCCTGCATTTCAGACTCAAAAGCAATGCGGCCCGGAACGGATAGGCCCACCTCTGTCCCGGCGTCAGGGCTGCTCCAGACTTTGAGGCTTGCACCGATGTTCTCTGCGCGATCGCGCATTCCGGAAAGTCCAAAGTGACCCTCTCGCCCCGACTCCAGCACGTGCGGATCGATACCGCGCCCATCGTCGCGGATTACAAGTTGCAGCTCGTGATCGCCATATTTCAATTCGACATTCACAGTGTTCGCACGGGAATGGCGAAAGACATTGGTTAGGGCCTCGCGCCCGATACGGTAGACTTCATCTCGAATCATGGGACGCAATGTCCGGGGTAATCCTTCTACCACGACTCGGAAATCGGCTTTGTGGGAAGGGGCGAGTTCCTCCGGCAAGCGCGAGAATATCTCTTCCAGATCGTAGGATGTGGCCGACGAAGGACGCAGACCGCGAACAGCATTCCTGGCTTCATCAATTACCCGTCCCATCAGGTTCAGGATGTGATCCAGCGGCTTTCTTTGCGGCGCGTCCTCGGGCAGTTGGTCGGTTAATATGTGCAACTGCATAGAGGCACTGAGAAATCCCTGAAGCAGCGTGTCATGAATTTCGTGTGCAATGCGGGTACGCTCAGCGAGCCTCTCCTCGAATCGAATGTTGAGCAGTTCGGTCAATCGGCGCATTCTGAGGCGATACACCAGCAATGCTGACAGCCCCGCGGTAAGCACACAACCCAGTCGAAACCACCACGTTTGCCAGAGTGCGGGTTCAACATTGAACCCCACCACGCCCCCCGAGCCGTCCCACTGCCCATCGCCGTTGCTGGCCATCACGCGGAATTGGTACGACCCTGGACTGAGGTTGCCGTACGTGGCTTCCAGGTTGGTGGCGGGTTCACTCCACCCATGATCAAACCCCTCGAGTTTGTAGCGGTAGCGGACACGCTCCGGATTGCTAAGACTCAGCCCGGCATATCGAAATGTAATTCTCCTCTTTGCTGGCGGGATCTGTGGATGCCCCGTGAGATCGATCGGGGTCCCATCCGCCAAAATCGCCTCGACGTGAACCAAGGCGGGAACCGGATTCACGGTTGCGCGGGTTGTGTTTACCACGGAAAGGCCACGGTTCGTAGAAATCCAAACTTGTCCCTGGGAATCCGTCATTACAGATCGGAAACGTTTAACTCCCTGGGTGCCTTGCAAGCCATTTTCGACGCCAAACTCGCGAACGTCTGTGTCGCTCAAGGCGTCACGCATCAACCTGCTCCGATTTACTTGCAGCACGTGACTCGCAGTAGCAATCCAAAGCCAGCCATTCTTGTCTTCTGCGACTCCGAATACAGGCCCATGCAATGAGTCAGGAACGTTTTGAGGGACCTGGATGTGATCATCGGCAAACAATGCCAGGCCGGCGCCGGTTCCGACCCACAACACTCCGTCTGAATCTGCTAAGAGACAGTTCACGTCTGGAGAGGACAAACCCTCGCGTGCCGCGTAGGTTCTCCAGCCATTTTTTGACATCGCAGCCAAGCCATTCGGCGTTCCAAACCACATCGTCCCATCAGCACTCTCTGCGATCGAGGAGACCGTGTCGGATGGCAACCCGTTCGCGGTGTTGTAGGTTGTGAAGCGTCCATTGCGGAATTCGCTGAGGCCTCCGCTGAGCGTCCCAGCCCATAAAGTTGCGTCCCGGCTCTCATAAACCGCGTAGACGCTGTTTTGCGCCAAGCCATCAGCTTTCGTGTACGTCTTGGAACTGAACGCGCCACGATCATACCGCAGCCGAGTGAGCCCACCTTTCTGTCGCCCTAGCCACAGATCGTTGCCGCGCCCTGCAATCGAATAGACGATGTCTTGCGTCATGCCGCCGATTTTGAGGGACTCTGTATGACCTGCATTTAGCCGTCGCAAACCGCCGTCGATAGGCGCAAACCAGATGTGATCCTTAGGATCTGCGTACACCGGGCCCACGCTCTGCGATTCTTGGCCAGAGAGTGCGTAGGTGACAAACGCGCTGTCCCGCAGACGCTGAAGACCACGCGAACCGCCGGCCCAAATGTTTCCTTCGCGATCTTCAAAAACCACAGAGACAGCTGCACCAGTTGCGCGACCATTCCCGGCAAGTGAACCGTTGGCGTTGAATCTCAGAAGTCCTTTGCTTGTGCCCACCCAAACGTTCGAGTCCCGGTCGCGAAGCATGGAAAGAACCTCAATATTCCGAAGCGAGGGCGGCACAGCGTTTTGAGTAAGCCCAGCGCCGTCCCAGCGCATCACGCCCCTAGAGGTTCCGATCCACAATTGAGAGCTCCCAGTTGGCAGAAGGCAGTTTATCCTCGCACTCGCGAGACCTTCTACCGCATAAATCTTCCCTTGGTTCAGATAGAACACCCCTCCATCTTCCGTGCCCAACCAGATCTTACTGTCGCTGCTCTGGGCGATAGAAGTGACGGCGGCGTTAGGCGCCGCGAAGCGGTGCGGCGTAAGGCCTGTCGACCAACTCAAGCGAGTGGATCTGTCGTCAGGGACATCGTTGCCCCTGAGCCCCGCGGAGCCGCCCAGCACCAGCGCAGGTGATACCGTTAAAAATCGGTCGGCGCTGTATGTAAGAGTGCCCAGGGCGACGGATGAGAACAAGACCGTCCCCGCCGTCCCTATGGCTGCCGCGGTGATGCCGCTCTCGGCCTCGCCCTTGCTAAGGTCAAATCTTCCGTCGTGATATCGCAGCAGCTTGGTAGTACCCAACAGGATCCAAAGATTTCCCTTTTCATCCGAAAGAAGTTTCCGTACCGGGCCGATGGGAAATGAAGAAGGGGAGGCTTGCTCGAACCTGCGGAAATTCAAGCCGTCGAAACGGAGCAAACCCTTATCCGTCCCGATCCAAAGATAGCCGTCAGCGGTTTGGGCGATAGCTGAAACAGAATCTGGAAGACCCTTTTCGTTTCCCCATGAGCTACTTAAATATTGGGACAAGGTCCGATTTGGGTCGAGTGCGAAGATTGACGGCACCAAAAACAGGGCGACGACTCCCGCCATCATGCATTTCAAGAGCCAGCATTTGCCAGATCTACGCTTAGGGAAGGTATTCAAATTTCTCAACTACGATTTCGCCGCCTTTCTGCAATGGGCTCTTATCACTGGTGACTACATAAAAAAAGAGCTGGACTTTTTCCTGACCTGGTGTGGGTATTCCCGACGTGAAGTCATGTTGAGCAAACAACGGACCGTCAATGTTCCCGGTCCCTCCCGCAGTTTTGAAGCTAACCCGTCCGGATTCCCAGCGCATTGAGTGTGTGAGGGGGCCGGACGGTGCCTTGAAAGCGAAGACGTTGCCCGGCAGGTAAAAGGGTTGAACGCCATATTGCGCATTGTTTTTGTTGGCGGGGTCGCCCCAACGGCTGATCTCGACGTCCATTTCGCGGTAATGCTGATCGCCTCCCCAGTCATCGAAAGTATTCATGCTGAAGACAGCCGCTGGCTCTAAATGGGAAATGTCACGCAGGGTTGCAACGTAGGTCCCGTACCCGAGGCTGCGATTTAAAACCACCTCAGCACACGACCATCTCCCCACCTTTCTTCGTATTTCCAGATGGAGTGCGCCACTCGAATCTGTCCATGCGTTGTCGGGGTCATACAGATTGTTCGTTCCTCCACGATCGCTCGCGATCGTGCGCACATCCCAGTCATAACCGCTAAATTTGAGTGGCTTAGTCGGCGCGGAGGTCGGAGCGCCGCTGCCCTTAACAATTTTTACGAGGGCTACAGGGCCGCCCTGGGTTGGTGCCATATCCATGGTTGGCGAAGGAGCAAAATCCCGATCCACCAATAGGGCAGCGTATTGGAATCCAAGGTGGGTCTCTGTGCCCCAAGTTGAATCTTTTCGGATTGGAATAAAGGGTCGGTCCGGCCACGGTTGTACCCACCACGGTCCGCTTTGCGCGTAAATAACGATGCGCTGCCCGGGGCGCGCATTTGCAACCCGCCCTTCTATGGTGTCGACTCTCTCCCGTCCCCCTTGGGCAGCAGGAGGAATCTTTGTGAACTCGATTGCAGGAGCGCTGGTTTGACGAGACTGACAACTGGTCAGGCCAAAGCAGAAAACCAGCAACAGCGCTTTTGGCAACCGCGGGTATAGAGAAATTCGAAAAGAACGGAATCTTCGCACGAGTTCAACGCCAATTTTGCACCGACAAAACAACTTTCACCGAGCGGAGCCAGTGTACACCTTGGCGCGAAACTGTAAGGCTCCGAGGTGGCCATCGTGAAACAACCGTCCGCTAAGAGGGAGGAGGGTTCCGGCCGGGTCGGTCGGTCCGTACCCGCGCGAGGGGAGGTTAGAAAGTCACGCCGGAACCGATGAGCCTCCACGGCGACTTCCTTGGAAATGAGGGTGAATTTCACTTGCAGTTACCTTCAAGAAATTATGCTTACGCGACAATCCAGTCTTGGCGCTCTGCTTGTACTGCGAGAGCAGCAACGGTCAACTGCGGCATCCGGGTTCGACCAGATCAGTACGCAAGCGCTCTAAGTTTTGTCTTCGGGCCAGATCTCGAACTCCTGGTTCTAGATTCAGTGACAATCTTTTTAAATTGTTCGGCGAGTTTAGCTCGACCGCGAGCGAGCTGGGCCTTCAGAGTGCCTTCGGGAACGCCCAACGTCGCGGCTGCCTTTCTTATGGAAAAGTCGTCCCGTTGATGAAGCCGCACTGCTACCCTCTGCGAAGGTGGCAGGCTGTCGGTTAGCCTGATGACGAGGTTGCGAAGCTCGGCCCGTTCCAGAGTGCTTTCCGGTGTGGGCCGAGGATCTGCAAGAAGCTTCGATATTCTCGACTGACCTTCGGTCGGAACCCAGTCAAGAGACAGCATGCGGCGTCGGGTGCGGTGCCGGACCTGCATGCGTACCGCGTTGATCATAATTGCCGTGATCCAGGTGGACATCTTCGAGCGCCCATCGAAGCCTGCGATGTGGGTGAATGCCGAGAGCATCGCGTCTTGCACCGCATCCTCGGCATCTTCACGGTTCCCGAGCCACCGCGCCGCCAGGCTCAGGAAACGTGGCATGGCATGCGACAAAATATCTTCGAATTCCTGCCGGCGTTCCGGGCTTGGTTCCTGTACGGATTTTTGCGCCCCTGCGACAACGACCGACGGGACACCGGAATCGTCAATTGCAGTTGTCGCTGTGAGCATTTCGTGAGTCTCCATTTCGGTTGTGTTCTCTACGTCGAACCGAACCTGACGTCTTTCCTCTTCCGAAGCATGCATTTGTTGTGCCAGAGCCAAGCAATCTGCGCCGCCTCTTTCCTACCTGTGGTGAGAGGTTTGTAGAAACACGGATATACAAATACGGTTGCCAACAATGAAGGCGGGTACGGCTCCCCCGAAGGAAATCGCAACGCCCTCAAATATCGCCAAGACCGATATCGGTTCAGCAGCGTGCGCTCGTCACGTGCCAACTGCTTGTCACTATTGCATCTTTCCCGATACGCTGACTTTTGCGTCTTCAAAAACGCATTAGTAGCTAAACGACTCGCAGAAAAGAGGATCGGCGCGCAGAAAGCGCGTTGCCGCTTGTGGCAGCTTGCATGCCTTGAGGCACAGGGGGGAACGTGTTCAGCCATGGAACAGTAACGTCGGCCGAGGGTCTTGACATCACCGTGGATCACGGCGACGCAGTCACAGTCGTGCGCTTGCGCGGACGACTCAGCATAGAGTCCTCGCCCGGACTACGGGATCACCTTCTGGCAATGCTGCGGGAACAATCTCCGAAGACCGTGATCGTAGATCTAGCGGGAGTTTCCTACATTGACGTCTCCGGCATAGCGACCCTCCTCGAAGCACTCAAGGTCCAACGCAACCGCCAGGGCACCCTGTGCTTGAAGGGATTAGAAGGCCGCCTGGTTCGTTTATTCGAGGTTACGGGCCTGTTGGCTCTGTTCGAAGCGAGCGGCTGTAAAAGCGCCTCCACGGTTGAGGTAAGTTGATGGCTAATGTTCTCGAAGAAGTCGGCAAAAGCACTCTCGATCACCTCGACTATGTTGGCAGTGTGAATATCCAGTGGTGGACTACCTTGCGTGCCATGGGGAACGCGTTGCCTTTTGTGGGCAATCGTTATCGTTGGAAAGAGTCGGTGCGGCAGATGCTCC
>Ga0307479_10004200_pt1 | contig 13169 bp, 9 predicted proteins | sample atmos_gasesECM4C_FD_203743 | JGI IMG/M metagenome (GOLD analysis project Ga0307479, IMG submission 203743) | Hardwood forest soil microbial communities from Morgan-Monroe State Forest, Indiana, United States - atmos_gasesECM4C_515 | ecosystem: Environmental > Terrestrial > Soil > Temperate...
CCAAACGCAGATCAAAGTGGTTTTTGCTGCGGGATCGACTGCTACGTCCATCGGTGCGCGCGTTCGCCTGAACTCGGAAAATTTGAAGTTCCCCGGCCACTACACCCTGCAAGTGACCACTAGCAATTCTTCCGTCAACGTAACGGGCGGGCCGTTCCCCCTCGACATTGTCCCGGTGCGCCCCACCATCGTCGGCTCCTCCCCCGACAATTTTCAGGAAGCCACGTTGGGCCAAACCGGCGGTGTGCCATTCACCATCGACGGGGGTTTCTTTGGCCCCCCGGATTTCCCTACGGTAGCCACTAATTTCAACGGACAGGTATTGTCTACTACCAATACTAACCTCTCGACCGCTTCAACGGCGCGTCGCCGCGCCGGCTTCCTCACCGTTCCCACCAGTACTACCGGCCACACTGCAGGTCTGTACTCCTTCGGAGTGCAGTACACCACGTCGCCTGGGCCCTTTAATCCCCCCACGGCCACAACTGCCTTTACCAACGTCGCCGTGATCCCAGATTACGGAAACTCCAACAAACCCACCACTCCTTCACTCGTCACACTTCCTGCCTCTTCAACGCCCAGCGCGATTGCTCTGGACCCCGTCCTCGGCTACGCCGTTGTTACCCTCGCCGGCCTGAATACCTCGGGCAGCACCTCCAACACGCAGAACAACGTGCAATTCCTCAATCTGGCTACTGGGATTCCCGTCTTAGCGACAGCGGTTTCCTCCGGGGGCAACGTCGCAACCGGCGTCGCCGTGGATGATCACTTGCACGTCGCTGCGGTCGTGAACTATGCGAGTCGGTCCCTCTCTGTCCTCTCCATTCCGGCAGGCACGTTGCTGGCTACGGTGGATCTGAGCGCCGTGATTCCCCCGCCTGTCCCTGCCAATCCATCGTTCGTCGAGCCGTTTCCATACTCCGTGGGTATTGATCCCTTTACGGACCGTGCGCTTGTGGCGTTTGCTTCCACCAATGTCGGACTCATCATCAATTTGGATCCTAATTTCACGTTCAATTCCGATAAGACAGTTCCTCCGCAGTGCATACTTCCAGGACCGGCTTCAGCCCCAGAGTATTGCCCCATCGGCTACGTTACGCTCAACAGTGGATCAAATCCTCAGATCGCTTTTGAGCCAGGCGCACGTCTGGCTTATGTGACTCCCGGAGGAGCGGGGCTTCTCTCGGCGGTGGACCTCTCAAATGCTTCCAAGGGTTCGCTCGGCGTAGCCGTCGCCAGCGCCACTCGCGCGTCCAACGTTGTTACTGTTGCGACGGCTTCTTCTCACAATCTCAATCCTGCCAATCCCGGGACCGTGCTCATCAGCGGACTGCCGCAGGGGAGCAGTACCAAGACGAATTTCAACGGATCTTTTTCCGTCGGCTCCATTCTTGATGCCACGCATTTTCAGTATTTCCAGGCCGACAAAGATGACACCGCCACTTGCACCGCCACCTGCCTTGCCAGTTCCGGAATTCCGTTCCTGACGTACACGATTTCGCCCTCCATTGCAGGTATCGCTTTTAATCCCGTGACGCGGCAGGCCGTTCTTGCCGATCCCAACGTCACTTCTAGCCAGATTTCCTTTATCGATCCGCAGAGCGAGTCTGTTACCTCGATGACGCTTTTTGCGGGCGCCACCGGCCAGGTGACCACGGGTTCACCGGAACTTGGCGCAACCGCTGTTGCTTTTCAGCCCTTTTCCAACACCGCCCTTTCTTTCAATCCGAAAGCGGGCCCGCCGTTAGGCCAGAGCGCCACCGGCCAAGTTTCTCTCCTGGATCCGTCGCTCTTGCAGCGAGCTGCGATTGTGAACACAAATCAGATTGGCCTAGCCCAGGTTTGCGCGGCAAATTGCCCTTCAACGAATACCAACGCAGTAAACGTAACCATTCCCGGAGCCATTGCCGCGGATTCCGTCAACAATCTGGCGCTGGTTCTCAATTCTGGCAGCGACAATATTTCTGTCTTCCAGCTTGGCGCCATAAAGCCCGTTCACATCGAACGTGTACTAACGCCGGCCATAGACGCCGGGAGCGCCAACGTCACAACCCCCGCGAGCCTCAGTCCTGCCGTGAAAATTACGCTGGGCACACCGCCAACAGCCGTCAGCGGCGTGAAGATTTTCGGCGCGGGTTTCGACTCCGGCTCACAAGTCCTTCTGGATGGGGTTGCTTTTGCCTCGAGTGCGTTGGGTAATTTTGCGCTTGTGAGCGGCCAGGAAATCGATGTAACCATTCCCGCGTCCGTGCTCAACGCCGGCCCTCGCCACTATGCGCTCAGCGTCACCAGCAGCTCGGGCGTCGCTTCTAACGTAAGCGACTTCACCGTTCTCGAAGAAATTCCTTTGTCTCCTTGCAACGTCTCCACAACCGCGCCCAACGGCACCCCCGCCGCTCCGGGCGGCGTCGCCATCGACGAAGTCAACAATCTCGCGGTTGTCACCAACACGGGTTCGGGCTGCAACCAAGTTACCGTCTTCAGCCTGAATCCCGCGAATATTTTCAATCAGACCGTCAAGACCATCGCTACCGGCGCCACGCCCACTGGCGTCGCCGTACTTCCCAGTCTCGCGTATCACGGGCAGCCCGTCGGCACCTCGGGCGTCGCCGTGGTCACCAACAATGGCTCAAATACTGTCTCATTGATTGATCTCGTGAACGCCGTGCCGGTCCTGGACAATTCCGCGACGCCCAAACCTATCGTCGTGACTGTCGGCACAGCTCCCAGCGGCGTGGCCATCGATCAGGAAACAAACCTCGCGGTCATCGCCAACACGACGTCCAACACCGTTTCCACCATTGACCTCACGCCGCTTACCGCCAATCCCATCGGCACTCTTACGCCCTCAAGCGTGTCTGTCGACCAAAACCCCATCGCGGTCGCGATTGACCCCGATCGCGGCACCAACGGCCGCGGCCTCGCCGTCGTCACCTGCCTCATACCCAACGGTGCTTCCTCCCCCGCCGGTGCCCTGGATGCCGTCGACATCGGCGCGTCCACCCCCGTCAGATCTACCTCCGGCTCGACTTCCTTCCTTACCGCCACTCCCACAGGCGTGGTCTTTGATCCTTCCGTCTCTCCGGCGCTCTTTTATGCGGTTTCCACCCAGGGCAACGTGATCAGCTCATTCAATCCGGACAGCGGCGGCTTGCAAAATATCAAGGTTGGCATCAATCCCAACGCCATCGCTTACAATTTCCAGACCGGCACGATCCTCACGGTGAATTCGGTCGGCAACACAATATCGATCGTGGATTCGCAGACCTTCGCCACCAAGGCAACTCTGGGAATCGGCGGCACGTCGAACTTTGCAGCGGCTATACAGACCTTTACAAACCTGGCGGTCATTGCCGATCAGGCCAACAACCGGGTGCTTCTGTTCCCGTTGCCGAAATAAAAGCTGTCCCGGGAAGAGCTCTGACTGCGCGAGCCGTCTTACTGCTTGGGCCGCCGGCGCAAGCAGCTTTCTGATTGCGGGAAGCAAACGGCGTCGGGTATACTCTCAAGTTTGCAATGCGTTCGTAAAGTCCACAGGGTGTGGAATCGGTCTTAAGCCAAGCTGACTTGGCGCGGGTTCGTCCCGGCCTTCCGTGGCGGACCATAACAAGGAGAAAAAAGTGAATTCTAGATTGTTGACCGCTTTGCGGTCGCGAAATGTGTTGACTCTTACGGCTGCACTGGCCGCCGCGTGCGTTTTGAGCGCCGCAGCCGCCTGGGCACAGGCGCCCGCCGCTGCCGGCTCGGCCGCAGGGAACAAGGTCGGCGTCATCAGCATTCGCCAGGCGATCGTGAGCACGGCGGAAGGCAAGGTGGCTTCCGCGGAGTTGCAATCGCAGTTCGCTTCGCGCCAGAACGAGATCGAGAATCTGAACAAGCAGATCAATGACGTGCAGCAGCGTCTTACGAGCGGCGCCGGCAAACTGAGCCCGGATGAAGAAGGCCGCTTGAGGCAGCAAGGTCAGCGCCTCGCGCAGCGCCTCGATCGCATGAACACCGAATACCAGGAAGACGTCAACGCCGCGCAAGCCGACGTAATCGACCGCATCGGCCGAAAGATGGTGGATGTGCTGGACCGTTACGCTCGCGAAAACGGATATTCCGTCGTCCTGGATTCCTCGGCGCAAGGCAATCCGCTTCTCTACTTTTCCACGCAGATCGACGTCACCCAGGACATCGTCCGCCTCTACGATCAGGCCTACCCGGTCAAGTCCGGAGCCGCCGCCCCGGCGAAGCCTGCTGCGGCAAAACCGGCACCCGCGCCCGCGACCTCTCAGCCGCCCGCTGCCAAGCCGCCACAGTAACGCACGCCTGGCCAAGTTCTATGCATTTCCAAAGCGCCCTGGCTCCGCCGGGGCGCTTCTTTTTTTTGTGAACGCCTCACCAGTGCCGCCACTCTGCCCTTTCGGTCAGGTTCTTGAAGCGAACGGGCCTGTACCAATTCCCCGTTGCCTTCTTTTGCAGCAGCAGCCTAATCTGGTGGTGTATCGGTCTTCTCTCAAGGAACATGGAATCCATACTCGGTCTCCGCGCTGGCAAATCCAATTCCTCGCCTCTGGAGGGATCGGAAACCTTTCGCGCACAGCAAGCGGAATCCGGCTTGCGGCAAATCGCGCGGCGCGAGTGGTGGCTTTGGTTCTCCGCACTTTTCGTTGTCACGCTCTCGGCAGTAGCCTTTCTGCTCTCCTCATTCCCCTCTTTATTCCGGCACACCGGGCATTTCTACGAAATCCGTTCCGATCAGGCTCGCTGGGGTGTCCTTTGCCTGCTTCTTCTTTTCAACGGCTGGATGCTCTACCGCCAACGATCCTTCCGCCGCCTGCGAAAGCAGTTGAGCGGCCATAACGCCGCCGCGGAGGCCCCCGCCGGCCAAATTTCCGATCCCACCGGCATCGATCCCGTCACCGGCTTGCACACGCGCGCCTTCATCGAGCAGCAGCTTGGCAAAGAGATTGCCCGCGCGCGGCGCCAGAATACCGCGCTAAGCCTGGCCACCATTCATCTTGACGATTTTACCGAGATGAACAAGCGCTACGGACTGTCGGCGATGGACGCGGGTTTGAAAGAGCTTGCCCGGCGTTTGAAGAAGGCGTGTCGTGGCTCCGACTTCGCGATACGCCTGGACAGCGATGATTTCCTGCTAGTGCTGCCCGAATGCAACCTCGGGGAAGTCCAGGTAGTCTTGAACCGCATTGGTGTTCTCGAAGTGACCTGTTCCGGCCACAAGGTCAACATTGCCTACACCACCGGGTGGGTGGACTATCAATCCGGCGACCTGCCGGCGGATTTGCTTAAGCGCGCCGCGCAGCTCCTGCACCTTTACGAAAACGCCGCCAAGGAAAGTTTCTCCGCCACCCTGGCCCCTCATTAAAGCCAAAGCCGCCGCTCTGCCGGAGCACGAACTTTCGTGCGGGGCTTACCTTACCAGTGTCCAGCGTTAAGGTCAGCTTCCGGCTGGGGACTGCAGCCAGCGGATCGCTTTGCGCCAGGGAGCGACGCCTCCGCTGCTCATCGGCGTGTTCAACCACACCATCAGGCTGTGCCCAACCCCCGAGCGAGCCGGACGGCTTTCCCGAGGCTCCTGCGAGCCAGCGGGAGGTATTTCCGACGGCGTAAGCCAATACGGGCTCGCATTTGCGAACGACCGCTCAGCCGCGGCGTTCGATGACTGCCGCTCCGTGACTGCGCCCGTAAGCGACAGTTTTAGCAGCGCCCCGACCTGCTCCTGGGACGCTCTTATCGTTCGCAGGATTTTCCGCGCAAACCAGATGCCCGCGGCTAGGAAGACAAACTTAACAAGGAGGTTTCCTAGCTCATACCAATTACTTTGTATCCAAACGGTGAATTCGTTCATGGCCTCACCTTGGACTGGGACACTCCAATTTACAACCCGGCTGCGGAAGAGGGAACTGGCAGAAAGTCCAGTAAACGGTCAGGCCGTTGTCTGCCCTCTCGGCCCATCGGGCCGCTCGCGCTGCAGCCGTGCTAACCCAATGTAGGTACTCATGAGCACCATGGCGTTGCGGCGCCGCCTGCGCGAGCGAAAAATCCGCTAGCATGAACTTCGGAGATGGGGTCTCCGCGCCATGTTCAAGCGGCTCATGATTCTGGGGACCGTAGGGATCGTATTGGTTCTGGGGGCCAACTATCTCCTGGTCTATGCGCTGAACCAGCAAGTGCAGCGAGAGCGCGAACGGCGGGGCGAGAGCTATTGGAGCGCTTACACTGCGATCGTGCAGTTCGGGCAACATCCTGATAGCGCGTCCGAGCAGAAGGCCAAAGCCGCCGTGGACGAGGCGTCCCGAAAAGGCGTGAGCAAGACTCGCGCGAAAATTCTCCAAAATTATCTTGAGGATCTGCAGCGCTGCTATCAAGGCCAGCGCGATTCCTGCAAACAGGCCACCAGCGACATGAATGAAGCCATGCGAGCTCCCGCCGAGCGTCAGTAGGCGGTCAGTCACCGAGGCGACTCCTCTCCGAAGAATCGCTTGAACGTTTGAACGTTGGAACGTTTTGAACGTTGGGAGAGGCACGCCCAGGCCGTCCCGACCGAGTCGGGATCTTTCGAGTTCGCAAGCTCCGGCCAGATGGGTTCCAGAATGGGAATTGTTGGTACACACCCCGGCAGTTTTCGTAAGAGTGGCAAATAAAGGGGTTGCAGGATACGGAACTTGGAAGAGCGTACGGAAGATGGGAGATCGAGTTGGGGATAGAAATCGAGAGGGATACCCCCCACCCCGGGTGGTTTTTCGCAAAGAGTGCGGAATCGATTGAAAACAAAAGAGTTGAATCTTTGTTGAGTGCAAAAGAGTGCGCAAGAATTTGAAAGGAAAGGGGATACATCCCGGACGTCGTTTGAACGTCGAACTGACCGGAGAAAAGCATTTGCCTTGAAGGCGGCCCCCCCAGTTTCTTGTAAGTGTTGCATCTAAAGGATTTAGGTGGGCCGCAACTGTGCCGTAAGTCGTTTGTTTGCAACACTTGCGGGGTGACCCATAAGTGTTGCGGCTAAAGGACTTAGGGAATAGGGGGGACAGCGTTGGAATGGGAGGTTGCAGACACCCCCTCCTCCCACTGTTTTTGTAAAAGATTGTAGCGTATAGGTTTAGGAGGTGGGGGTCGGCAAAAAGATTGACAACAAAGAACTTAGGCAAGGGCCCTTCGAGGCCCAGGGTTAACTGGCGAGGATGTGATGCGCAATACACAAAACAGCTGTATCACAAGATAGTCTGTTTGTCAATGTATATTTTGGATATCATTCGAATGGAGCCGTAAGACGTTGAAGTGTCCCGGCTTAGAACGGCCGGGACGCAAAAGGCGCGGTAAACTTCCCGTCCGTCCCCTTTCCCCCGCACCCTTTGGGAGACGAAACCCCAAAGGGATGCGGTACCCAAGATCGTCTCATGGCCCTAAGGATACTCCGCCCGCCGGATGTTAAGGCTTGCTTTCCTCCTCCATAACAATATCCGGATAAAGCAACTCGCAACGAATTTCAAACCTCTTTCTGCCTGTTTCTTCAGGTATGAACTTTTGACGGAGTTCGTCAGGCACAGGGATGTAAATTTGGTTCTTGAGCACGATTGTGGCAGTTGGGAATGCGCGACCGCCTGGCTCCGGCGACATAACCTCGGCGCCTTGGAGTTCATAGTAGAGGCCAAATTCTCCCGAGTGGTGTTGGAAGATATATAGGACCTTTTGGCCACCCCAAACGATCTCTGTCCGGTGTGGCTGAAGAAAGAACTCTCCGCGTTCCTCCCGAACGCGTTCAGTAAGAGCAAGGAAACACCGATATCCCTTCAGAGGTTGCTCTTCGTCCTCTATCGTAAGAAGCTTCACTGAAGATTCTTTTTCCAGTCGCACGATTGCGGGTAGAGGTTCAAACTGTCCTTGGTCGTCTGGCTGCGTCGCAGATTCCGCCAGGATCTTTTCATTTTCTAATATGTCCGGCAGAACGCTTGCTACACTGGTTGTTGCACCTCGATCAAATACTTGCACGGTCGCTCGGACGATTGTGCTCGACTGGCGCGCAGCCTCGTCCAATGTGAGTTTTCCCTCAATGTATTCCTGCCAAATCTCACTTAGGTTTCCGAGGTCAGACTTTTCATATTCCATGACATCGCGGGGGCGGCGGATTGCGCGAAGGAATGCTTCAGCGCCTTCTCGCGTACTGCTCGGCACATAGCTAGCCACCTTCGGGAAAATAACGTTTCTGGCGAAGTCTTTGGCCATTCCGGTCAAAGACATGAAATCATCTGTTTCGTACAGCTTAAGAATCGTCGCAATTGTTGCACTTCGGCTATCGAGGACGATATCGATCGGTTTGAGGGAAGTATCAACTAGTATTGCGAGCCCGTGTGAAATCTTGCCGTAGCCGACATGAACTGAAACAAAATAATCTGTTTCCAGAATGCTCATAATCCGAAGAGCGAAAGCGGCTTCTGCTGCGGTCAGGTCACGCTCGGATTTGCGACCCAGAACTTCAGGGGCGTTTTGAATCCAATTGAGTTTGCAAAACTGGCGAAGATAGGCTAACTCACACTTGCGTCTCGGCTGTCTAGTCGAGACGACTACCAGCGGGTTATCCTCTGTGGCATATTGATCGATGAGTGCTGGATCCGTTCCATCGAACGCATTGAGAGCTTTATGTTTGCTATTCTCTCTCACCTGCCCAAGTTCAATTGATTTGTTTTCGGGTTCCATTCGGATCTTCATGTGCGAACAATAATCATAGCGGGAATGGGCGCTAACCCACTCCATGAATCCAGTATTGGAGTCAGCGAGAGCCGTAGGGGCAATCTTTTCCGAAACATATCTTTCCGTTTCCGTGACGATGCTCTGCAACAGCTGCAAACTAGCTGTCGTGAGGGCCTCTCGTCCAGCGGTCGGCTCCAGGGCGGAGCTGTTTGCAATGCCCCCGAAACTATAAAAAGAGCTGATTCCCGCCTTCGACAGGGCAAAAAAGCTTCGGTAAGTACTAACCTGGTGCAAATTTTGACGTAGTAATATTAGGCCGCCGGTTGGCATACCTGCGTACTGAAAGTTTCGCAGTCCGACCCACACCTCTCCAGCTTTGCTTGCGACGAGTTCCACGTCCGCGCTCATCTGCCGCCCCAGCGAAGCAGCTTTTTCTGTGACTGCCCATTCGGAGTGTGGCTTGCTAACACTCTGTTCGATATCCTCCTTGCTTATCAACTTCCCGTTGGCTTGGACTGGAACTGGGATGTAACGCACGCATTCTGTAGCATAGGTAATTGCGGAGCTCACACTCAGATTTGCGGTTTTCGGAAACTTGGCAATCACTGTCGTTCCCGGCGCATGCTGGCTTTGCTTCGTTTCAAGCTGTATGCAATCTTCAGTTGCGGAGAGGGTCTCTCGAGATGCGGTGCACGTTGTGCGTTCGCCCGTGAGAGCTGACTCGGTCTCGACAATTAGATCGGTTGCCACGCCGAAATTTGCCATTGCCCCGATTCCGAATGTTCCGATAACCCCGGCGGCTCGCGCTTCTGGATTGTTCTTTCCGCTTGCTCCGGCTCGCCAATAGTGCTGAATTAGGTCGTCTTTTGTCATTCCGATACCGTTGTCGGATACGCGGATCTCGGTCGGCGTGGCTGTAATATTTATACTTGGCGAGAAGGGTTGTCCGAGATGCTGCCGTAAAAGGATTGCGTCGTAAGCGTTCTGGCAATTCTCACGAAGGAGTGCTAAGGGGGACTGGTATATCTGTTTAGCAAGAAGTTCAATTATCCTGTTTATTTCAACGTGAAACGGGATTTTTTCAGATACGGTCACTTTGGCATCTTCCTCTCTCCCTCAACATATTCTAAAAGGGTCTTGATTGTCATCGCCGAGAAATCCCCCGAACTCTTCGCGGCCTCCAATACCTTGTCCGCCGCAGACCAATTCTTAAGCTGCACAAGTGCTTTAATGCAGATTGTCAATTCGGTGGGATTCTGGGGTGAAGAAAGGAGTTCGGCGAGTCGCTGCCAGTTTTTCGCTTTATGGAGTGCGTCCACGAGAAGAGGTCGATGGTAGACCGACAACGATTCGTCGATGGAATCTATTATGGCTACCGCTGCATCGAATTCTCCTTCCCTGGTAAGCCGCTCGGCTTCTTCGATTAACGCCAACGTCGAACCCCCGGCGCGCCCAACATTCAAAAGCGCATTGGACGGCACGGGGCTCCACTGAACTTCTGCGTAGCTTCTACCTCCGAGCGAAAGTAGTCTTCCAGGCCCGAATACGCCTTGAACAATCATCTCGCGGACGTGGACTCGCGCGTGGAGATAGTCATCAGAAATCTCGATGATGTTGTACTGCCGGCTGCAGCCACGAGGTAGATCGGGCTCCGCAGCGCAGAGAGAGCCGGCACTCACGACGACCATGGTGTGTGGTTCTGATGTAAACAAGTAATGGGGTGCGGCGTCAGCCTTATGCTGGTGCCCGTGTAGGCCAAGGCGGAAACCCTTGTCGATCAGTAGGTGGACGGTGTCAGGGTCCATGTAGTCGGAACGCATAGGAGGGCCCTGAGCATCGTGGTGCCACACAGCGATGGCAAGTGAATGCGGTGTGCGAGTGCTAAGAACCTCCAAATGGCTTGCGGAAATCGCCTCGGCTGGAATTTCTCCGACCAGACTGAAGCAATCGTTACTTACGCAGGAATTGAAAGCACAAACGATGATTTTTCTACCGTCTAATTCAAAGAGGTTCCATGGGCGATAGGGGTCAAGCGGAAACGACAGTTTCGCTTTTTCGTAGAAGCGTGAATACATTTCGCAGAAGAAGTCGAATCTCGCCGCATAGGCCTCCTGGTTTGTCACCTGATATAGTTCGAGAGAGCTCCACGCCCATCGGTATGGGCCGTGAGGGATGCTTAGGAGCTTCTGAACTTTTTGGCCAGTTGTTTGGGCAGGGGACATTGACTTGAGTGCTTTGTTCCAGTCCACGTCGTGATTCCCTGGGATGATAATGACCTTCGAGTGGTCACCATCAACGAATACATCCGCGAGCCTTGTGAGAAACTCAAGGGCCTGGTCATACTGTTTTTGTAGTCCATGGGGGTAGTCCATGGAGCCGAGGGGAAGGCCTTGAACAAGATCACCGCTTACGATAATCGCATTCGGCATTGAAACCGATGGAGTCCCATTTTGGAATCTAGCGGAATCTGTAATTAGGCACGATAGCAGTTCGTCGTTGGAGATGGGGTCGCTCTCGGACCGGTGGATGTCGGATAGCTGCAAGAGGGTAAACATTCAACACGCATCAGGATTGGACGACCAGATGTTCCCACCCAATCCAAAGTCCATCGCAAAACAATTCTGCATACTAGCAGGTGAACGGCCCGAGACATAGTGCCACATCCGCGCCAGCAGATTGCGTATTGGCAAAAGGTGAAAATGGAAAGTAAAAGCCAGAAAGTGGAGAAGAGAAAGTCACGCTACGACGCATGAATAGGTGGGCGGCAGTTGAAGAGAGATTTCTCTCTGCGCAGGCCGACCGCTTTGCAGGAGCGAAGTTGGTCAAAAAAGTACCATTCCGTGCTCTAATCCCAGCCGTGACGGGCGCCGATGGTTTCCTTTCAAGTGGCGCACGAGGAGACTTAGAAGAAGAGTTCTGGGGAGACGTGGAAGCGGCGGCTGAGGCGGGGGAAAACTAGAAACTAGAAGGCAGAAAGTAGAATGAGGGCGACGCGGGACATGCGGAAAGCCAGAAGCTAGAAGGCAGAAACTAGAATGAGGAGCGCGCGTCAGCGGTAGGCTTCGCGGCGATGGAGTACACGGCGAATCTCGATGGTGTCGGGCTCGGTGCAGACGAAGAAGAGCCGGTAATCACCGATGCGCAGCCGAAGCTCTTCTTTTCCCTGGAGAGCCTTCACGTCGCCCGCGCCCGAGTCCGCGAAGCGATGCAAAGCGGAGAGAATTTGCATGGCGGCGGGCTTGCTTAGGCGGCGGACGTCGGCTTTGGCCGGCTCAGTCCAGACGATGCGCTTCACGTGGGTTCTTTGAAGCGATCGATTTCTTCCTGAGTGATCCTGAGTTCGGTCAGGACCTGCTCGTGTGGAATGCCCTTGTTATGCTTCGACCATTCCCGGGCTTCCTCGAGCGCTTTTTCCTCTTCGGCGGTGAGTGGTTCGTCGTCGATAGGAGCGTTGGCAATAGCGAGAGAGACGGGATCGAGCATGGCTTCGAGCAGTCCGACGACGGCACTCACCTGGCGGGGAGCCAGGCGCTCGATCAGTTCATGGGCGTACTCTTTGGTGCCGGCCATACGCATTCCTCCTTTCATTTTTCACACAGCCCGGAGGGAACTGTCAAGGGCTTGAAGCGGGCGGGGCAAGCCCCGCCACTACAAGGAGGAAGGCCGGGCTGAAGCCGGGCCGCTACGAAGAGGGGGGGAGAGAAACGCCAGGAAGGATGCTGGGGCTCCAAGGGGACTCTTAGGCCCGGTAGTGTCCTAATCTCAGGACAGCAGCTTTAGGCCCGTATCTTGCTTTTGCCGTGCAGCGGGAATATACTCTAGTTTCGCTCTGAAGCGGGTCGCACGATGAGTGGGCTGCCAGCCCACTTTTTTGTTGGCGCCGGTTGGAGTGCACTGCGGACCGGCTAAGGTCGGGGAGTCTCTACGTGGATTTGGAAAAAATCCGCGGCGCTGCCGAGCGGGTGGCGCGTTCGGAAGGGCTGGAAATCGTTGATGTCGAATGGAAAGTCGGCAAGCAGCGGTTCCTGCGGGTGTACATCGACAAGGTTCCTCGTCCGACGGCGGGCGGGGCAAGCCCCGCTCCTACGGGAATTGGGAACGATGGGTTGGCCGGGGCGGCGGCGATGAGCGATGCGGCGGGGGAGTTGGGTGCGGAAGTTGTGCACGACCCCTATCCGAAGATCAGCCACTCGGATTGCGAGCGCGTCAGCCAGCAATTGAGCGTGATCCTCGACGTCGAGGAACTGATACCCGGGCCAGGGTACGTGCTGGAGGTGAGTTCGCCGGGGATGGACCGGGCGCTGAAGAAAGCTGCGGATTTCGAGCGCTTTCGGGGACGGCTGGCGAAGATTTCGACGAGCGAGCCGGTGGGGGAGGCGAAGTTTTTTGAAGGGCGGCTGGCGGGATTTGCGGACGGGAAAGTGCGCATGGAGCTGAAGGGGAAGGAAGCGCGGACGGTCGAGGTGCCGTTGGAG